>WNFO01018363.1_pt1 | contig 10281 bp, 9 predicted proteins | sample 5400251 | NCBI WGS metagenome assembly WNFO01 (sample SAMN13153354, study PRJNA577476) | soil metagenome | isolation source: 100 cm saprolite under Madrone tree | place: USA:California | collected 2016-06-14
CGAGGAGGAGGTGCGCCGCGGCGAGCGGCTCCTTGCCTTGGTGGTCCAGAGCGTCGACGATTGCATCGTGACGGCCGGGGTGGATGGGCGGCTGGTGACCATGAACCGGGCGGGTCATCGGCTCCTCGGCTACACGGAGCCGCAGGTGGGCAGACTCGGACTTTCAGACCTGCTGGGCGCGGAGGAGCGCGGGCGCGCCACGAAGGCCATCGCGCGCGCCGTCGAGGCGGGACAAGGCTGGAGCGGGCAGGTCACGGCCCGCACCGCCAACGGCGAGGGCTTCCCCGCGTACGTCTCCGTTCGCGCCATCGTGGACGCGGACGGGCAGATCATCGGCGCCGTGGGCGTCCTTCGGGACCTGACCGAGCAGGTCGAGACCCAACGGCGCCGCATCCAGCGCGAGAAGCTCGCGTCACTCGGCGAGATGGCGGCGGGGGTCGCCCACGAGATCAGGAACCCGCTGGAGCGCATCATCAACAGCCTGCTCGACTTCACGCGCGACACGAAGCTCGAGCGCGGGGAGTACGAAGTCGCACGAATCCTCGACCCCGTCGTCGAGACCGTGGCGACCGAGGGTCGCGCGCGGGGCGTCGAGCTCGGCTACGGTCGGGTGGATCGGGAGGTGACGGTGTCGGCGGACGGCCAGCGGCTGCGCCAGGTCTTCGCCAACGTCATGAAGAATGCTTTGGAGGCGATCGATCTACGGCGTGCCGACGGCCGCGTGACCGTCAATCTCCTCGCCGAGGAGGACCGCGCAGTGGTCGAAGTCATCGACAACGGCAGCGGCATCGCCCCCGAGAACCGGGAGAAGATCTTCCTGCCGTTTTTCACTACCAAGCCTTCGGGCACGGGCCTCGGAATGGCCATCGTCAAGAAGATCGTGGATCTCCACGGCGGCGACGTCGGCGTCGAGAGCGCGCCCGGAAGCGGCACGCGCGTGCGCATTTCGTTGCCCGCCGTGGTGCTTGCGCCATCCCTGGTAGGAGGTACGTCATGAAACAGCGACTTCTTCTCGTCGACGACGACGAGGTGTTTCTCCGTCCGCTGCACCGCACGCTCGAGCTGGCCGGCTACGAGGTGCTGCCGGTGCAGAGCGGGGAGGAGGCACTCGACACCCTCAAGGTCGAGGACGTGGACCTCGTGCTGACCGACCGACGGCTGCCCGGCATGGACGGCGTGGCCCTCGTGCGCCAGATCAAGACCGACCACCCGGACCTGGCCGTCGTGGTGATGACGGCCTATGGGACCATCGAGTCGGCGGTGGAGGCCATGCGTCTTGGCGCCGAGGACTACCTGGTCAAGCCCTTCGAGGCCGCCGAGATGCTGCTCGTCATCCGCCGCGCCATCGAGTTCCAGGCATTGAAATCGGCCAAGCGGCGCTCGATCCGACGCAACCAGGAGCGGTTCACCTTCCGGAACGTGGTGGCGAAGAGCGCGGCCATGCAGTCGGTATTCGAGACGCTCCGGTCCGTGGCCGACCTCGACACCACCGTGCTGATCTACGGCGAGACGGGGGTGGGCAAGGAGCTCCTCGCCCGGTCGGTGCACTTCTCCGGAGCGCGTCGCGATCGCCCGTTCGTGGCGGTCAACTGCGCGGCGATTCCGGCGGAGCTCTTCGAGTCGGAGCTGTTCGGCTCGCGCAAGGGCGCCTTCACCGGCGCCAGCGAGCACCGCCGCGGGCATTTCCAGATGGCGCACGGCGGCACGCTCCTGCTTGACGAGATCGGGGAGATGCCGCTGCCCCTGCAGAGCAAGCTCCTCCGCGCTATCGAGGAAGGCAAGGTCACGTCGGTGGGTGCCGACCGTCCCGTGGAGATCGACGTGCGCTTCATCGCCACCACCAACAAGGATCTCCAGAGCGACGTCGAGCGGGGGGCGTTCCGGCGCGACCTGTTCTATCGCCTCTCCGTGATGCCGGTCCGGGTGCCGGCGCTCAGGGAGCGGCTCGAGGACATTCCGCTCCTCGCCCACCATTTCCTGCGGGAAGCCGGACGGCGGCTCAAGCGGGTGATCACGGGCATCGCTTCAGAGAGCCTGCAGGCGCTGATGCGCTACCCGTGGCCGGGCAACGTGCGGGAGCTCGAGAACGTCATCGAGCGTGCCGTCATCGTGTCCAAGGGCGAGGTCCTCACCGAGCTCGAGCGGTTCCTCGCCGGGCCCGGAGGCGCCCATGCGCCGGTGGATCTCTCGTTGCCCTTCCGCGATGCCAAGGCGCGCATCGTGGAGGAGTTCGAGCGCGCGTACGTCCAGGGGCTCCTCGAGACGCACGGCGGCAAGCTGACGGCCGCCGCGAAGCACGCCGACATGGACCCGAAGAACTTCTCCGACAAGATGGCCCGCTACGGGCTCCGCCGCCAAGCGGCTGAGTCCGGCGACGGCGGCGCGCGCGCCACTTGAAGTTCACTGCTACTTGGTTTAGAAGGTAGCGGGCGCGCTGTCGCGCCGATTCCCCATTCCACCCATCACTCGAGGCAGGTCTATGGCGACCAAGGCAACGGGCGGCGGCACCCCCATCGAGGCCCTCCTCAAAGAGAAGCGCAAGATCACGCCGCCCAAGGAGTTCGCCAAGCGCGCCAACGCCAACCGCCCCTCGGTTTACGCGCAGGCCGCCCAGAATCCCGTCAAATTCTGGGAGGGCTTTGCCCGGGAGCTCGCCTGGTTCAAGCCCTGGAAGAAGGGGCTCGAGTGGAAGGTGCCGTATGCCAAGTGGTTCGTCGGCGGCAAGCTCAATGTCTCCTACAATTGCCTGGATCGCCACATCAATACGGCGCGGCGCACCAAGGCCGCCCTCATCTGGGAAGGCGAGCCCGGCGACACCCGGACGCTGACCTACTGGGACCTCTACCGGGAGGTCAACCGCTTTGCGAGCGCGCTCAAGCGTGCGGGAGTCAAGCGGGGCGATCGAGTGACGATCTACATGCCGATGGTGCCGGAGACCGCGATCGCCATGCTGGCCTGCACGCGCATCGGCGCCCCGCACAGCGTGATCTTCGGCGGCTTCGCTCCGGACGCCATCCGCGAGCGCATCCACGATGCCCAGTCCACGGTGCTGCTGACGGCCGATGGCGGTTGGCGTCGTGGCGGCGTGGTCCCCCTCAAGAAGAACGTCGACGAGGCGCTCAAGGAGTGCCCCGACGTCGGGACGGTGGTCGTGCTCAAGCGCACCGGCCAGGCGATCGACATGCAGGCCGGCCGGGACGTCTGGTGGGATGAATTCGTCAAAGGAGCGGACGCCTACTGCGTCCCCGAGAAGATGGACGCCGAGGACATGCTCTACCTCCTCTACACTTCCGGCTCGACGGGCAAGCCCAAGGGCATCCAGCACACGACCGGCGGGTATCTTACCGGCGTCTACGCCACGACCAAGTGGGTGTTCGATCTGAAGGACACCGACGTTTACTGGTGCACAGCCGACATCGGCTGGGTTACCGGCCACTCCTACGTCGTGTACGGCCCGCTCGCCAACGGCACGACCACTGTCATGTACGAGGGAACGCCAGACACTCCGGACAAGGACCGGTTCTGGCGCCTCATCGAGAAGCACGGCATCACCATCTGCTATACCGCGCCCACGGCCATCCGCACCTTCATGCGCTGGGGCGATCAGTATCCGGGACGTTGCGACCTGTCGAGTCTCCGGCTCCTCGGCAGCGTGGGCGAGCCGATCAATCCCGAAGCGTGGGTCTGGTACTGGAAGGTGATAGGTCATGGTCGCTGTCCCGTCGTGGACACATGGTGGCAGACGGAGACAGGGCAAATCCTCATCACGCCTCTGCCCGGACTGACCACGCTCAAGCCCGGGTCGGCGACCAAGCCCTTCCCCGGGATCACGGCCGAGGTGGTCAACGACAAGGGCGAGCCCGCCAAGGCCGGCTATCTCGTGATCAAGAAGCCGTGGCCCGGCATGCTCCGGGGCATCTACCGTGACCCCGAGCGCTTCCAGGCGCAGTAGGCCGCCGTCATCGGCCGGCCGCACGAGATCAAGGGGCAGGCCATCGCGGCTTTCGTGACGATCAAGGACGGCACCACGGGTTCCAAGGAGCTGATGGAGGAACTGAAGGGGCATGTCACCAAGAAGATTGGCGCGCTGGCGCGGCCCGACGACCTGATTTTCGCGTCCGATTTGCCGAAGACCCGCAGCGGCAAGATCATGCGGCGGCTGCTCCGTGATATCGCCGAGGGCAAGGCCCTAGGCGACACGACCACCCTCGCGGACCCGGCGGTGGTCGCCAGGCTGAAGGAGCAATACGGGGAAGAGGAATAGGGCTCGCGTGCCAAGCTGTCAGGGCAAATTCACCAAACAGGGAGCCGATTCTCACGGCGCTTGGCGCCTGATTCTCACTAGTTAGCCAGCAGCCTCGGCTGGCACTCACCGTGCTTAGGAGCGTCGCGATGACGTAAGGTCTCTGCTGCCGCGTCCGTGCGGACGCAGGGGTGAGGGACGGGATCGATCTCAGAGCACCAGCCAACAGGGGAGGCCAATGGCGGTCCTTAATATTTCGGGCAAAGAGCTTCGGCGGGTCGTGATCGCCGCATCAGTGGGGAACATCATCGAGTGGTATGACTTCTACATCTTCGGCAGTCTGGCCTCGATCCTCGCCGTCAAGTTCTTCGACAAGAGCCATCCGGTGGCGGCCTTCCTCAGCACCGTGGCCATCTTCTCGGTCGGCTTTCTGATCCGGCCGCTGGGGGCCTTCGTATTCGGCTGGCTCGGGGACAAGGTGGGCCGAAAGTACACGTTCATCGTCACGCTGACAGGCATGGGAGTGTCGACCGCGATCATCGGCATGGTCCCTACCTATGCTCAGATTGGCCTCGCCGCAGCTTTTATCCTCTTCGCCCTTCGCCTCATCCAGGGGCTCTGCCTCGGAGGCGAGTATGGCGGCGCCATCACCTACGTGGCGGAGCACATCGAGGACAAACATCGAGGGTACTACACGGGCTGGCTCCAGACCTCTCCCACGCTTGGCATCGTCCTATCGCTGGCCGTGATCATCGGCACGCAGCGCTACGTGGGCCCCGAGGCCTTCAGTGATTGGGGATGGCGGGTGCCGTTCATCATCTCCCTCCTGCTGGTCGCCATCGCCATCTACATCCGGCTGTCGCTCCAGGAGACCCCGGTCTTCCTGGACATGAAGGCGAAGGGACAGGCCACGACCAATCCCTGGCGCGAAGCCTTCATGAGCAAGAACATCAAGTACATCCTGATCGCCAGCATCGTCGTGCTTGGGCAGGGATGCGTCTGGTACAGCGGCCAGTTCTGGGCGCTCTTCTACCTCCAGAAGGTCAAGAACGTCGACGTGCTGTCTTCGAGCTATATCATCGCCATCGCGCTTGTCATCGCCACCCCGACCCTCATCTTCTGGGGCTGGCTCTCTGACAAAGTCGGGCGCAAGCCGATCATTCTCGGTGGTATGGCCCTCGCAGCCCTCACCTACTACCCGCTCTACACCGCCCTCGGCTACTACGCCGACCCCAAGGCGGGCATCAACTATTCGATGTCCATCCTCATCGTTGTGATACTGGTCAACTACGTCGGGATGACGTATGGCCCGATTGGGGCTTTCCTGGCCGAGTTCTTCCCCGGGCGCATCCGCTACACCTCGGTGTCGGTGCCGTATCACATCGGAAACGGCTGGGGCGGCGGTCTCGTGCCTATCATCACGACCGCCGCGTATGCCTCCACCGGGAGCCTCGGGTGGGCGCTGGTCTATCCCATAGCGCTCCCCGCGTTGATGTGTGTGCTGGCCATATTCCTGATGCCCGAGACGCGGAAGAACAGCATCTGGGTAGAGGGGTCTGCGCACCTGCATCAGTCATCGCACAGGGCATAGCCCGGGCAATCCCGCTGGTATCAGGCTGACTGGCCCCAGGGACGCCGCTTCAGGGCTCCCCGGGGCCTTCTGTTCTCCGGATGGCGCACCTACACTATTTGGCGTGGTTGTGACATTTTTTTCCACCCAGTGGGGGCACTTTGCCCTACCTAGCCCCCCTAATGCTTTTCCAGGCACGAATATTCCCGGTTTTGCAGCGTCTCTCTCTCCAAGGAGTTCCGGCACGGGCATTGCACTTAGGCACACCCAGCCGACGTAGGGGTAGATGCAAAGGGAACCGCCCAAGGGGGAGATAGCCATGGACGAGATCAGGAAGAAGCTGGAAGCCGAACTGAACCGGACGGTGGAGCGCATCCGCCACATGGGTGGTGGTGCAGCCACATCCGTGCAAACGATGGGAGCGGTGGGCGATACGAGCCAGTTGGCCGATGAAGTCGATGTGATCCAGGTCAATGAGGATCGCGAGATGAACTTCGCTACCCGGAGCCTGCTGGTGGAGCGCGCCAACCGCCTCGCCGAGGCGCTCGAGCGCCTGCGCGGTGGCGACTATGGCACCTGCCAGGAGTGCGGTGAAGCCATTGCTCCCGCCCGCCTCAAGGCCGTGCCCGAGGTGACGACCTGCGTTCGTTGCCAGGATCGCCTCGAGAAGATGTCGCGCCACATGGCGCCCGTCGGCGGCTCCGACGAAGGGGATGAGTCCGAAGACGACTAGGCAAACCGTTCCGACCGGTCGATTCGGGTCCGCACCATCCCGGGCCGACCGGTAAAGATGCCGTCCACTCGCCAGCCGACGAGCCGGTCCACCAGGGCCGGCTCGTCGGCTTTTCCGACATAGCAACCGAGGCCGGCCGACCGGATCGCTTCGACGTTTGCTGCTCCGATCACCGCAGCCGCGCACACGGCTTCCAGAGCGGGAGCGGCTTGCAGCAGGCGATCCAGAGTGCCGCCGCTCCAGGTGATCCCAAGCTTGATCTCCGGGTTCAAGGCTCGAACCCGCCGCAGGGCGGCTGCGTGCGCAGACTGAACCTGACAGAGCTCCACCGCGTCGTAAATCTCGATGATCGACACCACCCGCTCCTCAAGGTCGCTCTCGGAGTTTTCGTCGTGAGGCAGCTCGATCCAGAAGCGCGTACGGTCGCGAAAGCGCTCAAGAACCTCGTGCAGCGTCTGGATCCGCTGGCCCCCGAAGCGTGGATCCTTCCCGCCGCCGGCGTCGAGGCGTTTGAGATCCCGCATGGTGTGCTCGCTCAATGATCCGCGCCCGTTGGTGGTCCGCTCGAGCACGTCGGGTCCGAAGACCACAGGATGGGCGTCCCGGGTGAGGCGCACCTGAAGGCCGATGCCGTCGGCGCCCTCGGCGATCGCCGTTTCGAAGGCGACGATCGTGTGCTCGGGCGCGTCGGCCGACGCGCCACCGTGCGCGATCACGAGGGGCCGCCGTTCAATTGTGTCCGTCACGACCTCCGTGGCACACTCATCGCGTGGGCACGCCCGTCCTGAACGTTCTCCGCCCGTTCATCCATCTCGGGGCGCGCCTCTACTGGCGAATCCGCCTCGAGGGGACACAGCACATTCCCGTCCACGGGCCGCTCATCATCGTTCCGAATCACGTGACCTTCGCCGATCCCGTGCTCATCTGTATTCCCATTCGCTTCGCCGTGCACTTTATGGCCTGGGACGCCCTGTTCCGGATACCCGGGTTCTCGTGGCTCATTCGCCGTCTGCGCGCTTTTCCCGTCCAGATCGACTCAGCCGACCCGCGCTCGACGCGGGAGGCGGTGCGACTGCTTCAGTCCGGCCGCGCGGTGATGATTTTTCCCGAAGGGGGGCGCGCCCCGGACGGACGGCTCCAGCGATTCCGTCCCGGCGCTTTCCGGCTGGCCTGCGCGCTCAAGGTGCCCGTGCTCCCCGTCACCATCGTGGGTGGCCACGCCTCCTGGCCGCCCGGCCGCATGCTGCCGAGACCTGGGAGGCTCCGCATCATCTATCACCCGATCGTCTCACCTCCGGACGAGGCGGACCCTCGCGCGGCCGCGCGCACGCTGGCCGGGCAGGTCCGGGACGCGATCGCCGCCGGCCTGCCCCGCGCGGATCAGCCTGAGGCCGGTGAATAGAGGTCAGTGTATACTCTCGGCGGCATGGCACGTCCGTCGGCCACGCGCGTCCTCGTCCTTCACGGGCCCAATCTGAATCTCCTGGGTACACGCGAGCCGGCCGTGTATGGTCGCACGACCCTGGCTCAGCTGGATCGTCAGATTCAGCGGCACGCCGGCAGCCGAGGGGCGGAGGCGGTATGCCGACAATCGAATCACGAGGGTCAGCTCGTCGATTGGGTCCAGGGCGCGGTGCGCGAGGGATTCCTGGCCATCGTGATGAATCCGGGCGCCCTTACGCACTATTCTCTCGCGCTGCGGGATGCTGTCTCTGCCGTCTCCATCCCCGTCGTCGAAGTCCATCTCTCGAACATCCACGGACGGGAGGAATTCCGGCGCCACTCTGTGATTGCGGCCGTGGCACGGGGCCAGATCGCGGGTTTCGGCCCGGCCAGCTACCTTCTGGGCGTGGATGCGGCACTCCAGTCAGTCCCTCCAGGGCGGCCGTCTCGGCGCCCGCGGTGAATGCGGGCCCTCCTTCCGGCGTCCAATCCTAGTCGCGGCGGGAGGCGCGGGGGCCGCGGCGGATTTCCGTGATGCCGCCTGGGATTCCGTCAACGCCTCCCGAAGGTGACGTTTCTCCGGCTCCCAAAGACGTGGACGAACGCGCTCTCATCGAGCGGTGTCGTGCCGGAGACGTCGCGGCATTCGAGCCCCTGGTGGAAAAGTATCGGCAGCGCGTGTGGCGTCTGGCCTTCCAGGTGTTGCGCGATCGCGAGGAGGCATGGGATTGCGCTCAAGACGCGTTCGTACGGGCCTTTCAGTCGCTCGGCTCATTTCGCGGGCAGTCGGCCTTCTACACCTGGCTCTTCCGCATCGCCATGAACGTGGCTACGGACCGATTGCGCTCTCGCGGGGCGCAGGCCCGTGCCTTCGGCACCCAGGCCATACCCGCGGAAGAGTGGGAGCGCACGGCCCCGGATCCCCAGGCCCGGCCGGACCAAGCAGCGATCGGCGCGGAGCGGCGCGAGCGCATCAGCCAGGCGCTCGATACCTTGCCGCCCAATGCGCGAGCCATTATCATGCTCAGTGACGTCGAGGGGCTCTCATACCGCGAGATCGCTACCGTGCTCAACTGTCCGATCGGCACCGTGATGTCGAGACTCCACAATGCGCGCAGGCGCCTGCGGACGGCTCTGGGGCCCATGCTCCTCTTGCTCCTCTCGCTGGTCATGTCGCTCGGCGGCTTCGCCACGTGCTCGCCCGCCTCCGCCCAGACGCCCGCGCCGGCCCCCGTCCCGGCTCCCGCCCCTGCCCAGGTCGCTCCGCCCCCCAAGGGCACGGTCCATTTCGAGGTGCGAGTGCTCCAGGCCTCGAACCCGCCCGCAGCGCCGCCCGCCGCCGGGGGCAAACAGCCTCCTGCTCCGAGCGGGGCGCCCGCGCCTTCGCCGCCCGCCGCCACCCCGGGCGCGACGGCCACCTCGGCCAACGATGGACAGATGGACGAACGGCTCAAGCTCATCGTGCCGCGGCTGCGCAAGCTCTTCCGCTACAGCGACTACACGTCGATCGACCACCAGAAAGTCGACGTGGAGTTCGGCGTCTCCAAGCGGATACCCGCACCCGACGATAGATGGCTCGAGGTCACGCCACGGGACCTGCAAGGCAAGTCGGTTCGCATGCAGGTCCGCCTGCTCAAGGGCGACAAGTCGGTGATGACGTCCAATATCGTCGCGGCGCCAGGCGCGCCCGCCATCGTCGGCGGACCCCGGCACGGCACCGGCGTGCTCATCATCATCCTCTGGGCTGATCCCATCCCCGCTCCGCCCGCGGCGAAGTGAGCCCACCGGGGGCCCGTCGATGAGTGACGAGCGCTACTTCAAGGAGCGCGCACGCATCGAGCAGGGCCACGCCAAGTACCGCCACAAGCTCACGGAAGAAGGCAAGCTCTTCGTCCGCGATCGCCTCCACCTGCTCCTCGATCCCGGGTCCGAGTTCCAGGAAGACTTCCTCTTCGCGCGCAACCAGGAGGCCGATACTCCCGCGGACGGTGTGGTGACCGGCGTCGGCCGGGTCGGCGGCCGCCCTGTCTGCATCATGGCCAATGACTACACGGTCAAGGCCGGCTCCTGGGGTGAGAAGACCGTGGCCAAGATCGTGCGCATTCAGGAGCGGGCCCAGCGGCTTCAGGTGCCGCTGCTCTACCTCGTGGACGCCGCGGGGGGACGGATTTCGGAGCAGATCAAGATCTTCCCGGGCCGCTTCCACGCCGGACGCATCTTCTACAACGAGGTTCAGCTCTCTGGCGTGGTGCCGCAGGTGTGCATCCTCTTCGGACCGTCGCCGGCCGGATC
>WNFO01028262.1_pt1 | contig 10281 bp, 7 predicted proteins | sample 5400251 | NCBI WGS metagenome assembly WNFO01 (sample SAMN13153354, study PRJNA577476) | soil metagenome | isolation source: 100 cm saprolite under Madrone tree | place: USA:California | collected 2016-06-14
ACCATGACGTTCCTGTCGTGGAGCAAGGGCCTGAAGGCCGGCGTGGCGCCCGAGGTGCCGGAGGCGCGCACCCGGCGCGTGCGACTGTGCCTGATGCTCGAGCTCACCGCGATCGTCGTGATTCTCGCGTGTGCGGCGCCGATGGCGCGCGGCATCGGGTACCTGCGCTGACAGCTCACGAGCTAGGCTGCGGATCGCGGCGCCTGCGCGGCGCCGAGGCCTTGCGGGTGGATCAGCCACGCAGCCAGCGCCGGCAGCAGGATGATCGCGGCCAGCATGTTCACCAGGAACATGAAGGTCAGCATGATGCCGATGTCGGCCTGGAACTTCAGCGGCGAGAACACCCAGGTGGCGACCCCGACGGCGAGCGTGATGCCGGTGAAGATGATGCTGGCCCCGGTGACGTGCAGCGTGCGCTCGTAGGAGTCGCGCACCGACAGTCCCTGGTGCAGGAATTCCTGCATACGACTGAAGAGATAAATGCCGTAGTCGACGCCGATGCCGGCGCCGAGCGCCACCATCGGCAGCGTGGACACCTTGAGGCCGATGCCGACCAGGGCCATGACCGCGTACACCAGCACCGATACCAGCGCCAGCGGCACCACCACCAGGATCGTGCCCACCACGGAACGGAAAGTCAGCAGGCACATGACGAACACCGCAGCGAACACGCCCGCGAGGATCATCATCTCCTTGGCCTTCACGGTCTCGTTGGTGGCCGCCATCACCCCGACGTTCCCCGCGGCGAGCCGCACCTGGGCGCCTGCGACCGGGTTGGCGTTGCGCCAGCGTTTCACTGCGGTCACGACCCGCTCGATCGTGCCGGCGCGGTGGTCTGCCAGGAACATCATCACCGGCACGACGTCGCAGTTGTCATCGAGGAGCCCGGTGCTGGTCTCGATGTAACGCGTCGACTGCGTGAGCTGGGTCTGTTCGCGCGGGATGCTGCGCCACTTGAGGCTTCCCTCGTTCCAGCCGGCGATCGCGATCTTGGCGATAAACGGCAGCGTGATGACGTCCTGCACGCCGGCAACGTTGCGCATGTACCAGCCGAAACGGTCGACTGCGCTCATCAGGTCGTGACTGACGCACACCGGCTCGGTCGACTCGACGATCGCGGTGAGCACGTCGACGCCGATGTTGAACCTGGAGGTAATGACGTCGTTGTCGCGGTTGTAGCGCGAGTCCGGACGCAGCTCCGGCACGCCCGCCTGGGTGTCGCCGATCGGGGTCTCGCGCCCCTTCCAGGAGCCGAGCGCCGCGAGCACGGCGGCGACCGCAATGATGGCGAGTGCGGGTCCCCGGTCGGTGATGCCGGACAGGCGTCGCCACAGCGCCGCGAGCCAACGCTGCCGCCGCTCCACCCGCCCGCGATAACCGGCATCGAAGTGCACGTAAGAGACCAGCACGGGCAGCAGCACCAGGTCGGTCAGGATGACGATCGCGACGCCAATGCTCGCGGTAATCGCCATCTCGCGAATCACCTGCACCGGAATCATGAGAATCGTGACAAAACCCACCAGGTCCGCGAGCAGCGCTATGACCGCAGGCGCCAACAGCTGGCGGAACGTGCGGCGCGCGGCCTCCATGCTGCCGAGGCCCGCGAACGCGGCGTCGCTCACGGCGCTGATCTTCTGCACGCCGTGACTGACGCCGATCGCGAATACCAGGAACGGCACCAGCAGACCGATCGGGTCGATGCCGTAACGCAGCAACACCAGCGCGCCCAGCTGCCAGATCACCGCTACACCTGAGCACAGCACCGGCACGAAAGCCACGCGCCAGGACTGGCAGTACAGGCGCACCGCCAGCAGCGTCAGCACCAGCGTGATCACGGCAAACATCACCACCGAGGCGGCCCCGTCGGCGATGTCGCCCATCACCTTGGCAAAGCCGATCATGCGCACGTCGATCCCGTGGCCCTCGAGGCCCTGCCGGACCTTCAGTTCGAGCTCGTGGGCGACCTTGATCGGATCGACCGGCTTACCCTGCGCATCCTGATCGAGCACGATCGCGCTCACCAGCGCGCCGGAAAAATCGTTGGCCACCAGGCGCCCGATGATGCCGGCCTTGCGGATATTGTCGCGCACCCGCGCCATGTTGGCGGCAGTGGGCGTGAAGTCCGCCGGTATGACGTTGCCCGCCTCGATGCCGTCCTCGACCACCTCGAGGTAGCGCACGTTCGGGGTGAAGATCGACTGCACCCGCGTGCGGTCGATGCCATCCATGACGATCACTTCGTCGGTGGCCTTGCGCAGCGCGGCGAAGAACTCCGGCGTGAACATGTTGCCGTCGCGTGCGATGAGCGCGATCAGCACGCGGTTGGCGCCGCGAAACTCGGCCACCTTCGGGTCCAGGTAGGTGCGCATGTACTCGTGCCGGACCGGCAGAGTCTTGTTGAACGAGGTGTCGATGCGCAGGCCGCGCACCGCCACGGCGGCGAGCAGCATCGTGCCGAGCGCGAACAGTACGAGGATCGGCGTGCGATGCCCGAAGATCAGCCGCTCGAGCCGGGAAGCCAGCGCCGTGGGCACGACATCGCCGCTGTCGCCTGCACCGGCCACTAGCGCGCGGCTCCCGCGCCGCCGGGCGCGTCCTTCAGGCTGATGACCCTGGCACCGTCTTCACCGACTGCCGCAAGCTCAGCCTCACCCACCGGCACCGCGGCGGAGAGCCCTGCCCGATCGCTCTGCTGCACCAGGGTGAAGGTGCGCCCGCGGTCGTGGCTGACCAGCACCACGCCCGCAAGGCCCACGATGGCGACGCCAGCATCGTCAAAGCGGGCCGCGCCATCGAGCATGGCCACCGTGCCGGTTTCGATCTTCTGCCAGCTCGAGCCTGCGTCCTCGGAGCGGTAGAGGTTGCCGCGCAGGCCAAACGCCAGCACCGCCTCGCCCTGCAGCGGTAGCACGCCGAAGAACGATCCCTCGTACGGCGAGCTGAGTTCACGCCAGTTCGCGCCGCCATCGTCCGAGCGGTACAGGTGCCCGGCTTCGCCGGCGATATACAGCCGGGAGGCGCCGGCGGGCACGATGCGGTTGAGGTGATAGCCACCTCCCGCCGCGCCCTCGTCCGCGGCACCCGCCGGCGCGCCACGGCGCGCCGCGCGCGCCCCGGCGGTCGGGGCGGCCGTTAACTTGCCGGCCGTCCAACTCGCACCACCGTCCTCGCTGGTGAAGTACGCGCTGTAGGCGCCGACGGCGATCGCCTGCCCGCCGCCGCCACACCACACGTCCAGCAGCGGGCGCTGCGCGTCGGGTGCGTAGTGGGTGCGCCGCCAGGTACGTCCGGCGTCGGCGGTGGCGAGAATAACCTCGTCGTGGCCGACCGCCACACCGTGCTCGGCATCAAGAAAGCACACGCCGGTAAGCAGCGCCTCGGTCGGCACATCAAGCGCCTGTGCCCAGCTTCTGCCGCGGTCGTCGGAGAGCACGATGATGCCGCGGTCGCCGACCGCGACCAGCCGCGAGCCCGCCTCGGCCAGCGCGATCAGGAGCGAGTGTGCGGCGAGGCGTGCGGGCTCAGCGGAGGGCGGCGGTGGCTGGGTGTCGCGCGCCCAACCAACCACTGCGAGCGCAAATGCGAGTGCAAAACAGCATTTTCGGGGGGCCGCGCTGGCGTTGCGTCCCGCGCTTGAGCGAACGCGGACCCCCTGGCCCGGTCCCTTGTGCACGGCGGCCCCGAAAATCCTGTTTTTGCTCTCGCGGATACGCGACCCTAACGGATTCCGCGCCGCTCCAGCACGCTCGGCTGATAGTCGGCGGGCGTACGCTTCATACTGAAGTCGTAGGACTTCGGCTCCTCGCTCTGCAGTCCGAGCGCGAGATAACGCCCGTTCGAGAGGTCCATGACCAGCTCCAGGTCCGTCCAGAGCGTCGGCTGGTCGTAGTAGTTCATGGCGTGCCCTTCCTGCACGCGATACAGCTGCCCGCGCGTGTCGTAGCAGTCCACGGCGAGGATCTGCCAGGAATCCTCGTCCACATACAGCGTGCGGCGGCTGTACAGGTGGCTCACGCCGCGCTTGAGCGTCGCATCCACCACCCACACGCGATGCAGCTCGTAGCGCGCCAGGTCCTGATTGATGTGGTTCTTGTGCAGCAGATCGGCGTACTTGAGCGTCTCGCTCTGCAGGCGGTAGGCGTTGTAGGGTACGTAGATCTCCTTCTTCCCGACCAGCTTCCAGTCGTAGCGCTCCGGACTGCCGTTGTAAATGTCCAGCTGATCGGAGGTGCGCAGGTTGTCGGAGTTCGTGCCCGGGTTGTCGAAGGCGACGTTCGGCGCGCGTCGCACGCGGCGCTGGCCGGGATTGTAGACCCACGCGCGCCGCGCTTCCTTCGCCTGATCGAGCGTCTCCTGCACCAGCAGCACCTCGCCCGCCAGGCGCGCCGGCGCGGTCGTCTCCTGCGTGAAATAAAGCAGGATGTTGTTGAGCGCGGCTTCCGTCATGCCGGGCTGGTAGTACTGGAAGTAGAACTCCTCCTTGAATTTCACCAGCGTATAGCTGCCGTTGGCGGAGAGCGGCGCCTGTCCTATCTGCACCGCCGCGGCCAGGCCGCGATAGCGCATGACGTGATTCCAGAACACCTCCACGCCGGCTTTCGGAATCGCGAACGGCTCGCCGCCGAGCGCGCCGGTCACGCCGTTGCCTCCCGCAGCGAGCTTCGCCGTAGTCGCGTTGCGCTTGGTGGCCTCGTACACGCGCTCCGGGGCCGCGGCGCTGCGATGCGTCGGATAGACCACCATCTTGTAGTCCGGATAGGTCTTGAACAGCGCCTTGTGACCCTCGGTCACTTTGGCGGCATACTGGCCGAGGTTGGCCGCGGTGATGGTGAACAGCGGCTTGTCGTTCGCGTACGGATCGGGGTAGTGATCGCCGGAGTGGTAGCTGGGGAAGCCGGCGTCGGATGCGGATTTCAGACCGCCGGTCCAGGCGGGAATGCTGCCGTCGGCGTTCGCCGCGGTCTCGCCGCCGAGCGGCGTGAGCTCCGCACCCAAGCGCGCAGCCTCCTCCGGGCTCACCGCGCCCCAGACCGCGGGCGCGAACAGCAGTCCTGCTGCAGCCAAGCGGATCAGCGTTTTCATCGCAGCCCCCTCCATTGTTCGCGCGCCCCGGCCCGCGCGGCTTCAGAACGAGTATTTGATACTGGCCGCAACGAAGTCGCGATCGTTGAGCAGGTTGTACTGGCCGGCGCCGCCGAACTGGGTATAGGACACGTCAAAATCCCACTTGGCGCGCAGGTTCGCGCCCAGGCCCACGGTGATCGCGTGCCGGCCCTCGATGAAGTTGCGCGATCACGTTGTCGTACTCGAGCCGGGCGGCGATGACGTAACCCCAGGAGAGCTTGTCCGGAAACGCGTAACCGGGCTCCACCAGGTTCGGGTACTGCGGATAGCCGCCGAGCTGCGGATTGCCGCTCAGGTTCGTGCCGGGCCCGTCGTAGCGCAAACCGCGGCCCACCGGTCCGCCGCTGTACTTGTCCTCGAGTCCCGGGACGTAGTCAACCGCTGCCTCGAACAGCACTACCGCCTGCGAGGCCTTCAATACGTTGGCGAAGGTCTGCGTGGCAGTGAACTGGCCCTGCCAGGTGTTCTTCAGCTCCCAGCCGCGGATGGTCTGTCCGAGAGCGAAGGAGCCGAGCTGGTTGCATCCGGTGATCGGGGTCGCCGAGGCCGGCACGCAGGTGCCGGCCGGCGTCACCGGGGCGCCGAGCAGCCGCGCGATCCCCGACTCGAAGGGTGTGAGCGAGGCGTACAGCAGTTCGACGTCGTCGAGCTGCAGCGGCACGTTGTGACGGAACGTGACCTCCCCCTGCAGTGCGGTGCCGGTCTTCTGGATCTGCGTGTTGAAGGACACGCCGAACATCTTGATGTCCTGCGGGAACTCCTCGAAATACCCGGCCGTCTTGCCGTACTCGTAGGTGGCGAGGTTGCTCGCCTGGGCGGTGACGTTGCCCCCGGCGAGCAGCGTGTTCGCGCCGATGGTGGCGTATTGCTGCGCCGTGGCCGCGCTCATGTTGCCGCCCTGCTGCGCCGCCCGCTGCTGGCCGACCGCAGCGCCGGTCGCGACGGCCGCGGCGAACGGCAGCCCGGCGGCAAGCGCCTGCGCCGCGGCGCCCACTGCGTTGACCGCGCCGAACGCATTGCCGAACCCCGCCTGCGAGCCGGTGACCGCCGACACCACCGGTACGCGGCTGGTGTAGTTCAGGAAGTAGAAGCCGAGCTGCGTGCCCTGGCTGAAATTGGGCAGATAGAGCTTGAGGTTGAGGCCGTACTGGCCCGACTCGGACGGCTTGTGATCCGGCAGCCGGTTAACCGCCTGGAAGTCGGTGATCAGCGGGCCGCCCAGCGGGCGGAAGTCGACGCCCTGGTCGGAAATCGCGCCGAAGCCGAGAAACACGCGGCTGCCACCGGTGACGGCGAAGTCGTTGGCGCTGAAATACGAGCCGGCCGGTTCGGGCGTGGTCTCGTGCCAGTCGAACAGGTACAGGAACTGGGTGCTCAGGTTCTGCGAGAGCTGCAGATTGAACACCGCCATCTCGTCCGGCAGCAGCGCCTCCCTGAGTTCCGCCCCCGGCACGCGCAGCGCCGACACGTCGAAGTGGTTGACCTCGTTGAGTCCCCCCTGGATAAACGTGCTCTCGCCCCAGCTCACCACCTGGCGGCCGAGGCGAATTTCGGCGGGCTGGGTGCCGAGGGTGAAGCGCCAGAACCCGAAAGCGTCCAGCAGCCGCGTGTAGCGGCCGACCAGGTTCTTGGCATCATGCGACAGCGGCGTGCGATCGGTTGTGCCCTCCTTGATCGCGAAATCGTACAGACCATCGGCGCGCACGAAGACCCCGCCCTTGTCCTTGTAATTGAGCGCGAGCTCCGTGACTGCCTTGATCGCCTCGCTGTAGGGGGCCTTTTTGCGGTAGTTCAGGTCGCCGTCATCGATGTTGGGGGAGTGCCCGCAGCCGCCGTCGGCGATCGCAATGAGGCGGCAATCCAGCCCGGAGGCGCGCCAGCCCTCGCCGTAGCCGATGGTGGTGTCCCAGCTGCCGGTCCAGTCCCCGGAGCTGCTCCGGAAACTGACGGCCTGCGCGCGCGGCCAGCCGCCGGCGGCGAGCAGGGCGGCGACGGTCATGACGGCCAGCCGCGGACGGCGCCCCGTGTGAACTTTCCTCATGTGTCCCCCTGCTTCCCTGAAGGCCTTAAGGACGCGCGCGTCGGTCAAGCCTGTGGACTCAACGCGCCCTTAGGTCCGGCTGAAACCGTGCCCGCGAAGGTACGTCTCATTCTTGTTTGTTGCGGCAACACCAGGCTTGCGTGCGGTGAGTCTATTACATTATCGGCACAAAACGGTGGCGAAGCTCCGCGCTCGGGACAAACTGTGCGTCCAGCGCCACACGCGCACCGCGGCGCGTTGACCTCGAGGTTTGTGCAAAATGGACACCTTCGCCGGCAAGACCGTGTTGATCACCGGGGCGTCCGAGGGCATCGGGCGCGCGCTGGCGCTGGCGCTCGCCCCGCACGGCGCGTGTCTGGCGCTCAACGCACGCAACGCGGCGCGCCTGGAGGAAACCGCGCGCGAGTGCGCGGCGCGCGGCGCCCAGGTGCTGGCGCTCCCCGGGGATGTCTCGCGGCAGGCGGAATGCACCCTGCTCGCGAGCCGCACCGCGCAGCGCTTCGGAAGGATCGACGCGCTGGTCAACAATGCCGGCATCACCATGTGGTCGCGCTTCGATGCGGTCAGCGACTTCAGCGTGTTCGAGCGACTGCTGGCGGTGAACTATCTGGGTGCGGTGTACCTCACGGCCGCCGCCCTGCCGCATCTGAGAGAGTCGCGCGGCCTGATCGTCGCGGTGGCCAGCCTGGCCGGCCTCACCGGGGTGCCCGAGCGCACCGGCTACGCGGCGAGCAAGCACGCGCTGGTCGGATTCTTCGAATCCCTGCGCATCGAGCTGCGCGGCAGCGGGGTCGACATCACCATCGTGGCGCCGGATTTCGTGCGCAGCGAGCTTCACCGCCGCGCCATCGGCCCTGACGGCCGCTCGCTCGGGCAAAGCCCGATGCAGGAGCCGCATATCATGACGGCGCAGCAATGCGCGCAGCTGATCGTGGCAGCCATGCGGCGGCGGCGGCGGCTGTTGATCACTTCCACACGCGGCAGGCTCGGGCGCTGTGCGCGGCTGATCGCCCCGGGGCTGGTGGACGCCGCCGCGGCGCGCGCGATCCGCGAGCGGCGTTGAAAGCTACTCGAAGGCGATCGCGGGCAGATCAAGTGCGATGAGGAAGTATTCGAACAGGTACTGGATGACCCGGATCTGGTTGTGCAGCCGATGATCACTTTCCAGCAGATGCAGTGCGGCCCGGGACACCTGCGCGAAGCGCACGCTGTGCTCGAAGGGCACCACGTCGTCGCGCCAGCCGTGCACCACGGCTGCCGGGCAATCGAGCACGCTGGCGCGCAGCTCGGGCAAGCCCTGCATGTAGAGCGCCGGCGCCATGAGGAACACGCCCCGGGCGTGCAGGAGCGACGCCGAGGTGACCGCGACGTAGCCGCCGAGACTCGAGCCGACCAGCACCAGGTCCCCGGCCAACTCCTTGCAGAAATCGACCAACTTGGCAACGCGCGCCCGCGGCTCCTCGATCCCGCGGTAGTCGACCGAGTGCGCCACGTAGCCTTCGCTGCGCGCGACCTCCGCGAGCGCGGAGATCTTGCGTCCCCAGGGCCCGCTCTCCTGGCCGTGAGAGAAGACCACGTGGCGGGAAGCCACGGGCGCTTGCATGGCAGGCTCAGCGCTGGGAGCGGGAGGCATAGGCGCGAATAATGCAGGCAATGGAAACGTTAAGCCAATCGTCCCGCCGCCCGGTGGTGAAGGCGCAGGGCTGGCAGTTCTGGATCGATCGCGGTGGAACGTTTACCGACGTCATCGGCCTCTCGCCCGCTGGCGAGCTGCACGTTCGCAAGGTGCCCTCGGCGCCCTCAGGTGGCGCGGCCGGCGATCCGGGCTTGCGCGCGGCGCGCGCGATTCTCGCGGCGTGCGCAGAGTCGCGCGCGGTGACAGCGGTGAAGGTGGGTACCACCGTCGCGACCAACGCACTGCTCACGCGCACCGGTGAGCCGCTGGTGCTGGTAACCACCGCCGGCTTCGCCGATGCGCTGCGCATCGGTTACCAGAATCGCCCCGACATCTTCGCGCGGCGCATACTGCTGCCGGCGTCCCTGTACACCACGGTGATCGAGGCGCGCGAGCGCATCGATGCGCAGGGCGGCGTGCTGACGCCCCTTGACGGGGCGCGCCTGCGCGCGGACCTGGAGCGTGCGCGCCGCGCCGGAGGGCGCGCGGTGGCCATCGTCTTCCTGCATGGCTGGCGCCATCCACAACACGAGCGCGAGGCTGCGGCCTGCGCGCGGGCGCTCGGCTTCGAGGAAGTGTCCGTGTCACACGAGCTGTCGCCGCTGGTGCGCTATGTCAGCCGCGGCGACACGACGGTCCTCAATGCCTACCTCGCAGCGCCGCTGCGCAGCTACATCGGCGCGCTTCACGAGCAGCTGCGCTCGCTCGATCCGGGCGTGCGCCTGACGCTCATGCAGAGCAACGGAGGACTCGCTTCGGCGGAGAGCTTTCACGCCATGTCGAGCGTGTTGTCGGGGCCCGCGGGCGGGCTCATCGGCATGCACTGGGTCGGGGAGCGGCTGGGTTACCCGCGCCTGATCGGCTTCGACATGGGCGGCACGTCCACGGACGTGTCGCTGATCGACGGCGAGCTGCCGCAGCGCTTCGAGCACCTCATTGCGGGGGTGCGCCTCACCCAACCGATGCTGGACGTACACAGCATCGCCGCGGGCGGCGGTTCGATCCTGACCTTCACGGACGGCCGCTTCGCGGTCGGCCCGGCTTCCGCGGGGGCGGATCCGGGTCCGGTGTGTTATGGGCGCGATGGACCCCTCACACTCACCGATGTGCAGGTGCTGCTCGGCCACCTGCGGCCCGACACCCTGCCCGCGGTCTTCGGGCGCGACGGCCGCTCAGCGATCGATGCCGACGCGGTGGCGCGCAGGTTCGCCGCACTCACGGCACAGGTCGGCGCGGAGTGCGCGCCCGATGGCTCCGCGGAGATGCTCGCCGAATCGTTCCTCGAGGTGGGTGTCGAGTCGATGGCGAACGCCATCCGCCAGGTCTGCGCCCGTCAGGGGCGCGATGCGGGCGAGTTCACGCTGTTCTGCTTCGGCGGCGCTGCCGGCCAGCACGCCTGCCGCGTCGCGCGCGCCGCCGGTGTGCGGCGCATTCTCGTGCA
>WNFO01006562.1_pt1 | contig 10280 bp, 12 predicted proteins | sample 5400251 | NCBI WGS metagenome assembly WNFO01 (sample SAMN13153354, study PRJNA577476) | soil metagenome | isolation source: 100 cm saprolite under Madrone tree | place: USA:California | collected 2016-06-14
CAAGTACGCCGAATGGCGCAGCGGCGACAAAGTCGCCGCGTACGGCCTCACGGCGCTCGTGGCGGGCGGCGCCGGCGTCGCGCTCGTGAAGTCGGGCCTCCTGGTGAAGTTCTGGAAGCTGATCGTGATCGGGTTTGCGGCGCTGGTCGGCGCGTTGAAGCGGCTGTGGGGGCGCATCACCGGTAAAAGGAACGAGATGCAGGCGCAGTGACGATTGTTTTTCTCGCGCTGCTCACGCTGATCGAAGGTGTGCGGCGCGTGCCGCGCGGGTCCGTGGTGTTGCAGCGCGTGTTGTTCGGACACTGGACGGTCGAGCCGCCGGAAGCAGGGGATCGGGTGCGACTCCTGTCGTGGTGGTCGCCGCTGATGAGTAGCATCGTGCTCGCGCCGCGCGAGCAGTACGGGCGCAGCGACGCTGAGACGGTCCGCTCGCTGGTCGAGGGACGCGATCTGTACACCGCGCTCTTCGACCTGCGCGTGCTTGGGATCGTGGAGCTGCTCGTGCTGGTGCTGGGCGTGTGGTTCGCGCTGCAGCGGTTTGGCGCGCTCGGCTTCTTTGTCGCCGGCGGCACCGTGCTGCTCCTTTGTGTGACGATCTTCACCGCGCTCGCCTTCAGCGCGCACGGCCTCGGCAAGCCGTGGCGCGCCGCGCTGCGTTGGGCGTTCCCCTACCTGTCCCCGTTTGCCGCACCCCGCGCCGCCGAGGTATTGCTCGAGGAGACGCTGCGCGACGTGCCGCCCGCGGTTGCGTCTGCCGCGCTGCTACCGGCGGACGAGTTCCAGCGGTGGGTTCGTCCGCTCGTCTACGACGCAACCAACGGCAGGGAAGTCGATCGTCGCCTGCTCGAAGGGCTCAACCTGAAACAGCTGCGCACAACGCTCGCGTCGCATAATGGAGCGGGGCTGTGGTGCCCCCGTTGCGGTGCGACGTTCGTCCAGGGAGAATCGTGCTCCGAATGCGATATTCACCTCGTCCCAGCGGGAACGCCGTCCGCGTAACGGAGACCGTCATGCGCGCCCTACATCGTTTCACCCCGATTGTCCTGCTCTGCGTCGCCGCCTGTGGCAAAGGATCGAAGAGTGCGGCGCCTGCAGCACCGCCCGGCGCGGCACGTCCCAGCATGCCGACAGGCCCCGCCGAGTACACCGTCATCGTCAAGAGCACCTGGACGAAGGTGTCGCACCCGTTCGAATACCCGTCCGATGCGCATTTCTCCGGGATGATCGGCGCGTCGCACAACGCGAAGTACTCGATCTTCGCGATCGGCCGCCGGCCCACGCCGGGGCTCGAGCGGCTGTCGGAGGAAGGGAAGCATTCGCCGCTCGACACCGAGATCCGGGCCGCGATCGATCAGGGCAATGCGCTGATGCTGTTCGAATCGGGCGGCCTCAAGAACTGGAAGGACTCGATGGTGGCGACGGTGCGCGTCGATCGCGCGCACCCGCTCGTCTCCGTCGTCAACATGATCGCCCCCAGCCCCGACTGGTTCACCGGCGCGTCCGACGTCAACCTCGCCGACAACGGTGCGTGGATCACGCGCCGCACCGTGACGCTCTACGCCTACGACTCGGGCGGCGACGACGGCACGACCTACAAGGCGAAGGACAAGGACACCAATCCGAAAAAGCCGACGACCCGCGCCTCCACGCGGCATTTCGTGGTGCGCGGCCGCGTCAAGCCGGTCGCGACGGTGACCTTCGTGCGGAAGGGATCCTAGCTACAGGGTCCGCAGGAATCTGAGCAACGCCCGCCGCTCAAACGGCGTCAGTCGCAGGAATCGATCGCGCGCGCGCGCAGCCTCCCCGGCGTGCAGCGCGATCGCCTGACTGATCGTCGCGGCACGGCCATCGTGCAGAAACGCCGTCGCGAACCGCAATCCCATCAACGGCTCGGTCCGGAACTCCGCGGGCTGGGCCTGGCCAAGGCAGATGTCCGCCAGATCGCGCCCCATGTCGTGCAACAAGAGATCGGTGTAGGCCGAGACGACGCGGAACCGCAGCGCGCGCACGGGATTCGCGCCGGTGACGAGGTTCGGCACATGGCAGGATGCGCATCCGATCTTCCGGAACGCGATCGCGCCGAGCGCGCCCGTGAAGTCGAGCGGCACACGCGCGGGAGGCGCGAGGAAGCGCACGAAGGCATCGGCGGCGTCGAGCTGCTCCGCGCTGATCTCCGGCTCGGGCAGCGGGTCGACGCCGGCGGGTAAGGGGAGTCCGCCGACGGTCTGCTCCGTCTGCACGAGCGGATTAGTGATGCCCATCTCCATCACGAAGGCTTCCGCGTTGAACTCACGCAGCGTCGCCGCCTGCGCTTTCCGGCCGAACCGCCCCAGGCGGCCATCCGCTGTCCGGTTGGGACGACCGGAAATACCGTCGCCGTTGCGGTCGAGCGGATCGGCGCGCGCCAGGATCTCCGCGTCGGGTACCGCATCCAGCAATCCAAATCCGAAGACATCGGGCGTAGTGCGATGGCCGGAGTCGGTGGCCGCCGCGGGGATCGGCTCCGCCGTGATGCCCAGCACGCCACTCAAGGCGGGCGTGAGCTGCTTCTGAATCACCTGGCCGCCGACGGCCGCGAGATCATCGCAGCGGGCGCCCGCGCCGTGAAACGCCGTGGCATGGATCTCGATGTCCTCGCCACCCTCTGCGGGATCATTGCTGCCGCTGCCGCCGATGACGGGCTGCTCGTGGCAGTTGGCACAGCCGACGGAGTTGAACAACGGGCCGAGCCCTGTTTCCGGCGTGAATACCGTGGCAAAGACGGCGCGGCCGGCCTCGAAGCGGGCGCGCTGCGCCGCATCGAGACCTCGCAGCGCGGTGCCGAGCGATGCGGGCACGACGACCATGAATTCGGGCGCGGGAGCGGGGGCCGCGGGCGGGGCGGCCGTGGGAGCATTCCTGTCGCACGCGGCAACGCCGATCAGCGCCGCGGCGAGCACTACTCTGCAATTCGCGTTCAGCACGCACCCCTCCTGGAAACGGATGGAAGGGCGCAGCGCCAGGCTACGGCGGCGAGGGAGGACCGCGCGGGTCATATGGGTTTTGTTCGGGAAATCCACGCATGTGACCATTGACGCGCCGTGCTCGGCTGTGCTTGATTTCTTCTACTTTGGTGAAGAAACGACTGGCAGGATTCGAAGAGCTCGTGCTCCTCGCCTCGGCGAGTCTCGGGGAAGAGGCGTACGGGGTGACCGTACAGCAGCGTCTCGAGGCGGAGACGGGCAGCGCCGTCGCGCTCGGCGCGGTCTACGCCGTGCTCGACCGGCTCGAGCGCAAAGGCTACGTGCGCTCGGCCTGGGGCGAAGCGACGCCGCAGCGCGGCGGCCGCCGCAAGCGCATGTTCCGCGTCACGGCGCCCGGGCTCGCCGCATTGCGCGCCATGGGCCGGATCCGGTCACGGCTCGCGCAACCCATTAAAACCTGAAGGGGGCATCGAGTGGTACCCGCGGCACTCTTCCTCGCACTGATTCAAGGCCCACCGGCCGAGACCACGGGCCGGATCGTCACGGCGCACCAGTGGGTCGAGCGCCTGGGCCGGACGATGAGCGATTCGATCTGGCCGGGCTTTCGCCCCGACACCATTCCGGTGGTCTACGTGGTCCGGGGCCAGGGGACGTTGCTCCTCAGCTGGCGCGGCGAGTTGCCGCAGGGATTTCTCCCCATCGCGGGACTGGCGGGCGGCGGTTGGCTCTCGTCGGCCGATCGCGGCGCGGCAAGCACCGGCACCGCGCTCGACGGCCGTCCGACCGCACAGGTCGTGGTCGGCGACTCGATGGGTGTCGCCTCGCTCGTGGGGCTCACGACGCACGAGGCATTTCACGTCTTCGAAACGGCTTCGAAAAAAGAGGGCAAGCGCTTCGGCCGCGGCGAGAACTCCTTTCTGGTCACGAGTTATCCGGTCTTCGATCCGCGGAATGAGGCGGGCATGGCGCTCGAAGGGCGAATTCTTGCGGCGGCGGAGCAGGCGGAGACAAAAGCCCGCAAGCGCACGCTCGCCCGCCAGTTTCTCGCAGTCCGGGAATCGCGCCAGCGCGCGCTCGGCGCCGAGTTGGCCGACTTCGAGCAGCTCGCGGAATTGAATGAAGGGCTCGCGGAATACACGCTGGTCCGCGTGCTGGCGCTCGCGGCGCGGCAACGCGATTTCCCCGATCGCGCCGGTGCCGCGCGGCTCCAGACGAGCAAGCTCACGGGTCTGCACAACCTCACCGAGGACGTGAAGCTCTCCATTCGCCTGCGCTACTACGCGACCGGTCCCGCACTCGGCCTGCTGCTCGACGCGCTCGATGGGCCGGCGTGGAAGACGCGGTTGATCGACCAGAACCTCACCGTCCAGGATGCGCTCGCCGATGCGTCGGGCTACCGCACACAGGAGGAAAGCCTGCGGCGCCAGGCGGAATCGACGTTCGTCATCGCAAAGCTGCGCAGCGCGGCCGATTCAGGCATCGCGGGGCTGCGCGCCTACCGCCGCGCGCAGGTGGACAGCGTGCTCGCCGCACCAGGTGTCCAGCTGGTCGTGACGGTGGAAGGTCGCTATCTCGGTCTGTGTGGGATCGATCCGCAGAATCTGCTCCAGGTCGAGCCCGGCGTCCTGCTGCATACGCGCTGGCTGCAGGCGTGTGCCGGCGACGCGTTTCAGGCCACGTTCAATACGCCCGTCGTGCAGGATCGGAATGCGCAGAGTCTGCGCGCCGTCGTCGGTGCCGATTCCAGTGTGACTGTGACGACGAGTGCGCAGGGCGACGTGCGGGTCGAATCACCGGTCGTCTCCCTGCACGCGACGAAAGCCGAGGTCTCTCGCGACGGACGGGTGCTGACGGTTAAGATCAAGTCTTAGTGGCGGCCTCTTCGTACGACGCTATTCCCGATTTCGGTTTGCTGTACGACAGCGTGCCGCTGTACGCCGCGCGCCAGGATGTGGCCTTCTATGTAGAGGAAGCGAAAGCCGCGCGCGGCACCGTGCTCGAGGTGGGCTGCGGCACCGGCCGGATCCTGCTGCCGATCGCGCGCGCGGGCATTCCAATCACGGGAATCGACGGCTCAAAACAGATGCTAGAGCGCTGTCGCGCGAAGCTTCAGGGCGAGCGCGTCGAGCTCGTGCAGCACGACATGCGGGACTTCGACCTCGGCGCGAAGTTCGACCTGATCATCGCGCCGTTCCGGGTGATCCAGCATCTCGCCACGCTCGACGATCAGCTGCGGTTCCTCGAGACCGTGGCGCGTCATCTCGCGCCGGGCGGGCGTCTCGTCTTCGACGTCTTCAATCCGCGCCTCGACACGCTCGTCGGCGCGGATGGCGTGGAACGCGAGGATACGCCCGAGCAGCGGCTTCCCGACGGGCGCACGCTCCGGCGCACGTACCGCATCGTGCGCGTGCGCTGGATCGATCAAGTGAGCGAGGCGGAGCTGGTCTACTACGTCGACGGCAACCGTTACGTGCAGGCCTTCGAGATGCGCTGGTATCTGGCTGCGGAGCTCCGCCACCTGCTCGCGCGCGCCGGCTTTCGCGTGCGCGAGATGTACGGGGATTTCGCGCGAGGCCCGCTCGTGGACGGGTGTCCGGAAATAATCGTGGCAGCTGGGCGTGATTGATTGGACAGGCTAAAGCTCCCTTCTACGGCTGGATCTCTGTCAGCGTGATCGCGTCTGCGCGTGCGTTGACCACGTGCTCGCGCAGGGCATGGCCGCTCGCAGTCGCCCGCACGGTCACGTTGCCCGGACCGACGTTCGCGATATAGGCGACGCCGTCCGCGGCTGTGAATGTCGCCGTCGAGCTCGGCAACCCACCCGCATTGTAGCGCACGGTACCAGCCGGGCTGCTCGTCACGGTCGCCCCGGCGACCGACGTGCCCTGGCAGTTCCTCACGACCACGCCGATGAATCCGTCGCCCGCCACGGGGGTGATGCCGGCGGACGCCGCGAGAAATGAAAATTCCGAGCTCGAGACCATGAGTACGTTGTCGGTCACGTCAACGGCAAGAGGAACGGCAGGATACGCGTAGGTGTCGATGTGGTGACCGCTGTCCGAGATCGCGAGGTAACCGTTCACCGGGGTTCCACCCGTCGCGATCCCGACGCTGTACTGGCCGGGCGTATTGGTCGTATCGCCTGCCAGGTGTGTCGTGTCGCCGGTGCGGAATGCATAGACGAACGCGTGAGGTACCGGTGCCGGTGAAAGTACATTGGCGGTTACCATCCCGCTCACATTGACGAGAGGGGGCGCGGCCGTGGGAAGGGCCTGTCCGAGACATTCAAAACCCGGGGCCGGCCCGCTGGAGTTGTTGCCGCACGCCGCGGCAGCACTGGCGGCGATCAAGACAAGAGGAAGCGTACGCGTGGCGCGATACATGAGCCTAACCTGTTGTGTGTGAGCAGAATCTACCCCGGAAACGCATCTTTGTGAGCATGACCGAGAGCCCGAGCCGCGTCGAAGCCTTCAGTGACGGCGTCTTCGCGATCGCGATCACCCTGCTGATTCTCGAGATCCGTGTCCCGCATGGGGAGCACGGGCTCTGGAACGAGCTGCTGGCGCTGTGGCCGTCCTACATCGCATTCCTGATGAGCTTCGTCGTCATCCTGATCATGTGGGTGAATCACCACGAGCTGCTGCGCATGGCGAAGGGCGTGAATTATCCGTTTCTGTTCGCGAACGGTTTTTTGCTCCTGACCGTGACGTTCGTCCCGTTTCCCACCGCCGTGCTCGCGCAGAACCTCGCGACCGCCGAGGCCAGGACGGCCGTTGCGCTCTACTGCGCGACGTTCGTCGCAAATGCGCTGTGCTGGAACCTGTTGTTCGCGACGATGGTCCGCGGCGGGTTGCTGCATCAGGAGGTGACCGAGGAGGCCGTGAGCAAGGTGCGTCGCGCCTATTATTTCGGTGTCCTGGTCTACTTGGCGGCGACGGGGCTCGCATTCATTCGGCCCGTGCTCGGCCTGCTCCTCAATGTCTCGCTTTGGGGCGTATGGATCACACTCGGATATCGCGCGGAAGCGTCTGCCTCGTCGTCGCGCTCCTAGGCGCGGCCTGCAAGCGGTCTGACGGAGACTTCGCGGCGATGCAGGAGCGCGGGGCGCACGTCATGGGCGTCGATCAGTACACGTCGGCGCACGTCTTCGACGACCTGCCCGACGGCGGCCGCGTCGTGCTCGAGCGCGATGATGCCACCGACAGCGCTGCGATCGCGGCGATTCGCGTGCACATGCACGAGATTGCCGCGTCGTTCCGCGCGGGCGACTTCACGAAACCCTTCCAGGTCCACGCGCAGACCGTGCCCGGCACGGCGGTGATGCGCGATCGGCGTGCGGCGATCAGTTATGCGCCGGTCGATCGGCCGCGGGGTGGGGAAGTCCGAATCACGAGCCGCGACTCGGCCGCGATTCGCGCGATCCACGAGTTTCTCGCGTTTCAGCGGGAGCAGCATCACGCGGCGGCGCACTAAAAAACGTTGCGGCGCCGCCACGCCTGAGCGTCGTCTTCCGCCTCAACAATCGGTGCATGGAGCTTGCAGCTCCCTCTGGTGTCCCCCCAGAGGAGTCGCGATGCGTTCGTACGTCTTGCTGGTCGTCGCTGCGGCGCTGCTGACGAGTGCCTGCAACAGCGTTGAACGGACGACGGCCAGTGCCAGCCCCGCGTTTGCGTCGACCGGCAACGTCCCCGATCTCGATGGACTGCCGGATCTCACCGTGGACGCCAAGAAGCTCGCCCACTCCTGGCTCATACGTGAGGAAGACATGAGCCAGTGCAGCGTGATTGAAGGAGGCGTGAGTCCCGGCACGCACAGCGTGCTGCGCTTCACGGCGACGACGCCGAATATCGGCACGGCCGATGTGTTCGTGGGCGATCCGCTCGCGCACGTCGCCGCCAACGACGGCATGTTCGAGTACGCCTTGTGCCATGACCATTACCACTTCCGGCACTACGCGACCTACGAGCTGATCTCGGTCGAAACCGGTGCCGTGGTGCAGGCGGCGAAGCGCGGCTTCTGCATGGTGGACGTCACGCCCGCACCCGGCGGCCCTCCCGGTGGCAAGCGCACCTACGACAGTTGCGGCACGCGGTCGTCCCCCGGCTTTCAGGGCATCAGCGCCGGTTGGGCGGATTCCTACAACCGAGTGCTGGACGGCCAGTTCTTCGTGCTGGACGAGCCCGCGACGCCTGTTGCGCCGGGGGATTACGTCCTGCGCGTTACCGTGAATCCTCCGTTCGCGTGTGGTGACGGCGACGCCGCGCGGCCGCGCGACGCCGCGGGCTTCTGTCACATGTTCACTGAGAGCGATTACACGAACAACGTGGGCGAGGCCGCCATCACGATTCCGAGCGACGTGAAAAACGCATCCGGCCCCGGCTTGTCCGAGGCGCTCTCATCCGAGGAATTAACCGCGATCATGACCAAGACGCAGCACAACTAATTCCCGCAGTGTGGCTCGCGCGGCACGTCGTTGCGCGCGCGCCCGACGCGCAGCTTCAACGCGCAGCTTCAACAAAGGCCGGTGTCACGCACGCGCGTGGTGGCACCGGCCTTGCATTTTCTCTCTCCTGGTTACGCGTAGCGTGCTCGCAACATGCACATCGAAAGGAATGGGACGAACACATGAACACCGAGAGACATCTGTCGCGGGCCCTCGGCGCGATCGCTGCTGTTCTACTGGCGGTCGCGTGTCAGGAGGCCGCGAGCCCGCCGGGCAACATCACGGCGGGGTGGAAAAAAGAACAGGGATCGTGCGCCGGTTTCCGGTTGACCGGCGGTGGCCGCGTCGATGCACGCGACCACAACGGCTTTGCGAAAAGCACGCCGGAATCCCACGACTTTGCGACGTTCGGTTTCCAGGCTCGCCCCAGCAGTTCGTGCCCGCCGACCGACGGCAGCGGCAACATCGAGTGGAACGAGCACAACCCGGACGAGTTTGGCGGCGGCTTCGCCTTCCATGGTCAGGTGACGTTCTTCACGACCACGATGGACGAAACCGCGGGCGATGATCGCTGTGGGCGTTTCGGCGGCGTGGGCCGGCTGAATACGCGCAACAGCGGCACCTTCGAGAATGTGTCTTTCGAGGTGAATCACGCGTGCGATGTCGCTGAACCAGGCGTTGGCAATGATCACATCAAGATCACGATCAGCGACGTGTACACGCGTCACGGACTTCTGTCGGGCGGCAACATCCAGCAGCACCGCCTGACCGGCAACAACTAGCCTCTCGAGGAGAACGACCATGACTTCCAAGATTCTCTTGGCGCTCACCCTCCTCGCGGGAGCGGTGCAAGCGCAGAGTGTGACCGGCAAAGCGTTCGGGACGTACGTGAACGTGGCCGGCATGGTATCACAGTCGCCGGTCGCGATGCTGCCCACGACGGGCGGTATGGCGACCGGTCAGGCCGACGCCTACGGCGTGCCCGGCTCCGTGGATGCGCAATGGCTCAATGCCGTGACCACCGGCGCGGTGGATACCAAGAAGACGGGCGCGCAGAGCACGTCTGAAGTAGAGAATGTAAGCGCGGCGGGAGGCGCAATCACCGCCGACATCGTCACCGCCGTGGCCACGAGCTATTTCGGCCAATTCAACGGCGGGACCGACGCGACCGGCTCGGGCTTTACCAACCTCGTCGTGAATGGCGTACCGGTCACGGAGGACGTCGCCCCCAATACTCGGGTGGATCTGCCGGGGGTTGGCTACGCGATTCTCAACGAGCAGACCCCGACGGGCGATGGTGTGACGTCGTGGGGCATGACGGTGAACATGATTCACGTAGTGTTACAGGACGCGCTGACGGGGCTCACGACCAGCGAGATCATCATCGGCTCGGCGAGTAGCTCGGTAACGAGATAGGAAGACGACGGTAAGGGACGGTAAGGGACGGTAAGGGACGGTAAGGGACGGTAAGGGACGGTCGAGGTGGTGTTACCTTTACCGTCTCGTACCGTCTCTTACCATTGCGCTGAGGTTACATGCCCATTCCCGTCGTCTTCATCCACGGCCTCTGGTTACACGCTGACTCGTGGAAACCGTGGATCGAGCAGTTTCGCACCGCCGGCTACGATCCGATCGCGCCAGGCTGGCCCGGCGAACCGGCGACCGTCGCGGAGGCGAACGCGCATCCCGAGCGTCTGGCCAACGTCGGCATCGATGACGTCGTCACGCACTACGCGCAGATCATTCGCACGCTGCCGCAGAAACCCATCGTGATCGGCCATTCATTCGGGGGGCTGGTGGCGCAGAAGCTGCTCGGCATGGGACTGGCGGCGGGCGCCATTGCGCTCGATCCGGCGCAGATCCGCGGCGTGTTG
>WNFO01030861.1_pt1 | contig 10277 bp, 7 predicted proteins | sample 5400251 | NCBI WGS metagenome assembly WNFO01 (sample SAMN13153354, study PRJNA577476) | soil metagenome | isolation source: 100 cm saprolite under Madrone tree | place: USA:California | collected 2016-06-14
TGCCCTTTGGGGATCGGTGGCTGTGGTTCACGCCTGCGCTCTCGTCGTCGCCGGGGCAGGCGCCAACCCAGGAGGAGAGCTGCTTCTCCGAGGGAAAGGTCGCGGCAGTGGCACCGACTTCGGCAATGATCTGCTGCGCCGAGTTCACACCCAGACCGGGCACTTCCGCCAGCCGCTCAACTGCGTCTTGGTGCTGGCTGAGCAGACTGGCCATCTCCTGGTCGAGTTGGCCGATCTGCTGGTCGAGGAATTGCAACTGCTCCAGCGCCATCTTCAGCAGTCGTCGGTACACGGGCTTGAGCTCGGTGCACGGGCCGAGAGCATCACACAATTGTTCCGGCGTGGCGCACAAGTGTTGATCGGCCAAAGCGGCCAGTGCGGCGGGGTTGGTTTCACCCTCGGCGAGCGCTTTCAACATGCGCCGGGCACTGGCGCCCAGTAGATCCGAGACTAGGCTGGACAACTTAATGTGGGTCTCTTCCAGAAGAGACTCCAATTGGTTCTGCAGCCGCACGTGATCGCGCGTCAACTGATACCTTCTGCGCGTTACCGTCCGCCACAGACGCTGTTCGGCATCGGGCACAAAGCTCAGAGTCAATTCCCGGGCTACCAGCCGCTTGACCAGGCGTTCGGCATCGCGGAAATCCTTCTTGCGTCCCTGCGGCCCGCGATTCGATTGCGCCTGCGCCAGATGCAGTGTTCCCGACCTCTGACTTGCGCCTTCGCGCTTCTTGCGTATCGGCTTCCAATTCCTTTCCAGCGCTTCCCACACCGGTTTCCAATATTGGGCCGTCGATTCCATGACTACTTCCTCGACCTCTTGCTCGAGCAGCCATGTGGCCAGCGAGCGCAGTTGTTCGGGGTTGCTGCCAAACATTCGTCGCTCAAAGTGGTACTCACCGTCAACTTCCACGTCGGACACAACTACGGCCAGGATTTTTTTGTGAACATCGATTCCTGCTATCCTATGCGGCATATCTTCCTCCTGGCGGGAGCGGAGAGCGTGCTGCGATTACTTTAACCAGGGTCACGGGCTATCGCCGCTCCCACAGGGGGGAGACAACAACGCCCAATTATTCGCTCAAACAAGCACGCTCCGGATCAGACATGTTAACGGTCTCAACTTCTCCACTGTTACATCGACCTCGCCGCTCCGAGCCGCTGCTATCTTAACTCTGGGTGATTTTCATGAGCTTTCGCGGGCCGCAGGCCCTCAATGACATGTTACACAGCCTCTTTGCATCTTGTTGATTTCAAATGTGCTTCTAGTTTTGGCGAGGCAGTGTGTCCAGGAAAGGTAGACATGTTCAGTAGGAGGTAAACCTACAGGGGTAAAAAGCCAGAAGCCCCTTAGCTTGGGTCGCATCAGCGGAGGATAACAAAGCCGATGAAGCCGACCGACGAAAGGGGAGCAAGTCACCGGGCCATAACGAAAGTAAAACCATAGGTGGCCTCGAAACAAAACTTAGATCCGGAGGCCGAGCCCTCTGCTTCGGGGCGAAGGCAGCATGGCATGGCGCGGGCTGACCGAGGCGACATGACACTCCGGCGGGGTGGTAGGGATAGCACGGTGACAAGGACATGTTGAGCAACTGGAGAAGCCCTCCTCGTCCCGTCATGAAAGTGGCGGAAGCAAGGAAGCCGTATAACTGGCGAACCCAGGAAAACGGTGGAAGGCGAGAGGGTGGCGGATGGGCCCGTAGTAGCAGCGAAGCGGCGTAATGGCCGTGGAGCAAAGGAGCCCTGCTGTTTGCAATGACTCCAACAAAAAGGAAGGCAGGGGTGATATGACAAAGACACCCATTAGTTTGCAGGACCTGAGGAGGAGTCTATACATCAAGGCGAAGACTGAACCAGTCTGGCGCTTCTGGGGGCTATACGTCCACGTCTGCAAGATGGATACGCTTCGCGAGGCCTATCTGATGGCAAAGAAGAACGACGGGGCGCCGGGAATAGACGGGGTCACGTTCGAGGCCATCGAAGAAAGCGGAGTGGAGAGTTTCCTTCAGCAGATTCGAGACGAATTGGTCTCAAACACGTATCGACCCATGCGAGCACGGAAGAAGGAGATACCGAAGGACGGGGGCACGAAGGTCCGCGTCCTCTCGATTCCCTCGATCCGCGATCGTGTGGTCCAGGGAGCACTCAAGCTCATCCTGGAACCGATCTTCGAAGCTGATTTCCAACCGGGGTCGTATGGATATCGACCGAAACGGACAGCGCATGAAGCGGTATACCGAGTGGCCCAAGCGATTGATCAGAGGAAAACCAGCGTCATCGATCTTGACCTCCGAGCCTACTTCGACAATGTGCAGCATTCCCTGCTGCTAGAGAAGGTGGCTCGACGTGTCCAGGATGATGATGTGATGCGGTTGCTCAAGATGATCCTGAAGGCGACTGGGAAGAAGGGAGTTCCCCAAGGTGGAGTGGTTTCGCCGTTGCTCAGTAACCTCTATCTCAATGAGGTAGATCGGATGCTGGAAAAGGCGATTCAGACCACCCGACAGGAGCCATATACCCGTGTTCAATACGCACGATTTGCGGATGACATGGTGATATTGATCGACTCCCATCCGCAACATGTCTGGCTGGCAAGGGCGGTGGAAAAGCGACTGCGAGAGGAATTGGTCAAACTCAAAGTGGAGATAAACGAAGAGAAGAGCAAAATCGTCGATTTGGCAAACGGAGGAAGCTTCACTTTCCTGGGCTTTGAATATCGCCGCATTCTGGGTCGTAACCGGAAGTGGCGAGCGTACTACGCGCCGAAGTTGAAGAAACGGACGGCGCTGGTGGCAAAGCTGAAGGAGATCTTCCGACAAAATGTCAGCCAGCCGGTGGAGGGGGTGATCGAGCAGATCAACCCGATCCTTCGTGGTTGGGTGAACTACTTTGCCTTAGGCGATTCGAGTGAATGCTTTTCGTTTGTCAGAGACTGGGTAGAGAAAAAGATTCGGGGACATCTGATGCGCGCCCGGGAGCGATCAGGACTCGGATGGAAAAGGTGGAGTAGGAAGTGGCTCTATAGGAAGCTGGGACTCTACAGCAATTACCGGCTTCGTCGACCATGGTCACTGCCGAAAAGCCAGGTAGCCGAGCCAGTCACATAACCCTTGATAGGAAGCGAGCAGGTAAGCCCATTGCTGGAAATCGGCACGATGGGTTTGAAGGGGCGGGGGCTGGAACCCAGCTTACGGTTCGGCTAATGAGGCACTCCCAGAGGAAACGGGGAGCAACAGATAGGCTGAACCTACGGAGTATGGCGCTTGCCCTCGACCCAACCAGCAACAGATAGGCTGAACCTACGGAGTATGGCGCTTGCCCTCGACCCAACCAACACGCCATCCACTACGGAAAGCTCAACTGGGCATGATCGTTTCCTCCGAGGAAAAAAGATGAGAATAGGCAGAGTCGCCATTTGCTTGTTGTTTCTGCTCGCTCCGACGATTCTTTCTGAATCGCGACAGCTGCGGGCTGCCGATGGAGAAAAGCATCTGCTCTACGTTGCCGTTCCAGGCATCCGCAACTATGTGGAATATGGCGGCGTGGGAATCCTGGTCTACGACATTGGCGCCGGACACAAATTCGTCAAACGGATTCCGACGTGGGATGTGCCGCCGGGCCAGGCGCCCGAGAACGTGAAGGGCATAGCCGCTAGTGCCAGGACCGGCAAGCTCTACGTCAGCACCACGAAGCGCCTGGCCTGCTTTGATCTGGTGACTGAAAAGAAGGTGTGGGAAAAGATGTATGAAGGTGGCTTTGACCGGATGGCCATCTCGCCGGACGGCAGAATACTTTACGTCCCGTCCTTCGAAGGGCCGCACTGGCATATCGTTGATGCGTCGACCGGAGATGTCGAGGCGAAGATCGAGCTCAGATCTGGTGCGCACAACACGATCTACGGACCGGACGGCTCACGCGTGTATCTTGCGGGCCTGCACTCTCCGGTTCTTTCTGTGGCGGACGCCAAGACGCACACGGTGGTGCAGGAGATCGGGCCATTCAGTCGTTCGATTCGTCCGTTCACCATCAATGGGAGCCAGACGCTTTGCTTCGTCAACGTCAACGAGTTGCTCGGCTTTGAAGTCGGAGACTGTAAAACCGGAAAGGTGTTGCATCGCGTGGAAGTGGCCGGCTACCAGAAAGGCCCCACGAAGCGACATGGCTGTCCGAGTCACGGCATAGCACTCACGCCCGATGAAAGAGAACTGTGGCTCGCCGATGCAGCAAACAGCAGCATTCACGTATTCGACGCAACAGTGATGCCCCCAAAACAGGTGACCAGCATCAAACTAAGAGACCAGCCCGGCTGGATCACCTTCAGCATAGATGGACGACACGCCTATCCATCAACTGGAGACGTGATTGACACTCACAGCAAACGCGTGGTGGCAACGCTCCAAGACGAAGCTGGAAGGCCGGTCCAGAGTGAGAAGTTATTGGAGTTGGTCTTCACCAACGGTAGGCCGGTTCGCGCCGGAGATCAGTTCGGAATCGGGAGAAAGTAATAGCAGCCTCATGTGTCGAGCTTGAAATTGGAGACTCAGCTACAAGCGAGGCACCTTGGTCGAGACACCGCTCACTCTGCCAACGAACAAGCGGTTGGTGAGAGGAGGACTCGACCTACATTCGGTAGAGCCCAGCTGCCTCTTAGGAGGAGGGGGCCGACTTCAGGCAGTTCACAGCATACTGCGGCCCTTCGCGCATTTCCCTTTGCGCTCGAACGCCACGGTTGAAAACTGTAGATCACCACAACAGCTTGGCCCCCAGCTGAAGCTGACGGGGGAAGCCGCTGGATGCCCTTGAACGTTTGATTGGATTCAACTGCATAACTTCCGAGTTGCACGTGATCTAGGCACAATCCTGGGAGACTCGACGTGGCACACGCGTAGATTTCCCCTAACCTTTGCAATATTCAGACGTCTATGTATTATGAGGTCTGAGTATGCCAAAATCCGACTCTCTCCAAGGCTCGCTCGATCTGCTGGTGTTGACGATCCTCTCGCGCCGACCACGCCTGCACGGCTACGCCATCATGTCCGCCATCCAGAGCATGTCCGGCGAAGTGCTGCGAGTCGAGGAAGGTTCGCTCTATCCTGCGCTGCATCGCATGGAGGAGGCCGGCTGGATTCACGCCAATTGGATCACGAAAGACAGTGGGCGGCGGGCGCGCATGTATGAACTGACGGCGGCGGGCAAAAAGCAGCTTGGCGCGGAAGAGTCGCGCTGGCAAACGGTGACTTCGGCAATAAATCGCGTGTTAAGGACGGCGTGACATGTCGCTGTGGTCGCGCATAGCAAATGTATTTCGCGGTGATCGCTTGAACCGGGAGATCGATGAGGAACTCGAATCCCACGTCGAAGCGGCGATTGAGCAAGGCCGCGACCCCGCCGAAGCTCGCAGAGCGTTCGGCTCTATGCTGCGGCACCGCGAAGAGAGCCGCGACATGCGACTCATCCCATGGCTCGAGTCCCTCCGTGCCGACGCCACTTTCGGCTTGCGTCAACTGCGCAAGAACAAGGTGACTTCCGCCGCAGCGATCTTGTCGCTCGCTGTGGCTATCGGCGCTTGCACGTCCGCGTTCCGGCTGATCGACGCCTTGCTGCTGCGGCCCTTGCCCGTGGCGAACCCCGAGCGCATCTACGATCTGTCACGTCAAGGTATCGGTCCCGACGGCGCGTCTCAGACATTTGATGGGTGGGCTTATCCCGACTTTCAACTGATGCGGGCCGCAGTCAAAAATCAACTCGAGTTGATTGCCGTCTCCTATGCCGAACCGGTGGATCTAACTTATAAGTCGGACGAGGAGATTGAGAAAGCGTACCTGCAATACGTTTCCGGTTGGATGTTCTCGACGCTTGGAATCAAGCCTGCTTTGGGGCGCGTGTTTACGGAAAACGACGATCTCAAGCCCGGCGGGCATCCCTATGCCGTACTCTCTCACGACTATTGGACGCATCGCTTTGGCCAGGATCCCAGCGTGATCGGCCGCACTTTTCGGATGGGCAATGATCTTTACGAGATCGCCGGCGTGGCCGAGGCGCCCTTTACCGGCACGGAACCGGGCACGATGGTCGACATCTTCGTGCCCACGATGATGAATCCCGCCGTCATTCGCAAAGACTCAACCTGGCACCGGACCTTGGCAATGGTGAACGCGGGCGCCGCGCTCGAACCTATCCGCCAGACACTGGATGCAACTTCGCGGGCATTCGAAGAGGAGCGAGCCAAAGGGTTCCTGGGAATGCGCAAGGAAGACATCGATCATTATTTGAATCAGAGGGTTTTGCTCGAACCGGCAGCTTCCGGCGTTTCGGATCTCCAGTCAGAAACGCGCCGGCCGCTCGTGATTCTCGGAGTATTGGTGGCATTGGTGCTGCTAATTGCTTGCGCAAACGTCGCGAACCTGATGACGGCCCAGGCCTCCGCGCGGGCGCGCGAGATGGCAGTGCGTGTCTCGATTGGCGGCGGGCGATGGCGTCTGGTTCAGATGGTGCTGGTGCAAAGCGCATGGCTCGCGCTGCTCGCGGCTGCCGTCGGCGGGTTGTTCGCATGGTGGTCAGGACCGTTTGTCGTCAGCATGATCAATCCGCCGGACAATCCGGCGCGCCTGCTCCTTCCCGCTGACTGGCGGGTGTTGGGTTTTGGATTGGTACTGGCCCTCGGTGTGACTTTGTTGTTTGGGCTAGTGCCCGCGCTGCGCGCTTCGTCCGTCAATCCAGTTAGCGCACTCAAGGGCGGAGAGGATCCACACTCGAAGCGCCGCTTGATGCACGCGCTGATCGCCGTCCAGGTGGCTTTCTGTTTTCTCGTGCTATTCGTCGCAGGCCTTTTCGTCACTACGTTCAAACGCTTGTCTCATCAGCCGACGGGCTTTTCCGCAGACCGGCTTCTCGTTCTCGATGCTGTTACAAAGCAGCCTCAGCCGCTGGAGTTCTGGGTGCAGGTGGCCGAGCATCTACGAAGTGTGCCGGGAGTTGAGACGGTCGCGCAGGCCGATGCGCCGCTGCTCGGGGGCAATAGTTGGAACAACTTCGTTTCCATCAACGGCGGACCGTCCAATGGAATTCTATCTTACATGCGCGGTGTTTCCCCCGGCTGGCTAGAAACAATGAAGATTGCCCTGATCGATGGCCGAGACTTCCGCCCGAGCGATACGCATCCTGGGTCAGCAATCGTCAATGAAACTTTCGCAAAAGTTTATTTCGACGGTGTAGATCCGGTGGGAAAGACGTTCGACCTCGCGACGGACGAAGGCCTGCGCCTGCGATATCAAATCGTGGGTTACGTGGGGGATGTTCGGTACCGGAATCTGCGTGAGCCGATCTTGCCGCAGTTCTACGTTCCTTTTCGCTCCGTCGACGCCAGCGGTGCACCGCGCAAGAAAGGGGCCGCTACGTTGCTGGTGCGCACGTCCAGCTCCAATCCGCGCACGCTGGCGTCCATCCTCCGTCAGGAAGTACCGCGAGCGCGGTCTGAATTTCGCGTGAGCCGCATCCGGACGCAATTAGAAATCAACCAGTCTCACACGGTGCGCGAGCGGTTGCTCGCGACGCTTGCGCTGTTTTTCGCTATCGTTGCGCTATTGCTCGCGGGCGTCGGGCTGTACGGCGTGCTCCATTACTCGGTGTTGCAGCGGCAGCGCGAAATTGGCATTCGCATCGCCGTGGGCGCGCAAGCCGGCGGCATCGCGCGACTCGTGACCATGGAGGTGTTTTCAATGGTGCTTTTGGGAGCGGCCACTGGCGTTGGCGTGGGCATGGTGTCCGTTCGATTCACCGAGTCGCTGTTCTACCAAGTAAAGGCGACCGATCTGCAGATGCTGGCGCCTCCGTCGCTGGCAATTCTCGCAGGAGCGTTTCTGGCCGCGGTGCCAGCGGTGATCCGCGCCGTGCGAATTGATCCGATCACCATGCTGCGCGCCGAATAGACTCCCGGTTAACGGCCCTGGCATTTCGAGTCGAGCCATCCGGAAGTTGTCCAGACCGGAGACATGGGTTACACAACGTACCGGCTACATAGGTAACAACTTCGGGCCGAACGGATTTGCAAGCGGTTCCAGCACTCGCGTATCCAGATCGAAGTATCCCAAATCATAATCCATAAAGCTAACCAGTCAGATGTCGTCGTGAACTTCTTTGATGCCGACAGTCTGGCCAGCAAAGACCGTGCTGAAATTGATTTTTTTGCGGCCCAAACAGATGCGGCCGCAATTGGTGACGACGATGACTTTATCGTGGAAGGGATAGTCGATATTGTTGAAGGAAGTTTAAAACGGCCGGCTTGGTAGCTTCTTTCTTTAATGTCAGATGCCTGCGTTCATGGCGGCCGTTTTGCTGCGGATGGCCCGGCTTGATGCGCTCGATGCCAATGCCCAGCCGGAGCCACCAGACCGCCAGCTTGCTCAAGTTGAACAAGGCGTGTGCGGAAGCGAAGGGCACGCCATTATCGCGACGGATGTTGGAAGGCAGGCCGCGTTCCTTAAAAAGCCTTTCAAACACGGTAAAAGCGTAGTTTTCTTTGGTGGAGGAGAGAGCTTCGCAGGTCAGGAGATAACGGCTGGCATGATCGGTGACCGTCAGTGGGTCAGAAGGTGCTTGAGGATGCCAACGTGAAACTGGCGAGCGTGGCCACGAACACACTTGGGAAGAGTGGACCGGCCATGCTGGAAGAAAGCATCGCCGGTCAAAATGATCCGGAGTACCTCGCGTCACTCGCTTTAGGATATCTCCGTGCCAAAACCCCGCAATTGAGACTTGCCGTGGAAGGAAAGATCCGACCACATCGCCGCTTTCTGCTCCGGCGTTTACTTGATCAATTGCGTTTTGTCGAACACGAGATCGTATTGCTGGATGAACGTTTGGAGGACATCGGACGAGAACGGCCGGAGCTGTCACAAGCCTTGGCTCGGTAGGACACGATACCGGGCATCGATCGAGTAGCGGGATGGACCCTTCTAGCCGAAGTAGGTCACACCATGGCGCAGTTTCCGACGGCTGAACAGTTGGCCAGTTGGGCTGCCCTGTGCCCAGGACTTAGCAACTGGTGCGTTGTGAGTGCCCCGAATGAAAATCGCTTCACGATATCTCGAACAATCGAGACTCGTGTATTATGGTGCGGTTTTCGAGATCAGAAAGAAATTCCTGCTAAACACGATAGCCTTGCGTCCAATCACAACGGCGGTGAAAACTTCCTGCCTGACAACGCAAGATGGTGTTCCAAGAGGACTACGATGTCGCGAATGCAGCGCAGGGCTGTAGTTGGACTGTACTTCGTACTGAGTGTGAGCGCGAGTTTTGCGCAAAACCAGGCACCGCCGCGGACTGTCGTTACGCCGCCACCGACGGCAGCACCGCCTGCGGCAAACCAGGTGGATGTAGCTTCGCCTGATGCCATTATTGCGGCGGCTTACGACGTTATTTCAGGTCCTGCCGGTCAAAAACGGGATTGGAATCGCATGCGTTCGCTTTTCTATCCTCGTGCGCGGCTAATCCGCACCGCTCCTAAAAAGGAGGGTGGCATGGGCGCGACTTCCTTCAGCCCTCAGGATTATATCGATCGCGCCAGCATTTACTTTGAAAAGAATGGCTTCTCGGAAAAAGAAATTGCGCGGCACACTGAACAATGGGGAAACATTCTGCAGGCGTTTAGCACGTATGAATCGAGACATGATGCGAAGGACGTTAGGCCTTTCGCCCGGGGAATTAACAGCTTTCAGCTGTTTTCCGACGGAACGCGCTGGTGGATCCTTACGATTTACTGGCAGGAAGAAGGGCCGGAGAATCCTTTGCCGGCGGAATTCCTCCCACATTCCCGATGAAATGCTTGGTGCATTCCATCATTTGAGACCGAGCGTGCCCGAGTGACAGCGCGCTCCAAAAACTTGTTGATGAGTTCTTTCGAATCAACAAATCGTTCTGGACAAGTTTCTGGCACCAGTGACGCGACGAAGACGCAGTCGGGGCTTATCAGGAGTCAGCCGCACCATCCATCTGTAAATCTAAATCACTGTGGATACAACACGCAGTAAGCCATCTGCTCCTACTTCTATCTCATACTAAATCTTTCGATTGACAGCTAATATGTTTGATTCATTCTCGAAGTGCTCGACGCGGGCGTTTTCCTACCACTGCCGGTAGGAGTACTTTCTCGTCTTGGAGATAGGGGGAGGAACGGTACGATGAAAACTCGGCAATTCCTTGAAATTTTGCTGCAGGACGTTCGCTACGCCGGCCGAATGCTGCGTCGCAGTCCGGGTTTTGCCGCCACAGCGATTTCG
>WNFO01020766.1_pt1 | contig 10276 bp, 7 predicted proteins | sample 5400251 | NCBI WGS metagenome assembly WNFO01 (sample SAMN13153354, study PRJNA577476) | soil metagenome | isolation source: 100 cm saprolite under Madrone tree | place: USA:California | collected 2016-06-14
ATTCCGAATCCACTGAAATACAAGAAGCTGCCCGCCAGCACCTGAATCCCCAGCTTCGTGTAAGGACCAACGGAATGCACATCATCATAAAGACCCAAAACAAAAATGATGAGCGAGGGGCCAAGTATGCCGAAAGCCGTGTGAATGGAAACTGGAATCGCAAGCCCAGCGAGTCTCGACCCCGCGAGGAACAGCATCACCACAGCCGTGAACGAGAGGCATACCGCTACTCCTCCCAGCCGTGGCACCGCCCGCGTGTGTACGTGACGCGCCAATTCCGGCGCTTTGACCCAGCCGCGCGCAACGGCAGCGTCGCGTAACCACCGGGTCAGCGCCAAAGACGCGGCCAAGCACGCAAAGAACGCGATCAGATAGCTGCGTAGGAACAAGATGTTCTCGTATCGGGTGTCAGACGCACCGGAATGCAATGCATCCAGGAATCCGGATTTGTTGACCTGTCTAAGGGTTGATTGAGTCCTGCGCGCCCGCGATGCGCACCGGCGTTCGACGCTCCCGCCGTTCACTCAGCATGCAGGCTCGGAAATACCTGATGCCGGACCACTAGACCTTCTGAGAATTCTCGCACTGCGATTTCCCGACTGCTTTTTGCCATTCGGATGCGCAACTCCGAATCAACCAGGAGCAGACGAATAGCCTCCGCTAACGCTCCGGCATTTCGGGCTGGCACCAGAAAACCATTCTCACCATCCCGCACAATTTCGCGGCATCCCGGTGAATTAGTTGTCACAATGGCGCGGCCACAAGCGGCGGCTTCAATCAATACCTTTGGCAAACCTTCTCTATATGAAGGAAGACAAATGATCGTCGACTTAGACATCAGATTACTTATGTCGTGAACGAATCCCCACCACTCCACGCTGCCTGAGCCGACCCATTCCTCTAGCTGCTTCTCGCTGATGCTGCCTCGAGAACAGCCGCCAAGCCGACCGGCCAAGACAAAGCGAGCTTGAACTCCTTCCCGCCGAAGCCTGGTGGCCGTTTCCACGAACTCGCCAACGCCCTTTTCCCACAGCATGCGCGATGGGAGTGTTACCACCGGAAGTCCGTCCGGTTCGGGCAAAGACACCAACTTGGTCGTGTTAACGCCGGAACCCCGAATAAGTCGGCTATCCTCTCTACGCACCAAGCCCGCTCGCTGAAAGAAACTGCAATCGTCAGCGTTTTGGAAGATGGTCCTGGACCTTTTGCTGCGCAGAACCAGTCGCAGAGCCGCGAGTAATAACCAGCGGACCGGACGTAATTTACGCGGGGGGTCTATGAAGAGATACCCAAGACCCGCGATCGTTTGGACCGAGGAGATGCTCCGTAGAAACAGCGCAACGAAACCGCCATAAACCGAGGGCTTAAGTGCAATATGGTGAGTTAAGTCTGGGCGTACTTGGCGGTACGTACGAAACACTTCCCATAGCGATTCTGCTTCGCGAAGCGGATTTGTGCTACGTGGCACGACCGTTTTCCAAGGAATGACCCGGAATCCCTCCGTTTCCAGCGCTTCTTTTTGTCCGTTGAGGTGCGTCATCACGAAAACTTCAATTCCCTCATCTCTGGCAGCCCGCGCTAGTGGCAAGCGATGAGAAACGAAGTACCAGTCTTCGGTGACAAGGAACAACACCTTAACAGCTCGCATGGAAGTCACAATTTTCCGGCTTGCGCGGAGGTTTCAAGCAAGCCCGTTTCAGGCTCCACGGAACGAAGAGGCTGAGGTACTAAGTCTTTGCATAGATTGATGACGGGCCGCATTTTCCCATTGGCCGAGCGAGGAATGACCCCTGTTTCTTCCACCCGAATCTCGACAACACTGCCCAGCCTCTTCCTGAGCTCTTCAGTAACCAGATCTGCGTGTCCTAGTTTGTATCTAAGAGGATCGGGAACGATTTTCAAGACAATCGTCTGCGGTGAGACTTGTACAATCTGAGCTTCGATGATGCTATTCGGCAGTTTTTTGAATGCAGTATCGAGGCGCCCGACGAAGCCGCGATCCGGGGTGAAGAGCATGTCGTCCACTCGCCCGACGATCGCGCCCAAAGTGGGAAAGGGCAGACCGCATTCACAGGGACTTCCGTTCTGCGGTGCTATCGCAGTGTCACCAATCGCGAAACGCAGAAGTGGAACGACGTGAGTCGTGAAACTCGTCACCACCATTTGTCCCGTCTGGCCCGGAGCTGTGGGGTTATTTTCAGAATCGAGGATTTCCACGATGCCCGAGTCCAAGTGCACGTGAAGCCGTCCGCTCCTGCATTCGCTTACGAATGGTGCGCCTTCGGAGGAAGCGTATTGGTTACAAAGCTTGGCCCCGAATGCCGTTTCGATCGCCCTTCGCTGATGATCCAACACGGTTTCGGCCGAGACTAAAATCGCGCGGGGCCTGATCGTCCGAGAGCCGGCGCTGCGCAGTATGTGCTCGGCAAGAATGTGGATAGCAGACGGGTACCCATCGATGATTTCGGGCTGGAACTGCCGAAGGGCTTCCACGTATGCGGGTAGATTCTGCGGGGACAGGTGGTACGCGGAGAAAAGAAGCTGCTTTCCTGGACTGTTGTAGCGCCAAAAAGGGGGCTTCTGTTGTCCTGGTCCTGGCCCAACGACATTCCGTCCGGTGAAGCTTGCCCGTTTTTGCCCAATCCGTACCCCTGCCCAGCGGCGGCAACGATCCAGAAACGCGTGACGCCGTCCGATGTCTGCGTTTGAGAAATACACTGTGAGTGGCGAGCCGGTGGTCCCGCTGGTGTGCGCTGGCGTCATTCGCCGGTGAATTTTCTCGGTAAAGAACTCTTCCGTACGGCCTCGCAGATCCTGTTTCGGTACGATCGGCACGAGCCGGAGATCGCTGGGACAGCAAATGTCATTTGGATGCAGCCCTTGCGCCTCCCACCGCTGGCGGTAATACGGCGATTTCTCGAAGCAATGCACAGCGAAAGCGCGAAACACCCGGAACTGGAGTTCGTTCAGGGCCTCTAGCGGCAGGCGCTCGTTTCGCTCCAACGCCTGCGCTGTCTCTTCGAAAAACGGAGAGAGGTAGCGGTCTCTGTGAAACTGCCAGCCTTTTATAGACACGGCTACGTTCTGTAGCGATACGGGCAGGTAATCGTAGATGCGCTCACCCCACATGCTGCAGCTCCACGAACTTGCGCCAGCCACTTGGCGGGTCAAAATTTAAGGTTTTTTGCCTGAGAGCCTCGAGCGAGTTCCATTCGGGAACATTCGAGACCACTTCGATCGAGGGTTCGTCACCGGCAAACGTGGCGTACTCGGATGCGTCCTTCGAATCTGCAATGCCTTGCAGCATTCGAATTCGGCGCCAGTCGAATCCCATCAGCGTGGCGGCGCCGACGTCGAGGGCTACGGGATCGTCCCCACCGATGATTACACCGGCAGGTTTCGGTCTGCCCCGAAGCGGCCCATTGCCTTCCATCGCGATGATTCCATCGACTACAGCAAAGTAGCGCCGTTGCGGTTGCGATTGCATGGCGCCATTCGCCGGGTCATAGAAGAAGAGGATGCGGTTTAAATCATCGACCGTGCGCCAAATCGTGTCGTTTCCGTGCCAGCCTCCGGAAGGAAAGAAACTCGAACGACGCGCGTTGCCATTTGTCGGGGTCCCGGCGCCCAGGACAGCCCCCGCGAAACGCCGCATCACCCTCCAGAGTCCCGTAGGCACGCGGCCCTGAAAGAATGCATTGGCCCGCGCACTCAGCAGCCAGCGCGCTGGGTAGTCGGCCGGAAATTCGTCACCCCCTTGATTCGTCTTCCCGCGGCGGTGGTGCGGCAGGCAATCCTTGGAACCAATGATCCCGACCATATTTTTCAGGCAGACCGTCACTCCTGCCTTGCTGTGTGTCTTGAGTTTGGGAACACAGATGACGGCGTCAGCGTCCAGGACAGTCCGGCTGACTACGTAGGAATGGCGCGGTCGGCGATGCCGTTCATTCGTGACCGCAGCGTCATAATCGCCGACAACGTAGCGCGGTTCATCGCCGTCCACTTCGCCAAGGCGGCTCGCTTGGCCGAGATCGATCTCGCAATATCCTCGAGGATCTCCCGGCAATGGCTCGACGCGCCGGATCAATGAGGAGGATTCGTCAATGACCGCATGAAGCTGGCGAAGGTCGATGATCTCAATCTCGCACCGGAGTTTCTCGTGATAGAACTCTTGAATCTGCCGAAGCCCGGCATCGGAAACCAAGGTTTCAAACTCCGCTCCCTGCAAAGGGGCATCCGCGATAACGATCCGCCCCTCCGGCCCCGCTGCGAGATAGACATAATCCAGCACAGCGCGAAGCACGGACCCGTGCGTTGTCAGGCAATTCGCACCTTTCTGTGCGCCGAACTCATGCAACACCAGATTGGGCTTAATCACCACCTTGTCGCCGCGCCGAATGTACGCGCCCAGCGGATTCCACCGCGTCGTGCCAAAGTTAAGCCGATCAAGCCCCAACAGTGACAGCATTTCCCGAACTGCGCTGTGGACCCCGTTGCTGGAGTCGATTTCGCGCATCCCGGTCCGCGATAGTTCCGGAAATGCCGCGGCCGGATGAAACGGCGCCTTCGCCCCGTAGTGCTTCGTATCGCTCCGCAATACCGCCACTCGTGTCATCGCTTTGCTCGGTTGGCCGGATAAACCGCGGTTCGCAAGCTCGAATGGAAAGCCCTTGGCCCCTGCTTCATCTCTTACAGTTGACTGCTGGCAGCCAAGGAGAGGGCACGAACCGCGGGGTACTCTATTTGAACTTCGTTCCAGACTTGCATCCATCGCTGGACTGTAGGCTGCTCCACTGGAAGCGCACGATGCCGGAGGACCTTATAATTCAAGCCGCTACCGATCGCCAAGCAGTCCACGACAGCCTTCAGGGTGTGATTGACGACGGCCTTTATCGCAAAGCCGTACTCGCCTCTCGGTATCGATTTCCGGACCGCGGCGCGTACGAAAGAACGTCTGCCGGTCAGGATTTTCCGGAGTGATAGCTCTTCCTCTCTATACCCAAGGACAATTTCGGGGAGCATGGCAAAACGACTATGTTCGTAAGTGCGCAGAAGAAGTTCTTGATCCTCGCAGCGCACGGCAGCCGAACAATACGGATGTTTCCGAAACCATCTTGTCAGTCCAATCCACGTCGGATGCCATAAATAGAACCCAGCCCAAGGCCTTCGGCAGATATCCTGGTGGGTAATCCGGTTCTCGCGAGTCCCAAGCACTTGGCCGTCACGACCAAAAACGAGAACCCCTCCTGCGAGAAGGTCGATTTCGGGATGTTCCTCCAAATATTCTCTTTGGAGTGCTAACCGTTCAGGGTACGAAACGTCATCACCGTCCATTCGAGCGAAATACGTCCCTCGGCTAAGGTCGACGACCTGGTTCAAGCGGGCCACGAGGCCCAGGTGCGATCTGTCAGCGAAAACGCGGATTCGTGGGTCCGAAATGGCCCGCGCCAGATCCAGCGTGCCATCCGTCGAACCGTCGTCAACGAGCAGCAACTCCCAGTCAGAAAATGTTTGATTCAAGATGGATCGAATCGCTGCACCCAGCGTTGCTGCGCAGTTGTACACCGGCATGCCGATGCTCACGAGTGGAACGGAACTGACATTCATAATCTTGGCTTCTCTGGATTCAGGCAGTCGTTTACGCGGGTTGCGCAACACCGCCGAGGTCTCGCGTCAATCCCATCTGCCTAAATAAGTCTTCGAAGCGGTGCTTCCACATGTGCTCTGCGAGCGTGCGATCCCTATAATTGCGAGCGATGCGCACGCGCTCCAGCTCGTGGGTCACGTACCATCTCGCCTTCTCAGCGCACTCTTCCAAACCCTCGAACGTAACAATCTCCCTACCGGGTTGGTAATATCGTTCGAGGAGGAGACTCTGCTCGCAAAGTACCATGGTGCCGGAGAGGCCCATTTCAAAGATCCGGCCCTTGATTTGCAATACCTTCCTGCCTGTGCAGGCTTCCAGAGGCGTGTATGAAATACGGCTTCTATTCCAAACATCGTATACCCCCTGAATTTCTAGAGCCGTCCCGGAGAGCCACGGACATTTGAAGGCACCTCGGAAATACGGTAATCCCAGCCGAACCATCCGCGATCCACGTCCGAAGCAGACAAGTCCGGCTTTCCGGCGCAAGTATCGGCAGGCACTATTCCTTTCGCCGTATATGCTGCCGGCGAATGAGAAATTAATATCTTTGCGCCGCCCGTACTCGCTGAACTGTCCGGGACACGCCCACTGACTCAAGAGCAGGTTGGGGCACTGAAAACGATTTTGTTCGTAGATGTGCGGGTACGTCGTAACCATAAACGTAAAGTGCGCTGCAATACACCGCGTCGTTTCCCATTGCCAGTCATCGTCGCTGTTCCAGGCGGCAATGCAAAACCTCCTTGAAAGATCGGCAAAGGCTACGGTCTCCACAGGTTCCTGACCCGACGTCTGATAAAAAACAACGTCGAACTCTTCCCTTTGGATTCTGTCGACCAGTGCCGTCTCTTTCAGGGGCATCGTAAAATACACGTGCATCGGCTCAATAGCCGTCGGCACTCCGTAGTAATTTTTACGAACAACGCTCAGGATACGCATGAAGAAGCAAGGTTGGTGTTCTTGACGCAGTCTGATTCAGATAGATCACGAAGAAAGGCAGAAGGAAATAGGTGCGAGAAGAGCCCAACGCCGAAAATCCGGTCTCAAATGCAATGATTACTAGAAATAATGTAATCCCATGACTTGGTAACGTTAAATTGCCCCGTAAAAATCGGTAAAGCCCGAGATAGATCAAGAACAGAAGAGGAGCCGAGCCCCGCACCAAATATTCGAGAGGTCCCGAATCACTGACAGAAAAATGCGATGGCGTCTCCACATTGAATCCTTGTTCGCTCCGCGCGAGACCAATCGGTGAGAGTGGATGATCGAACAAGTAATTGATCTCGCCTCGCAGCACGCCGTTTGCCCCATAGCGAGATAGTGGCCCGCTACGATCCGTATTCAGAAACGCTGTTTCCGCAAATTGTGGTAGTTCCCCAAAGCTGCCGATTTGCTGTGCGATAGTGCTAGCCGCGAAGGGAATCATCGCGACAACGCATAGAGTTACCACGACAACCTGTTTGGGATTGCGTTTCCAGTACCACAGACCTATCTGAGCCAGAGCAAGAGCGCCGAGACCGAGCGAGGTAAATGATGTCAGGCCCAGAAGTAGGATGAAATTGCTGAGAGCGAAGATGAGCGCTAGTTTGCTGCCGCGCAGCCTATGGTTTTCCCAGTTGACCCAGAAAAACAAATAAAGAAACAGCCCTGCCAAAGAGTGACTTCCAAACGTAAGTACGGGCTTGCGCAAGCTCAGCATCGACGGCACAAGCTCGTCATGAGAAGTCCAATAATACTTGGGAACAAATTCCGCAATCCATTCACTTCCGACGAGTATTGCAACTCCGCACGCAATATTGAGTAAATTCGCAAGGGCAAAAACGCCCTTCACCAGCGAACCGGGACGAAATGCTCGGAGGTCCAACGCGAGAACGAGGGCAAGAGCACTGAACTTAGTGAATAGCCCCCAGTCGAATTGAACTGGCCCGTGGATAAGCGCACGGAGTGTGCAGCCAACCAGAACAATCATGATTGGCAGCGAGATGAACGCCGCGGCTTCTCGGCGAATGCCATGCTTCCAAGCGAGGTACGCAAGCAAGCTGAAGAGGGCCGCGAAGGCAAGTTGGATGCTTCGGATGCTATGCTCTCCGTTTATCGAGCTGGGGAAATACAAACCTATACCCAGCAAGAACGCGAAGGCGGCTTGCTCGAGGGAAGACGTCTGAGCCATTTTAGTATGGGATAACACGTAGCAATTTCAACTCTCGGCAAGCGATGACCTTCCCCGGTTCCACATCGATGCTTTTTCCGCTGGCGTCAAAACTACAAACCATGTTGCGAACCCGAAAATGCCCGAGGCGAGGAGAAGAAAAATAAGCCTGATCGGAAGGGGCGCGGGCAGGGCGCTCAGAATCAACACAAGTAGGGTGCCCAGCGAACTGAGTAGCATTTTGCGGATGCCAGGGGCGCTGCCCGCCAAGAGCCTCCCAGCGACCAGAAAGAGCGCGACGCAATCCAGGGTTACGCGTGCCGTCCACGCAACTGCCGCACCTACGATGCCGAACTTCGTCACAAGGAACCAAAGAGGAATCAGATAGGCGGGCAGTTCGATAAGGTGCAGTTTTCCAGTGATGTCCGGGCGGCCCACTCCTTGCACCAGAGCAAATGGAGTGTTGGAGATGCCGTTGAAGAACACACCAATGGTCAGCACTTGCAGCACGGCTGTGCTGTGCCGGGCGAATTCCGCGCCAACCCATAGCGTCAGGCCTTCGGGAGCGAAGACGATGACAATCAGTAAGAATGGAAAGGTGGCGAGAAACGTGTATTTGACTCCCCTGACAAAAAGAAGCCTGGTCCTCGTCTTGTCTTGCACGAATCCAGTCGAGAAGGCGGGGAAAAGCACGCCCGCAATCGCGGAGGGAATGATCAGTAATTTGATGACGACTTCCGAAGGAGTCGCGTAATACGCCACGGCGCTGATCGAAACCACCGCGCCGATGAGAAAACGATCCAGTGAAATCATCAGTGCACCGACCACGTTTGTTACCGTCATCCAGCCGCCAAAGTGAAATAGCGGCGAGAAGAGATCCCAGCGAATCGCCAATCCGTCGCTAAGCCCTGGATTCACGCGTAGGCACAGCACCCATAGCGCGACGCAAGCGGCCAGCCGGGCCAGTGCAAGAACCCCAACAATGGGCAGAAGGTTCGGGGAGAACGGCAGTACGAGAAACGGTCCCGCAAAGGTGAAAATGCCCAGCGGTATACGAACCGCTGTGGATGATCCGAAGCGCTGATACGCCTCCAGAAAACCTCGCAGAGCTGTAGTTGCTATAACCACAGGAACCGAAGCGGCCAAGACGTAAAAGGCGCGCAAGGATTCCACCTGGATCGCCGTAGGGATGCGCAAGACCGAGTGGATTAACCATGGGGAGAGGACGGCCATCACGACCGCTCCAAAACCACCGAAAAGAAGCATCAGGACCAGTGATGTCCAGAACAGCGGGGCTATGTCCTCAGTTCGCCCGGCTCCCAACTTTTCCGCGACGAGCTTCGTCAGCGCGCGCCCAAAACCAAAGTCGAAGAGGCTGAAATACCCGATGACCACCCACGCCAGCGTCAGCACGCCGAAGCGATCGATACCCATCCCATGAATCAGTCGCGGCACCGCGGGGACCGCGACGAGCAATGGCGCCGCCAGCCCAAGCAGGTTCCAAATGACGTTGCGCGCCAGCAGGTGTCCGCGCAGCAGGTGCAGATTTTTGTTTGTGGTGCTTTCAGCCATCTGCGTTTACCCGGACCCGCCCTCGGTTGTTTCCGTCCACCCTCACTCCCCTTTACCCCGCTTCCCCTAACCCGTTTGTTTTCAGTTCCTATAATAGCTATTAACAAATCGGATAATCCATGCTACCATCACTTGTCGAATCTCGAAGAGTTCTCGACCGCTGCCGCCCGTCCCTTCTCGCACCTGGGCTTGGCCGGGTTGCCACTCTTCCCGCCATCCCCGTAACCCCTCTGGAATCAACACTTGCAAAAGTGTATCAAAACAAAGCACTTTAACTACCTTTAGAATGAACACTTATGAAAAACCCGGGGGGGTGCGGCCTCCACTTCATCTCCTGTTACAAACTGTCGCGACCGCTCCCTCTCAAATCCACTACGTCAACGGCTCCACGTCCGCCGCATCAACATCCACTGCCACTGCCCGCTGGACCAACTCGATCGAGATCACTACCCGAAACTTCCCCTTTCGCCGCAACAGGATTCCCTCCATTCCGGCCAGCGGACCACTGTTCACCCTAACCCTCTTTCCCACCGTCAAATACGGATGCGGCTCTGCGCGGAATCCGCGGTCGAGAAATTCGCGGATACGCGCCACGTCCCCATCCGGCATTGGAACTGGGCGACCGTCAAACCCGACAAGCCGCACAACGCCAGGAACCTGCAGCACACGAAGGCGATCGCGCAATGCTAGCTGGACAAATACGTAACCAGGGAAAAGCGGAAGCTGGAGCCGCACTTTGCGGTCTCTCCACCGGCGCACAGACTCATACTGGGGCAGGAAATGTTCGACTCCGCGGTACGCAAACTGGTCCGCGACCCGGCGCTCATGGTTCGCGCAAGTGTAGACCGCATACCAATGCGGCCAGAGGTAGGGAGCCCGCTCCGAATCGTCAGCGATTACCGACGTCGCCA
>WNFO01020847.1_pt1 | contig 10275 bp, 10 predicted proteins | sample 5400251 | NCBI WGS metagenome assembly WNFO01 (sample SAMN13153354, study PRJNA577476) | soil metagenome | isolation source: 100 cm saprolite under Madrone tree | place: USA:California | collected 2016-06-14
CGCGCCGTCCTGCGCGCCATCGCGACCTGCCGCACCCCCCTGCTCGGTGGGCATCTCGACGTGTGCGCACCTGCGGCCACACCCGGCCCGCCTACAAGTCCTGCCGCAAACGCCACTGCCCCAAGTGCCAGGCCCTGCTCGCCGCCCGCTGGATCGACGCGCGAATGGCGCGCCTTCTCCCGACCCCGTACTTCCACCCTGCCGGCCGCGCTCCGGGGACTGGTGCTGCACAACCGCCGACGCCTCTTCGCGCTCCTGTTCGCTGCCGCATCCCAGACCTTGCTGGCGCTCGGGCGCGATCCCCGGCGGCTCGGCGCCACGCTCGGGATCACCGCCGTGCTCCACACCTGCCACCCCCTCCCGTACGGTGCGCCGGTCTACGCCCCGCCATGATCACCCACGCCGACGATGACGCCCACCGAGCGCACCGCCGATCACGCTCCTCGATCGGCGCGCCGGCGTGTACCCACCGACGCCGCCACGGGCCTTCACCACCGGGCCCTGGCATCTGGCGCGAGCCCCACGTCGACCGCGCCGCGCTCTCCCGTCCCCGGCCGAGACGCCGCACACCCACGATCGCCCCGCTCGGCGCCCCTGCTCGGCCCTTCGCCGTCGGCCTGCGAAAGCACTCGCGCCACCGCGCGCGCGCCCTCCGCCGCACGGCCCGTGCGGCGCTCGGCTTCCGCAAACCGCTTAGTGATTCCGTCTACTTGCCGCTTTGAAGAGACTACGCCCAAGCGAGGATGCCGACGATGAGCACGAACACGAGAGGGAGCACGCGCGCGAGCTCCATGACTGACTTGCCCCGGTACCGCTCGGCGTATCGGTCGCCGCGGGTCACGCGCCCGCCTCGGGACCTCATTCGGCGAGGGCAACCTTCTTTATGGGGTTGCCGTTCTGCAGGTTTCCGAAGCCGGCCCGGAGATTGCTCAGCCCGGAGAAGTCGATGGTCTGTGCGACGATGATGGTGTAGGCGGCGCTGCCGCTGCTGTTTCCGGAGAAATTGAGAGGGGTGGTGGGGAAGTAGAGCGCGCCTTCGAAACTGAGCGTGCTGCCACCGGAGACGGTGTTGGTCTGGCTCGACGTGATCGATCTGTCCTGGAAGAAGAGGATCGCCTCCATGGGTCCGCTGGTGGGGGCGGCGAGCATTCCCATGGTGCCGCCGCTGATCGCCAGGGGCTTGTACGCATAGCCACTGATGTCGATGCCACCACAGTAGACGCCAGGCGTGAGAACCCTCGTGACGCTGTTGACGTGCAGGTTGGTGTAATCGCACCCCGAGAATTGAGGAGCCGCTCGCCCGGCGAACGGGTCCGGCTCGGGGGGGACACTCGTCTGCGGCGTCGGGGAGAAACAACAACCCACGGCGTTCCCCGTGACCGCGATCGAGGTGGCGGTCACCTGGCCGCCTCCGCTGCTCACCAGCGCGCTGCCGCTGCTCGAATCGACGACGATGCCGCACGCGGCGTTCACGGAAGCGCTGCCGGACGTGTTGAACGAATGGGTGACCGTCGGGTCCAGGGCATAGACACAGTTGGGCGAGTCCTGCGCACCGGCGACCGCACGGGTGCTCACCGTCGCGCTCTCGAAACCGAGGATGCGCATGAATAACGCGGGCCGGGGCTGGCTGATGATGGCCTCCACGAACGCGTCATTGCCTGAATAGAAGCCGCTGTCGGGCGGGTGATTGACAGTGACTTGCGCCGCGTTCGCGCCGTTGGTGAACCCGTTCGAAGCGGCGCCGCCGATCGCAGCCGATCGGACCTCCGAGTCGTCCGCGCGTCTCCGCAGCTGCTCCGCGCCTGCCATCGCAGCGCCATCGGCGCCCGTCTGCATCTGGCGTCTGTAGTCGAAGAAGTAGCCCATGTCGGCGGCCAGGGCGACGATGGCACAGATGGCGATCAGCGAGATGACCGTCACGACGACGACCTGGCCTCGCTCGCCGGCCCGCTTCTCGACGCGTCCGGGTTCGGCCGGCGCGGCGAAGCCGCGTCCTGAGCTGCGTCGATGATCCATCATGCGCTGACCCCCTTCCGCCGCCACCGTCCGCTCAGGTGTGGCGTATGCTAGGCCCACTCCCCGGGTGCAAGGCCCGTGCCGCCGCGAGGGCTCGGTGCGAGAATGCGGGCCCAAACCGCGGCTGTACAAGGATGTCGGCCGCCCCGGTACGGTTTTGACGCGCTGATTGGCGCCAGGGCCGGGCTGGCACGGGCCAGGGAGGCGGGGGCGGACGATCTTGCTTGGTTGGTGTCTAGGCTCCGACGGGGTCTTCGAGCGACACCCGATGGCGCCGCTACTCGAGCGCGTCGTCGTCCATGTAGTCGGGCCCCGCAGCCCCCTGGGACGGCGCCGCCTGCGCGCTGCCGGTCCAGCCCGGGTCGAGCTCGCGCAGCCGCGCCGCCATGGTCGCCACCAGCGCCGCGTTCGCGGGGTCGGCGACGACGTTGGTGAGCTCGAACGGGTCGTGGTCCTCGTTGTAGAGCTCCTTCTCGCCGGTCACCAGCTCGACGTACTTCCACACGTGCTTCACGTCGCCCGGCTTCCTGAACTTGCCCCGCACCTGCGCGAAGGTCGGAATCGCGCCGTTCCAGTGCTCGTTCAGCGTGGCGCTACGCCAGCGGCTCGCGGTCTTCGCGAGGAGGGGCACCAGGCTGACACCCTCCACCCCCGGATCGGGGGTAGCGCCGGCCAGCTTCGCGAACGTCTCTGCGTAGTCGATGTTGAGGGCGACCCGGCGCTCCGCGCGCTTGGTCGGCACCAGGCGGTCGTAGCGAACGACGAGCGGCACGCGCATGCACTCCTCGTACTCGCACTGCTTGGGCTTCCAGCGGTGCGAGCCCCACGCGTAGCCGTTGTCGGAGGCGTAGAGGATGATGGTGTTCCTCAAGACGCCCTTGGCCTTGAGCGCCTGGACGATCGCGTCTACGGCCTCGTCGACCGACTGGAGGCACTCGAGCTGGCGCTGCCGGAAGGCGTCGGTCGTCTGTTGGTCCGCCCGCGTCCAGACGATCGACTGCACCCAGGCCGGTTTGTCGGATGCATCGGGCTCGGCGTAGTTCTTCGGCCGCCAGGGCGCCACGCCGGTGAACGAGCCGACGTGGCGCGGCGCCGGCGTGGCCGGCCCGTGCGGGTTGTAGGGGGTGAACTCGACGAAGAAGGGCGGCGTGGACTGCGCGATGAACCGCACGACCTCGTCACGCAGCACGTCGGTCGAATAGTCGGTGGCGGCCGACCCGTAGGTCACGTCGACGCCGTTCTCGATCAGGTGGTAATTGAAGTAGCCCGGCGACCTGAACACATGCCACTCGTCCCATCCCGGCGCCTGGTAGGGCGCCATCGCGGCATAGCCGTTCAGGTACTTGCCGAAGATGCCAGTGCGGTAGCCGACGGCGTGGAGCCACACCGGGAGCGTCGAGGAGTCGTCGAACACGTGCGCGCCGCCATCGGGACCACCGTTGGTGTGCACGCCGGTGGTGTGGGCGTACTTCCCCGAGAGGACGCTCGAGCGGCTCGGGCAGCAGAGGGCGGTGGTGACGAAGCTGTTCCGGAAGAGCACGCCCTTGTCGACGAGCAAGCGAGTCACCCTCCGCATGACCGGCGTCCGCCCGTCGACCGAGTGCTTCTTGTTGATCGTGTCCCAGCGCTGGTCGTCGGTGAGGATGAACACGATGTTGGGTTGGGGCGCCGCGAAGGCCGGAGCCGCGCCGCCGAGCGCGCGGGCCATGAGCCCCGGCATCCCCTCCAGCACGAGAATCGCGAGGAGCGCGCTCGCGGTCGGGACGCGTTCGAGCAGCGGGCCGCGCCCTCGGCCTAGGTGACGATCCGCTTCCGCATCGCGAAGCGGACCAGTGCGGCGGTGTTGTGCAGGTCGAGCTTCTCCATGATGCGCTTGCGGTGCGTCTCGACGGTGTTGGCGCTGATCGAGAGCTCGGCCGCGATCTCCTTGTTGACCTTGCCCTCGGCGATGTGCTGCAGGACTTCGCGCTCGCGGTCCGTGAGCAGCGCCAGATCGTCCTCGACCGATCGCCCGCCCTTGTTTCCGAGATAGCCCCTGAGGAGCATCTGCGAGACCACGGGGCTGAAGGAGGACGCGCCGCGCGCGATCGCCTTCACCGCCTTCAGCAGGTCCAGGTCCTCCGCGGCTTTGAGGAGATAGCCGGACGCCCCGGCCTTGAGGCCCCGGCGCACGGCCATGTCGTCGGTGACCGTGGTGAGGATGAGCACCTTGGTGCGCTTGGTGCGCTGCACGATCCAGCGCGTCGCGTCGATGCCGTTCAGCTCGGGGAGCGCCACGTCCATGACGACGACGTCGGGTTGCAGCCGCTCCGCCATCTCGACGGCGCTGCGCCCGTCTCCGGTCTCGCCCACGATCTCGATCGCCTGGTCCGTCGCGAGGATGCGTCGGAGTCCCTGGCGCACGACGGTCTGGGGATCGGCGAGCAGCACGCGTACGGGCGGCGCCGGGCCCTGGACCGCCGCCGTGGTGCGCGAGCGAGAGCTACCCGGGTGCAAGCTCCCGTGCTCGGGCGCGGCACGCTCGCCCTGGCGTCGCTTTCTCGCTGGAAGGCCGCCCTCGATCATGCGGAGGCCGGCCCGGGCGCGAGGTCTAGTGGTTTCCGCAGACACCGTCGCTGCCGCCACACCCCATCGGCGATCGGCTCATGTACCGCACGGATTCCGAGGCCCACGATCACCGGCTGTTCACAACACGCCGAGCTGGCGATACGTCCCCGATACCCCCGGACGCGCGATGGCTCAATAACCCCTTTAGGGTACGTTGGCCCCTCCGTGAGTGGCCCGCAGACTCATCCCGAGAGCAGCCCCAGGCCCGACCGCCAGAGGGCGACGTACGCGATCGTCGTCGTCGCCAGCACCGCCCCGGCCAGCGCGTCCGCCCTGCCCGCCCGCGCGCGCAGGTACGTCGTGCGCGGGCGGCCCGAGTTGAAGCCGCGCAGCTCGAGCGCCATCGCCATGCGGTCGGCGCGGCGGAGCGCACCGATCAGCACCGGCACCAGGATGGGCACGAAGCGCCGGAGCCGCGCCACGATTCCGCCGCGACCGAGCTCGAGCCCGCGGCAGCGCTGTGCTTGCACGACGGCGAGCGCCGCGTCGAAGAAGACCGGCACGAGGCGGAAGGAAAGCGTCAACGTGAAGCCCACCGTGTACGGCACGCCCAGGCGACCGAGCGCGTAGGCCACCTCCTCGACGCGCGTGGTGGTGAGGAAGAGGATGCCCGCGGCGAGGAACGTGTCGAGACGGATCGCGGTCGAGAGCCCGTAGAGGAAGCCCGCGTAGGTCGCCCCGAAGCGACCGCCGTAGAAGAGCGTCCACACGACGAGCGAGAAGACGAACACCAGGACGAACATCACGCGCAGCCGCCGGACGTTGGGCAGCCCGCCCGCCGGCACGAGGAGCCCCGCGATGGCCACCGCGAGCGGGGCGAGCGCGAGCGGGCGATCGACGACGAAAGCGGCCACGATGAAGGCGGCCAGCCCGGCCAGCTTGGTGACCGGATGCAGGCGATGGAGCCGGCTCGCTGCCGGCACGTAGAGCGTCAGGGGCACGGCGCCTGCCTCGGCATCCACGACACCAGCTCCGCGACCGAGAGCGGGGTGCAGCCGAGGAGCCGTCCGAGCCGGGTCACGTCGGGGGCGCGAAACGCCGCCGCGGCGAGCAGCTCGTCGTCGGCGAAGAATTGCCGCGGCGGCCCGTCGAAGCGGAGCCGCCCCTCCGCGAGCAGCACGACGCGCTCGGCGTACTCGGCGATCACCCAGGGCGTGTGCGTGATGATGACGATCGTCCTGCCGCCGGCGTGGAGCGCGCGGAGGAGCGCCATCATCTTCTGCTGCTCGGCGAAGTCGAGCCCCGTGGTCGGCTCGTCGAGGACGAGGACGTCGGGGCGGAGGGCCAGGACCGCCGCCACCGCGAGCCGCTGCCGCACGCCCTTGTCGAGCAGGAAGGGGTCGGCGTCGCGCTCCCCGAGGCCGACTGCGGCGAGGGCCTCGGCGACGCGTGCCTCGACCTCGGCCGCCGCGAGCCCCAGGTTCTGCGGCCCGAAGGCGACCTCCTCCTCGACCGTGGCCGCGAAGAGCTGGTGATCGGGGTCCTGGAAGACGTAGCCCACGCGCTGCGCGAGCTCCTCGAGCGCGAGGCCGCGCACGTCGTGGCCCTCGAGCCGCACGGCGCCTTCCGTGGGCTCGAGGAGGCCGTTCAGGTGCTTCGCGAGCGTCGTCTTGCCGGAGCCGTTGCGGCCGACGAGCGCCACGAACTCGCCCGGTCGGATGGCGAGGCTCACCTCGGCGAGCGCCTCGTGGCCGGTCGCGTAGCGATGGCGGAGGCCGCGCACGTCGATCAGCGGCGGGCCCGCCGGGCGGGGCGGCGGGAGGAAGCGCGGGGGCTTCGGCGTCGCACCCGCCGCGCGCAGGCGCTCCGCCGCCGTCGCGACGTCGAGCGGCGGGTCGGGGAGGCCAAGTGCCGCGAACACGCGGCAGGTGTCGGGCGCCCGGATGCCGGCCGCCGTGCAGGCTGCCACGTCGGCGAGCAGCGCGCGCGGCGCCCCCCGCGCCACCACGCGGCCCTCGTTGAGGAAGAGGAGCAGGTCGGCGTCGGCGGCCGCCGCCGTGTCGTGCTCGATCACGAGCAGCGCCAGCCCATCCGCGCGGAGCCCCGCCAGCGTGCGCAGCACCTCGGCGCGGCCGGCGGGATCCAGGTCCGTAGTCGGCTCGTCGAGCACCATGACGGGCGGGCGGAGCGCCAGCAGCCCGGCAATCGCGAGGCGCTGCTTCTCGCCGCCCGAGAGCGTCGTCGGGTCGCGTCCCTCGAAGCCGGCGAGGCCGACCGTCGCGAGCGCGCGGGCGATGCGCTCGGGCATCTCGGCCGGCGGGACGGCGGTGTGCTCGAGCCCGAACACGACCTCCTGCGTCACGTCGGTCGAGAAGAGCTGCGCCTCGAAGTCCTGGAACACCATGCCGATCGTGCCGGCGAGCTCGCCGACACGCCGCTCGTGGATGGGCGCGCCCAGGAGCCGGATGTCGCCCGTCACCTCGGCGGGCACGAAGCAGGCGCAGCGGAGCCCGCGCACCGCGACCGCAGCGGCGCTCACAAGAGCGCCAGGCCCGCGATCGCCAGGCCGATGAGAGGCACCAGCCCGAGACCCACCTCGAACGCGCCGGTCGCCGTGCGGTACGGCGCCCACGGCGCGAGCCAGCGCCCGCTCGCGATCAGCTCGCCCGCCACGAAGGCGGCGCCCGTCCCGGCGGTCGCCAACGCGACGCCGAGCGCCGTTCGCCACCGCCCCTGCGCCGGGCGCGGCCCGAGCAGGTCCCGGTAGAGCAGCCGCGCGTGCCGGATGCGCGGGTGGAGGACCGTGAGCAGGAAGGGCGCGAGGACGAGCGCCACCACCAAGTTGTTCACGAGGACGAGCGTCCCGAGCACGGTAAAGGGATGAAAGCCGAGCGTCTGGAGCCCCCAGCCGACCACCGTGGCGCAGAGGGTGGCGGCGAGCACGATCACCAGGACGAGACCGACCCAGGTCCCGACGCTGCGCGGCACCGGCTCGGCGTCGGTCACGGCCTCCCACACCAGGTAGGGCACGAGGCCATAGAGGAAGTTGGCCCAGAAGCCGAAGAAGTCCCCGGGCCCGAGCCCCCCGAAGAAATCCCCGATCAGGTTGCCGAAGGCCGAGCCCCAGGCCGCCGCCGGCCCGAAGAGGAAGGAGCAGACGACCGGGACCGCGTTGGCCGGCCGGAACTCGGTGATGCCGGGGATGAGCGGCACCACCTTGAACGGGATCAGGATGGCCGCGTAGAGCGCCGCGCAGATGGCCGTCAGGACGACCATCCGGGTGTTGCTCCACATGGCGAAGAGCTCCCGCATTTTTCTGCTGCCCGGCGACCGCGGCTGCGTTATACTCGCCCCCGAGGTAGGTCAAGCTTGCGCTCCTCACAGGGACGATACCTGGTGCGCCTCGAGCTCATCGCGAGCGCCGTGCTGCTCGGCGTGGCGGCTCTGTGGAGCGCGGTGCGCGGCCTGGACCTGGTCGCCGCCGTCCGCCCGTCGCTCGGGGCGCTCGCCGTGGGGGCCGCGAGCGGGCTCGGTCTCGCCGCGAGCCTGCCGCTGGTCACCGCGCCCTGGGCGCACCGCATGCTCCTCCTGCGCGGGCTGCGCCGGGCCTGGGACTCGCTCGAGACGGATCTCGGGCCGAGCCTCGGCGTGCGCGAGGTGCTGGTCCTGGCGCTCTGCTCGGCCGTCTCCGAGGAGGTGCTCTTCCGCGGCATCCTCCAGCGCGAGGTGGGCCTCGTCGCGGCGAGCGCGGTCTTCGGCCTCCTCCACCCGCTCGGCATCGCCTACGTGCTGTGGGCCGCCACCGCGGGCGCCGGTCTGGGCGCGCTCTTCGTCCTCACCGGCAGCCTCGCCGCGCCGGTCGCCGCCCACGGCATCTACAACCTGCTGGCGCTCGTCTACCTGCGGCGGCGCTCCAACCCGCCGGAGGAGCGCCTGTGAAGCGCGTGCTCGTCCCGCTGGCGCCCGGCTTCGAGGAGATCGAGGCGATCACCATCATCGACGTGCTCCGCCGCGCGGGCGTCACGGTCGAGGTCGCCGGGACGGAGCCGGGGCCGATCACCGGCTCGCACGGCATCACGGTCACGCCCGACCGGCCGCTGGCGGGCATCGATGCCGGCGCCTACGACCTGGTGGCGCTGCCCGGCGGCATGCCGGGCACGCTCCACCTGCGCGAGCATGCCGACGTGCGCCGGATCGTCCGCGAGCTGGCCTCGCGCGGCCGCTACACGACCGCCATCTGCGCCGCGCCGACGGTGCTCGCCGCGGCGGGGGTGACCGCGGGGCGCGCCGTCACCAGCCACCCCTCGGTCGCCGCAGAGCTCGCGCAGGCGGGAACCACCTACCGGACGGACGCCGTGGTCGCCGACGGGCCCGTCATCACGAGCCGCGGCGCGGGGACGGCGATCGAGTTCGCGCTCACGCTGGTCGCGACGCTGGTCGACCGCCCCACCGCAGAGCGTCTGCGCCAGCAGATGGTCGCGCCGGCAGCCGCACTTTGAATTGACTGCCGGGGACGCTTCCAGTACCGTCGCCGCCACCATGCGTCGCCGCCGCCTCGGCGCGCTTGCCGTGGCGCTCGTCGCGCTCGGGTGCGCCGGAAAGAAGCCTATCATCCCGCCCGACAAGCTGTGGGGCGAGGCGGAGGAGGCCTTCAACATCGACGCCTACGAGCTGGCCGTCGACCGCTACAAGAAGCTCCTCGACCAGCACCCGTTCGACCAGCACGCCGAGCAGGCGGAGCTGAAGATCGCGCTCTCGTACTACAAGGCGCAGCGCTGGGCCGAGGCGATCGCGGCCTTCGGCGACTTCGAGCGCATGCACCCGACCAGCGCGGAGCTGCCCGCGGTCGAGTACCACCTCGGCATGGCGTACCTCGCCCAGGCGAGCACCAGCGATCGCGACCAGCAGTCGCATGCCAACGCGCTCACCTACTTCCGCAACCTGATCGACCGCTTCCCGCAGAGCCCGTGGGCGGAGAAGGCGCGGCTGCGGGTGCGCGAGTGCCGCGAAGCGCTCGCCAAGCACGAGGCGGACGTCACCGCCTACTATCTCAAGATCGGGAACATCAAGGCGGCCGAGGCGCGGCTGCAGGGCATCCTGACGGACTACCCCGAGACCGATGCCGCCGCGGAGTGCCTCTACCGGTTCGCCCAGGTCTACGCCGCCCGCAACGAGGCCGAAGGGGCGACCCTCGCGCTCGCCGCCCTCGCCCGCCACCATCCCGAGGGCCCGCTCGGACGCGAGGCCAAGGAGCGCCTGGGGGCCACCGCCGCCTCGCTCGACGGCGACGACCCGATGAAGCTCCTGCTCACCCACATCGAGCGCATGCGGGGCGAGGCCGACCGGCAGAAGCTCCCGAACACGGTCTCGGCCTACCCGGACATCGGCGGCGCCACCCCGCCGAGGCCGTAGCGCGCATTGACACAAGCGCGCCTTTCGGGTTACCTCCCCCTCCGAGAGAGACGATAAAACATAGCCTTATCCAGAGTGGCTGAGGGCCAGGCCCGGCGACGCCACAGCAACCGGTCCTGAAAGGGACGCTGGTGCTAATTCCGACGCTGCCTTCGCGGGCGGCGAAAGATAAGGATTCGCACGCTGGTGAGCCCCTCTTCCTGACTGGAGAGGGGCTTTTTTGTTGCCCATGTCGACGATCGACGAAAAGATTGCCCGCGGCCGAGTCCTCGTGATCGGCGTCGGCGGCCTCGGCGCGCC
>WNFO01006567.1_pt1 | contig 10273 bp, 21 predicted proteins | sample 5400251 | NCBI WGS metagenome assembly WNFO01 (sample SAMN13153354, study PRJNA577476) | soil metagenome | isolation source: 100 cm saprolite under Madrone tree | place: USA:California | collected 2016-06-14
GGCAAGACCGGTTGTTCTCGATCCAGTGCTTGAATCTGGCTTTTCTCATCGATGCTGAGGACAAGGGCTCGGTTCGGCGGGGATAGGTAAAGGCCGACGATATCGCGTACCTTGTCGACAAACAGCGGATCGCTCGACAACTTGAATGTCTGGCTACGGTGTGGCTGCAAGCCGAACGCCGCCCACATTCGGCGGATCGTGGTGTGAGAAAAGCCAGTTTCCGCAGCCATCGAGCGGATCGACCAGTGCGTCGCGTCGACCGGCGTTGTACGTAACGTCCGCTCGATCACGGCGGCAACCTGATCGTCGTTGATGGTTCGAGGGCGGCCAGGGCGGGCCTCGTCGAGCAAGCCATCACAGCGATCCTTCAAAAACCGGCGGCGCCACTTGCCAACGGTGTGTTCGTGGATTCCAAGTTCGGCAGCCACAGATTTGCTTGGCAAGCCGACCGCACATCGCAAAATCGCGCGGCACCGCTCAGATAGCGACCGCGCAACACGGTGACGACGGACTTGCCTCTCCAAGTACGCCCGCTCCTGCGCACTCAGCACCAGCGGCGCGATCGGCCGGCCTCTCCCACTTGCATTCGCCACAAGCGCTCTCCTCCAAAGTTTGGAGCGCTAATTTATAATGCGATGAACTTGAGTTCCAGATGACTAGCTGACTCTGGCTTTATTATCCAATGATCGATGCGTTCTGATTTCGTTGTAGTAGCGTGCGTACGATTGCAAAATCTTGCGCAGATGTGTGTGTGTACCGAAAACTTAAGCTCGGGCGTAGTGGTGGTGAAGGCCGCCAAGGATGGCGTGTGATTTGATGCTTCCGATTCGCTGAATTTGGCGAGTGACCGGCGCATCCTTATCCAATGATCGATGCGTTCTGATGTGGTTGTAATAGCGAGCATAGGATCGCAGAATACGGCGTAGATGTACCTCGCCGAGGACAATGATGTGGTCCGAACACTCACGCCGGATCGATCCGATCAGCCGTTCCGCAAAGCCATTCTGCCAGGGCGAGGCTGGTGCGGTAGGCTTGTCCCGGATGCCCATGGAGCGCAATCGGCGCGTGACGACGCTGCCATAGATCCGGTCCCGATCGCGGATGAGGTAGCGCGGAGCCTCATTCCAAGGAAATGCCTCCGTTATTTGACGAGCAACCCATTCTGCCGTCGGGTTTGCCGTGACGTTGATCCAGACGATACCTCTGCGCTCGAGCCGGACGATGACGAAGGCATAGAGCAGGTCGAAACCGATAGTAGGAACAACGAACAGGTCCATGGCGGCGATGTCCGGCGCGTGGTTGCGCAAGAAGGTTCGCCATTCCTGGCTGGGTGGCCCCCGTCGTTTGACCATGTACTTGGCGACGCTCGACTGCGCGACCTCAAACCCGAGCTTGCGCAGTTCGCCGTGGATGCGTGGCGCGCCCCAAAGCGGGTTCTCGACGCTCATCCGCCGGATCAATACGCGCAGCTCCGTGTCGATCTGCGGTCGCCCTCCCCGTGGGCACGACTTCCAACGCCAGTAGCAGCGAAAGCCCGCCCTGTGCCAACGCACGAGGGTCTCGGGCCGGATGACTGTGAGAACCTTCAGGATTGATGGGAACCAGCGATACAGCTGGATAAGGAACCAGCGATCATTGTTCGTGAGCCGGACGCGACCATGCAGCTTACGCCTCAAGACAATCAGCTGATGTCGAAGCACCGCATTCTCAGCTTCAAGCCGCAACTTCGACTTGAATGGCGAGGCCAGGACGGCCAGAACGAAACAGAGCAGCCCGATCATTCCGTCAGCTTAGGCGATTCCATCACGTCATCAACTCAGATAAGGTTTTCGGTACACACAGGGACCAACAATGACAGTCCTCATCTACGTCAACACGAGCAAGCAGGTAGGTGATGCCGATCATCTCAAGGTGTTTGCAAATCCGGTCGCCGCGGAAACATGGCTCGAGGAAAATGACCCCGAAGGTGTCGCTTTCGAGTATGAGGTTCTGGAGTGAAGCCCGGCCGCGGTGCTGACGGCGCTATAGCCTTTGGGGACCTCGGCGCATCAACGCAGCCGTGGGTCATATTCAGTGATTAGAGCGTCCCATTCGGCAATACAGCCTTGTAATTCGGCCTTGGTTTCGCAGGTCGTATCAACACTGCCCGTTCGGAATTGGTCGCCAGTAAAGAGCCGGCCCGACTCGATCATATCAAGCTGCACTTGGAGTGCCGCTCTTTCCGCCCGGTAACCGTCAGTCAGTTGAATAAGTGATTCCATAAATGCTCCTGCTTTCCGCTAAATATAACACGGAAATAGAGCCTGGAACTGGTCGTCAACCCCATTATTTTCAAAACTGAGACGCTACCCCCCAGAGTCAATCCACTATCTTTCGCGCGGGAGTCATTGACTCAACCGGGGCGCGAGAGCTGGATGGGATTTTGGGGGGACTGAAATGCGCGTCTTTATCGCGACGGTACTAGGCCTATTTTGGTTCATCGGTTCGGCGAATGCCAATATCGTGCAAATCGACCTGACTGGTTTAGGAACTAACACTTTCTTCGCCGGTCCATGCTATTGCTTTACCTCAAGATATTATTCCCCGGTGATTACAGTTGCTCCTGGCGACACTGTCGACTTTGGCCATGTAGAACTTCACTCATTCCAGTCGGGCCTCACTCCCGATGCAGGGCCCAACCAACAATTCTTATATTTGATTAGCGGCGTTTCCGTGAGCACCAACCCATTGTTGCCGCCTGATCCCTATTCTATTCTTAGCTTCACCCTCTGCAATCAGAGCGATGCGACGTGCATCACTAACGCGCGCAGCTTGGTAACCTCAGTAGATCTGAAATTTGAGACTCAGACTGGATCAATCCAGATCGGTTGGGTCAGTAATGGTCAGTACACGCCGCCCTTTGCAGTTGCGGCCGTCCCCGAACCCTCAACATGGGCGATGCTGCTGATCGGGTTCGCCGGGATCGGCTTCTTGACGGGTCGACGCAAGAAGATGGTGCTGAATGGGCAGAAAAGCCGCTCGATAGCTTGCTGACGATTCCCGCCGAACTGCACGACGCGGTGATGTCGCTTCCGCCGGAGGATCGGTTGGACCGCGCCAAGGTCAACGAAGCCGCGGCTTTTTATGCTTAGCATCAAGCATAAAAGTTCACTTCAAGATTGAGAGTTTGGGCCTTTGCGGGTGGGCTTGAGGCTGATTCAGGGCGTACATCTCAACCATGTCAGTTTCTAAAATATGCAGGAGAGCGGCGAGATCAGCAGTCGAATAGCCGAGGGCATCCAAATGAAGGTGCACCATCGTCTTAACAACCGTCGGCACTTCGCGCGCAAAATCCAACTCTGGCGGCTCACGCAACCGCAGCCTTCTCGCGTTGATCTGTTTCCAAAGATATTGCTCGCGATTCTTGGGAACAAAGCCCAAGTCGCGCGCCCTCATCAAAAGTGATTGGATAGAGACTTTCCATTCTGGTTTGAGGGCGCCCAACGAAGCGAGATCAATGCGCCTGCCCATGAAATACGGGCGGATGTCAGCTTCTGGCATCAATAGGGCAGACGCAAAATCATTTGCCTCCTTCTCCATGGTTGGCGTTGGGAATCTGTGCATCACGAGATGTCCCAACTCATGCGCGAGGGTATATCGAAGTCGGTCAGACGGTTGTTCGCTGTTCAAAACAATAAGGGACGGTAACCCCGGGGCGGAAAACGTGACGCCGCTGATGCTTGCGCCAGCCATTGCGGAATGAACAACAAGCACGCCGGCGCGCTCTACATACAACGTCAAATCGCGAAGGGGTCCTTGCGGAACTTTCCAGTGAGCACGAACCAGAGAGGCGATTTTTTCCGCGCTGCCATAATCCTCAATGTCCAAACGCGGGATATCGCTCGAATTTACGATTTCGGCAGACTGCAGCATGCGGCGAAGATGGATGACCCGAATATTCAGTTCCGCAACGACACAGTCCAGTTCACGGGAGGTAACATCTGATTTCTTCCGCCACATCGGATGCACGCTGACAGGCGCCCCATAAACGGGGTCGGTCAGTTCAAAAAACGTAACCGGCATTTCGTAAGCTTGCGCTGCGCGCAGGAGAAGCTCTTTTCGCGGTTCTGCAAGACCGTTCTCAAATCGCGACAATAGCGGCTGCTCGATCCCAAGCCGCGTTGCCGCTTCGGTTTGGTGGAATCCCTTCCTCTGCCGCGCTAAGCGCAGCATATCACCATTCGGGCCCATGATTATTCCCCCCGGGTTTCGGGTTTTTCGTCGGGCTTCTTGATGCGGACCTCTGGAGGAGTCGGCCCTCCTCCGACTGGCGACGGAAATGCAACCACGCCAGCTCCGGCATCAGCGGGCCTGCGTAACTCATAGCTCCAGACTTTGCGATTGCGCTCACGAGCAGTGACGGCGAGCGCATCAATTCGCGTCGCAAATTTATCCAAGTGATAGCAAACTTCGATCCGGTAGATGTCGGGAAGTAACCCGGGAATTACGAGCTGCGGATCGACAAATTCGATGACGGCCTGAGTTTCAATGTTTGACCCGACGCCGGAGGCGTTTGCCTTTTTGAACCGAACAAGCACCCGATTTTTGAATAAGAACTTGACGGTTTGTCCCTTTGGCAACACCCGAATATTCGGGTCGCCGTCAAACTCTGCCAAAGCACGCTGCTTGATGAAGTCAAAAACAACGGAGGCCCGAGAACGGGGAGAAAGAACGCCTCGCTTGGGCATTTCAAGCCACTCGTCCCAAGCGCCCTCCAAGACTTCGCGCATCCGAAGTTCAAAATCTTCCAAAATTTCCTTCACGTCATCTACTGCGGGGCTTGGCATCTGAGTCCTCTCGCGAATCTGTGAGATATTTTGCCCGCCCCAGGGCAAAATGCAAGGTTTTTTATGCATAACTCATTTGTATGTTTTATTTCAATATGTTACCATACCGGAACCGGCTTCTCGGAGGTAGATTTGTTTTGGGTGCCTCAACTTATAGTATAAGTACGTACAAGTACGGCACTGAACCACTTTCCAAATTGTAACGACAAAGAGGAACCAAAAGTGTTGACATCTGTTAACAGACCACTAATTATTCGGTGCGAAGGTGGCTAGGCCGTCGCACCCTAACAAGGAGATCGAGGCTGCGGTTGCCTACGCTGAGGAGCGGGGGTGGGTGTGGACCAAGGTCAAAGGGCATGCCTGGGGAAAGCTCTATTGCGCTCATCACGACAGAGAGGGATGTAAGCTCTTTGTCTGGTCAACGCCAAGAAGCCCCCAGAACCACGCTAAACAACTGAGGCGCGATATAGACCGTTGCCCTCACAAGGAAGAGGAGAAGAACAATGAAAACGTTTGAGTTCAGCATCATTGCTTCTGGCCTCGATCCTGAGGCCGAGGACTTTGCAGACCGATTTTTCAATGCCGGATGCGACGACGCGACTCTATCCTTTCAAAAGGGGCACATCATCTTGGATTTTGCCCGAGAGGCAGATTCAATAGACGCAGCCATTGTCTCGGCAGTGGGGAGCGTTGCAGCCGCGGGAGCTAAAGTGGATCGGGTTGAGCCCGATTCACTTGTTAGTCTCTCAGATATCGCGTCTCGCACGGGAATGAGCCGCGCCGCCATGACCCAATATTCGAAGGGACAGCGCGGCAAGGACTTCCCGGCGCCGGTGGCTCGCGTTACATCGGATAGTCCGCTCTGGGATTGGGCTACGGTCGCAAAATGGCTGTTCCAAAACGAAAAAATTAGTCGAGATATGGCTATTGAAGCTGAAGCCGTCAGAGCGGCAAACGCGGCTATCGAATCTCATGACGACAAGCTGCAAGAAGCCCTGCAAGATAGTATGCAGTCTTATGAAGAAAGCCTCGGAAAAAAGGCTGCTTAGCTTCCGCCAAGCCGTAGTGGCATGGCGGCTCATCGTCTTGCTGCAAAGCGCCGATTACTTCCCGAGATAGGTCTTCACGCCAAGCCAAACCGCGCCCAAGAACCCGCCGACGATCGCCGTAACGATCGCCTTGAAGGTGTAGCTTTCGGCCTGTTCCACACTCCGGCGCCAGCGCCGAAGGTGTTCGAAATCCCGCCTCACTTCCTTGTGGTCGTCTTCCTCGATTCCGAACGTGAGCAGCATGGCGTTGATGGCCTCTTGGGCGCCTTCCTTGCCGGCTTCCTTCGCAATCGCCCTCACAACGATTTCGTCTTCCATACCTCACTTCCCGCCGTAGCTCTTGCGCACGTCCTGATACCAAGCCGGCAGCGCGGAGAGCCGCGCGTTGGCCTCTCCTAGCGCGGTGCTGGTTAATTGAAGCATGGCGCGAACATCCACCGCACCGAACGAGACCGCATTTTCACGAGCGGATGCAATTGGTGATCGAGAGCGACCAACGAACCTCAAGTATCCGGATCGAAAGATAGAACTCGCGGAGCACTTCATGCGGCCTGATGATTTCGGCCGGCAACCAATAGAGCCCGAACGCCGGCCGCTTCATTCCCCGCCTTTCCGGCCCCTCGCGTCGCGGTCAACGTTCACGTTGCCGCTTCCCCCCAGCATGCCGCCCGCCGCGCCAAGGGTCGCTTCGCTGTCGAAAACAAGACAGAGCGGACCACTGAAGAAAGTCCCCTGCGGCTGGCAGTTCGAAAGATGGGCTTCAATGAACGTGCCGAGCGCTCGCGCCGTGTTGGTGTAGTCGAGAAGCGCCGGCCCTGTACTTGGATAATATTTCCCAAGCCCAAGATAGTCGCCGCAAACCGTGCACCGGATGAAAAAACGATCGTTTGCCATCTACGCCCTTTCCAATTCCGGATTGCCGCGCTCAAGATCAAAGCCGGTCGCCGGCCGAACGCTCGACGCCGGAAGCTTGTTCACATGAATATTCTTGCCGAGAAGCTTGACCGTAACGCCGCCGCCCTTCTCTCGCCCGGTGACGGTCGCCAGCCAGTTATCAAACTTCCCTTCCACGATCGCGACCCGCGCGCCGATCGGAATGCCCTTGCCCGTGACCTCATCGAACTCGCCGAGCAGATACCGCTCTAGGAAATCCTCGACGTCGCCCCGAGGCATGACGCAAGGCACGCCCAGGTGGGAAATGATATCCTCAACGCCGCGCACGGCCTTCACAGGCCCGAACGACTGCCGGGGATAGTCGACCTCCACGAACATATACCGGCCAATCAGCGGCCGTTCTACGGCCTTCTTAACGCGCGCGTGGCTCACCCACTTTTTGACCCGAGGCACGAACGTTCGATATCCCATCACGGCAAGGCACGCCTCAACCTGCCGATGGCAATTCTGCTCGACAACCACGCAAAACCAATTCGGCCCGGTAAATGACACTCGCGGTTCCATAGTTCAGCTTCCGACCGTCCGGCCCTAGACCGTGTTGCGCGAGCATGCGTCGCGATCCGGATCAGTGATTGCGCCGTAGAAGATGCTCTTGACCGTCCGATAGCTGACCGTTTCGGTTGCGGTTTTCAGCTCACGCTTGACCGCTCTCGGCACCCGAGACAGCCAGCTTTCCCGCGTGTCGACATCTTGTCTGCCGTCGCGCTCGTCGCGTTGCTGGTGCTGATCGTGGTCCTCCGGTGCGTGATGCGGGTGCCGGACTTGGATGTGGATGGAATCGACGGCTATCGTCGAACGCACTTCGGGCCGGTTCATGCGCAGCCTGGTTTTCTCACCGTGGGCGATCCGGATGGCCGGGTCAGCCCAATCGGGTTCGCGTCCGTGAACATTGCGGACGTGACGACGGCGCGCGCGTCACGCGCAACGCCAGCCGTGACGACGGCCCAAGCCGCGCTCAGTGACGCGATGGCAGCACGGGACCGGGAATGCAAAGGCGGCGTCGGGAAGTTTTGCCGGGAACGGGAGACGGCAGTCACCGAGCGGCGGCAAGCGGTCGACATGGCCATGCGCGCGGTCGAACAGACCGCAGACCCGCAGACCGAAGCGGCCATCCGAATCGTTGCGTGGACGAGTCTGGGTACGCTGCGGCCCGCGGCCGATGATTTCGCGATGTTGCGATTGGTCCTTTTGGCATTGCTGCCGCAGATCGGCGGCGTCCTGCTGATGGTCGGGCGCGTCCACCGCTGCTGACGCGCCGCCACAGACGGCTTTATTGCGCGGCGAACTGTTCATCGGCCGGCCCGATGGCGCACTGTTCGCTGTCCGGTGGCGCCCGCTCTGGCTTTGCCATCAGACGCCTGGCGATCGCGCACGGCGATCAGTTGGATCCATCTGGAATAGTCATAAACACCGGACCATTTGAGCACATTGGTTTTGCAATTTTTGCAATCGAAGCTGCCGGAGCTTTGGTCCGACCGGGGCGGAAGTTCGCGCTTCCCCTCGGCTTGCATTTTGTGTATGCGTAAATTATGAAGAAAGCAATATCCGCACACAAAAAATCGCGAGGCCGGCCGGCTACAGGGCAAGATAAGTCTGTCGCGACCAGATTTCCCGGCGAAACGCTCCGCCAGATTGAAACATGGTCCTCTGCACAGCCTCAGGAAGTTAGCCGCTCCGAAGCCATCCGCCGCCTGGTCGAGCTCGGGCTCAAGGCTAAGGGGAAATAGTAGTTACATGGGCAGCAACCGGTGGACGCCACAAGAGGATGCCCTCTTTCGAAGTATGGCGGAAGCGAACACCCGCCCCGAAGTGATCGCGGCAAAACTGAAACGATCGGTTCGCGCCATCAAGGCACGCTCCTACATGATCGGACTGCCGTTGAAATGGTCTAAGCTGAAGGCGAAGGGGAAGTGATCTCGAAAATGAGTGAGCTGAAAGACACGGAAACTGCCGCCAGCAAATTCGACGATAAGCTTCACAGACTCATCAAGCGCACCAAAAAAACAGCGTGGAATGCTCTGGCCATCCGTCGTTTCAAGGTCTACGACTCCGGGCCGAAATGAAGATGGTCAATGAAACAAAGTTCTTCCGGAAACAAGCCGAGAAAGCGGAACGAATGGCGCTTGCCATGTCGGATGAAGAAGCCTCGCAAAGTCTATCGAACCTGGCTCAAGCTTATCGCAGTCAGGCGGACGCGTTGAAAAAAAGCAAGAAGCTGAAGAAAAGCAAGAAAATGTCTGGCAAAAAAGCGAAGCTGAAGGTGAAGAAATGAGCGCCCCGGGGCCTCCGTGGACACCTGAAGAAGACGGGCTGATACGATCGTTGGGGGCGGCTGGCGAAAGCGCTGTCGCGATTGCAACGCTGCTCAAGCGCACTGCGCCGGGGGTGCGCAAGCGGGCTCACTTACTCAAGATCAAGTTGGCCCGTTCGCCGCCAGGAAGCCGGAGGCGAAATGAGCGCGCCTAATATGCTTGATCCGACGCCAGAGCTACCGGACGATACGCCGATCAGCGATGTTGAATTTCCGGCGCGAATTCGCAACGTGTTGGCGGCCGCTGGCCTAAAGACCGTTGGCGAAGTGCGTGAAATTTCGGACGATACGTTGCTCAGCTTTCAAGATTGCGGCAAGGGCTCCGTCGCCCAACTTCGCGAGACGCTGGGTCTGCCATCGACCGATGGGGTTCGACCGGTCGGGCTAGGGCTGAAGGAGAAGGCGCCGAAGTAGATGGTGAAGAGGCGCGGCCGGGGTCGCTTTAGTTTGAAAGAAGATCGGCAGCTAATTCAGATGGCGGCGGCGTCGGCCACGTTGGAGGAAGCTGCCACGATCTTACGAACGTCGATTGAGACGATCGAGCGAAAGGCCAAACGTCTGGGGATCAAGCTGAAAGGAAAAGCGGACATCCGCCACCTAATTTAGTCGGCTCAAGGCGAGAGGAAATGATGCCGACCGGGCGGCCCTCTTTGGACCCCATATGAAGATGAACGCCTTCGAGCGCTGGCTTTGTCAGGCGCAAGTGCCGCCACGATCGCAAGACAAATGAACCGCAGCGAGCCGGCGGTCCGAAAACGCGCCGCAGGCTGAATGAAGTCCTGGCCAAAGCGCGCCTGAGCCCTGGGCTGAAGGCGAAGGCAAAATAAGCATTGCTGCTTTTTTGCGCGGCGTTGATCTAACTGTCACAGGAACAATTTTTCAAAACCGTGCTTTATTCTGACCGGGCCGTTTGCTGTACAGCTGGCCCGGCACGGTCCCCGCCGATTCCAGCCCCACGGCCGAGGCGGGGCCGTGCTCTATCGCCCGGAACTGCGCTAGGAGCCCGTCCAGATAGGCATCGCGATCGGGCATTTGTAGCAGGTTCGCGGGCTCAGGAGGCCTTTGCGAGGGTGAACAGCTTCTGGAGGTTGTGGGTGGTGCAGATCATGGCCCACTCGGCGCGCACTTTTTCG
>WNFO01006798.1_pt1 | contig 10273 bp, 7 predicted proteins | sample 5400251 | NCBI WGS metagenome assembly WNFO01 (sample SAMN13153354, study PRJNA577476) | soil metagenome | isolation source: 100 cm saprolite under Madrone tree | place: USA:California | collected 2016-06-14
AACCAGCACTGGCGTGCGCGTATCCTTCAAACGCGAAATCATGCGCAACACGTCCTGGATGTTCGCGGACGCGCCGATAATTCCGTCCAGATTGTCTTCGGTATTGACCCGCTCGCGCAGAAACTCGTTCTCCGTGACCAGACGAACCTTTTCCGCCATCCGTTGCAGCAGCAGCCGCATTTTCTCCACGCGAAATGGTTTCTCGATGTAGTCGTAAGCGCCGAGCTTCATGGCATCCACCGCGGACTCAATCGATCCGTGCCCGGTCATAATCGCGATTTCGACGTGCGGAAAAAGCGCCTTGGCCTGCCGCAGCAACTCCACGCCGGATTGCGTCGGCAGTCTCAGGTCGGTCAGGATCAAGTCCGGCGCCTCCTGCTCGATGCGCGACACCGCGCTTTCCGCGCTTTCCGCTTCGCTACACGCGTAGCCCAGCGAATTCCCGATGGTCATGCACAATTTGCGGATGCTTTGCTCATCGTCCACAACCAGCAGCCTGACTTTCGCTCCCCGGCATTCGAATATCGGAAATAACTCCCGCAAAACTTCCCTGCGCCAGGTACGCAAGTCCTTCCACACCCGACGCCGCCGGCACCACGCTATAGCCGCGCCGCTCCAGCGCCGCGCGCACAAACGCGGTGACCGATGGCTCATCCTCAATCAGCAAAATCGAGTTGCTTGTGGCGGTCGTCGGGCTGCTCATCGTCCCACCTGTTTAGCGCTAACACCGGCCGCGCTAGCGTTCACGTGGATGGGTTCCACCGCAACCGGAATGCGTATCGCAAACGTGCTGCCCACGCCGTCCGCGTTATTCCAGCACTGAATTTCGCCACCATGCGCGCGCACGATCCCGTAGCAAATGCTCAATCCCAGCCCGGTGCCTTTGCCGGTTTGCTTCGTCGTATAGAAAGGATCGAAGATGCGCTCGACATCAATGATTCCGGTGCCGTTGTCGGCCAAACGGATCTCAATCGACCCGCCCGCCGCCGCCGTCTTCAGAAAAATCTTTCCCGTGCGGCCCGATTCTTCAATCGCATCGTAAGCATTGTTAAGAATATTCAGAAAGACCTGCTGCAGTTGCTGCGCGTCGCCCATCACTGCAGGAAGCTTTTCATCGTACTCCTCAATCACCTCGACGCCGTGGCTTTGCAGATCGTAGCTTCGCAGCTTGGTAGTTTGTTTCAAAATCGCGACCACATTCACCAGTTCGCGCTTCACCGCGCGTTGCCGCGCAAAACTCAACAGGTCCTGTACGATGTCCTTGGTTCTCTGCGTTTCCTGCAAAATAATTTGCAAATCCTCGCGCGCGTTCGCGGGAACTTCCGGATTCTCCAGCAGCAGATCCGTGAACCCCAAAATTGCCGCCAGAGGATTGTTCACTTCGTGCGCCACGCCGGAAACCAGCCGTCCGAGAGTTGCCATGCGCTCGGAATGAGCCAGCTTCGCCTGCAGCAACGCCGCGTCGGTGATGTCCGTCATCACCACCACAACGCTGTTCACGGTATTCTGCTCGTCGCGCATGGGGCTCAGGCTGATGGAAAAATGCCCAGCCGTTCCATCGCTGCGCCGCGCGCGCAACTCCAGATTCTCCACCTGCTGCCCGTGCGCCGTAGTATCCAGCGCCGCTTCGAATTCCTTGCGCTCCCCGGCATCTACCAGGTCCACCAGCCGTCGCCCGATCATCTGTTCCTGTTTGTAACCGGTTTCGTAGCATCTCCGGTTGGCATAGCTGATCAGCCCCGCCGTATCCAGAACCAGAATCATGCTCTGCGTGGCATTCAAAATTTTCTGATTGAAGTCGCGTTCCCGTTGCAGTTGCGCCTGAAATGTCCGTTGCTCGGTCACATCGAGCATCAGCCCGCGGAATTGCTTAATTTTTCCTTGCGCATCGCGTACCGCGGTAATGTTCTGCAAAGTGTGAAGAATCGTGCCGTCCTTGCGCCGCAGCGATTCTACGTGGTTGCGCAACACCCCGGTCTTCCGCATCGCCGCCAACAAACGCCCGCGCGCGCTCGGCTCCGGATACAAATAGGAGCCCACGTCGTCGCGCAACAGTTCTTCGCGCGAGGCGTAACCTAACATGCGCACCATCGCATCGTTCACATCCAGAAATCTTCCGTCCGGCGTCGCGAAGAACAGCCCTTCCTGAATGCTGTCGTAGAGTTCGCGGTAGCGGCGTTCCGCTTCGCGCCGGTCAGTGATGTCTTTCAGCACATGAATGGTGCGTTCGTCATCGTCGGCGGTCCCACTGGCGCGCGAAGTCGAGACCAGGTAAATCTTCTCCGCCGACGATATGATGTGCTCTTCCCTGCTCAACCCGGGGTAAAAACAAAATGGACAGGGCAGTGTGCCTTCGCCTTCAGCCAGAGTCCGCAAGCTGCTGACCGCTGCTCCGACCAGCGCAACCGGCGGAAGTCCTAAATGATTCGCAAGCGAGCGGTTGGTGCGCACGATTTTCCACGCGCGATCGTGCACCACGATAAAATCGCTGATGGCGTCGATGTCCTGCACCCACTGACGCTTCGATCGTTCCAGTTGCGAAAATCGGCGGAAATTCTCCAGTGACAACGCGGCGTGGCTCGCCAGCGCTCGCAAAAGCTTTTTCTCCTCGGTCGCGAACTCGCGCCGCGCTCCATAGACGCAGATTGCGCCCAGCGGTTCGCCATCGCTGGCATGAACCGGCACCACCAGCAATTCCTTGGCGCGCGTTGTGCCGGCAACTCCATCAGCAGCGACGTAAATCCCTTTTTTACGGCTGGCGTTCTTGAACAGCGCCAGAATTTTGTCTTTTTCCAGTCCCGCCATCTTGCAGTCGGTTCCGCCCTGTAGTTCCGCGTCCTGCCCTCGTATCACTACCACGCCGCACCATTCGGCGGACAACATCCCTGCGACGCGCTCAGCAAAAAGTTTCAAAAACTCCGGTAAGTCCCGGGCCTGCGCTGCCACGGTCGCCAGTTCCATCAGCTCGCTCGCGCGCCGTAGGCCGGGCCGCACACGCGCAGTGCTGCCGGCAGCGCGCGCCGGCTTCCCGTTCGATGTTGATTTTTGTCGTCTCATACCAACGGAGATGAAGCGATTCGTCTCAGAATGAATGACTGCACGCTCTTCCACGCTAATCGGCAATCTCAATCTGAGTCAATCACCGAACGGTTCACTGGTGTTCATCACGGCACGCTCCCTGTACCGACGGACAGGTCGGAAATCTCAGCGTGAGACCGCGGTCGTCTGGAATCAGGGCCATTGAGACAAATACATTTCTCTGCGAAATTTTAATTTTCTCCGAAAACAAATTGTAAGTACTTCTTCTTGAGTAGCTTCGGGAAGATTCGCACTGCAATTTCGCTCCCTTGAATTCCCCTCCGCGCTGGCATCAGACGTGCCTCTCCTATCGCGGGGTCGTTCCGTCCCCACTTGGGAGGATTTTTGCAATGAGATTTCGTTGGACTCGGATCGCGGCACCATCCATCGCGTTGCTCATGTTGGCGTCAACCACTTTCTCGCAAACGTCGGGCACGGACGAGGGCAAGCGCAAGGTCAAATCGAAGACTGCGCCCCTTTACCCCGAACTAGCGCGGCGCATGAGTGTTTCGGGCAAGGTGAAGATCGAAGTGATTATCACGCCCGACGGGCGTGTGCGCAGCACCCGTGTTCTCGGCGGTCACCCGCTGCTGGTGCAGGCTTGCCAGGATTCGGTGAAGGAGTGGAAGTTCTTCCCCGCTCCGGAAGAAACCACGCAGGTCGTGGAATTCGATTTTCGCGGTAGCAATTAGTTGCGCGCAGCTGCTTTTAGTTGCAAAGGTCACGCGCATCTTTGTTGGATCCAACGGGCTAATGACTAGCGGGGAAGCGGAGGAATTGTTCGATGAGCATCGGTAAGAAACTTTATGCGGGATTCGGCCTGGTCTTGGTCATTCTCGTCGGCTTGTTCCTTGTGAACACCTTCGCGGCGTTCCGCGAGCGTGCCTCTCGTGCGGATTCGGCGGCCTCGTTGAAAGGCGTGCAAACCATCGAGACCGTTCGCCTGCAGATTATGCTCAATCGCCTGAACCTCGATAATTTTCTGTTGAGCGGCGATCCCCGCGACGAAGAAAAGGTCAACAAAGGCATCACGGAGCTGAATGATACGCTGAAGCAGGGCGAATCCCTGGTCTCCGCCGACATGCTGCGCACCGCTCTTATCCAGGTCGAGAGCACCGAAGCCAGCTGGGCCGACAATTTTGCCAAGCCCCTGCTCGCTAAACGCCATCAGGTTGATTCCGGTGATTCCACCGTTTCAGACTTGCAGATTTTCTATCTGCAAAAAGATCCTACTTCCTGGCTGACCAAGTCTTCAGCGGTTCTCGATCAAACCACTCTCGAGATCACCAGGACATTTGAAGAAACGACAAAATCCGCTGCCAAAGCCAGTACCTGGAGCGCCGTCCTCAGCACTGTCGGCACGCTTCTGGCGATTCTTCTCGGCACCTTGGTTGCCTACTACACCGCCAAGTCCATTGTTCTTCCGCTTACCCATCTCATCACCGTCGCACGAGAAATCGGCGACTCCGGGGATCTCAATCAGAATATTGACATTCATCGCAACGATGAGATTGGCGCGCTTGCTACCACTTTCAATAATCTTGTGGCTTACCTCAAGGAAATGGCCAGCGTCTCTATGGCTGTTGCCGAAGGCGATTTGAGCGTCGAAGTTGTTCCGCGTTCGAAACGCGACACTCTGGGCAACGCTTTCCGCCGCATGTCTCACGGCTTGCAGGAAATCGTCCGCACCACCCGCGACTCCGCCGGACAAGTTTCCGCTGGTTCGAATCAGGTTGCCGGCGCCGCAGACGAGTCCGCCAAAGTCAGCGTACAGGCCTCCTCCGCCATTGAAGAAGTCACCAGCACCATGCACGAGATGAGCATCAACGTGCAGAACGTTGTGAAAAATACTCAAGTGCAGGCTTCCAGCGTGGCCGAAACTTCCGCCTCGATCGAACAAATGGTCACGTCAATCCAACGCGTGGCCGACACCGCAAAAATTCTTCTCGATATCGCTAACCGTTCCCGCGAAGAAGTCGTGGTCGGCATCCAGACCATGGAAAAGACCACCGACGGCCTCAACCGCACCAACAAAGCCATCCAGTCTTCCGCCGAAATCATCAATGTGCTCGGCCATCGCGCCGACGATATCGGCCGCATCATTGAAGTCATCGACGACCTTGCGGAACAGACTAACCTGCTCGCGCTTAACGCCGCCATTGAAGCCGCCCGCGCCGGCGAGCACGGTCTTGGTTTCGCCGTGGTTGCTGACGAAGTCCGCAAACTCGCCGAAAAATCCACGCAGTCCACAAAGGAAATTGCCGAACTGATCCAGAGCATTCAGCGTGAAGCCCGCCAGGCCGTGGAAAACATGGATCGCAGCACCCGCATCGTTGAAGAAGGGCTCAGCCTCGGCAACGATCTCGGCACCGCTCTCCACAAGATCTCCAGCGTGGTGACCGAAGTTTACAAATTCTCCCAGGAAATCGGCGCTGCCACCAACGAACAATCTGTTGGCTCCGCGCAAATCGCCAAAGCCACCAACCGCCTAACCGAAATCACCCAGGAAATTAATTCCGCCGTCGAAGAACAGGCCAGCGGCGCGCAAGCCGTGGTGCGCGCGATGGAAAAGATGCGTGAACTCGTTCAACAGTCCGCTTCCAGCTCCACCGAACTCTCCGCCGCCGCCGAGCAGATGCTCAAGCTTTCCCGCAACCTGCTCGACAGCATGGACCGCTTCGTTCTCGACCGTGCCGCGCTGCCCAAGAAGCGCGAATTTTCCAACGGCCGCCGCCAGCCCGACCGGCAGGATGAGCGGGAACTAGAGTATTCGGAAATGGTTCGTTCCTAAGTGCCTGGAGATCGCGTAATGGAAAAGGAACTTCAGGTGGTTGGCTTTCGCATCGGCGATGAGACGTTTGGAGTGCGCATCGGGTCCGTTCGTGAAATCGTGCGCGTGCCGGAAATTACCGCGGTTCCCAACGCTCCAGACACCATTGAAGGAGTCATCAACCTTCGGGGCAAAATCATTCCCGTGATGGACTTGCGCAAGCGTTTTGGCCAGTCTGAAGTTCAGCACGATAAGAAAAACCGTATTCTCGTCGTTGAACTGGACAACAAGCTGGTTGGACTCATCGTCAATTCCGCTTCGGAAGTCCTGAAAATTCCGCCTTCTGAAATTGAATCGCCCGGCGCCGTCTTTGCCGACAGCGAATCGAGCTATGTCACCGGAGTAGGCAAACTCAAAGGCCGCCTCATCATCCTGTTGGATATTTCCAAGCTGTTGCATCGCCCGGAATTCAAGAAACTCGAGGAGGCCGCGGAAACTGTCGCCTCCGTGAGATAACTGTCATCTCCGGCCCGGTGCCGCCACGCGCATTCGAATGGGAACGATCACCGCACAAATTAATCTGACTGAAGCGGAACTGAAGCTGCTCCAGACGCTGGTCTATCAGGAATGTGGCATGTTTTTCGACGAGCGCCGCTCCCATTTCCTGAAGGATCGCCTGCAACGCCGCCTCAAAGCAGTTCAGCTTGACTCGTTCTACAGCTACTACCGGCTGTTGACCAGCCGCGAAGGACGCGCGGAACTCGCGTTGCTCCTGGAAAATCTTACCGTCAACGAAACCAGTTTTTTCCGCAACAAGCCGCAACTCGATCTTTTGCAGAAAACCGTTCTGGAAGAATTACTCCACAAAAAACAGGAACGCCGCGACTGGACGCTGCGCGTGTGGAGCGCGGGATGCTCTTCCGGTCAGGAAGCATACTCTGTCGCCATCCTGATTTGCGATGCTTTGGCTTACTACTACTTGCGAAATCCGCTTCCGTTCGATATGCCCACGCCCAAGCCGCTGATTCCACCGCCGTGGAAGCTGGAAATTCTCGCGTCGGACATCAGCTACGCCAGCCTTCGCGCTGGTGGCGAAGGCCTGTACACAGAAACGCAAATGGAGCCGGTTGACTACACTTGTCGGCTGCGCTATTTCGAAAAAAAGGCCGACAAATACGGCGTAAAGCCGCAACTCAAAGAGCTTGTGCAGTTCGACTTTCACAATTTGAAAACCGAATTCCTTCCGCGCCGCAACGACATCATTCTCTGCCGCAACGTCATGATTTATTTCGATGAAGCCGAACAGAAGCGCCTGATCGACAAGTTTTACAACTGCTTGAATCCCGGCGGCTATCTTTTTGTTGGCCACGCGGAAAGTCTCTTTGGATTGACCAAGAAATTCCGCATGGTGCACGAAAATAACGGCACCGCGTACCAGCGGCTCGAGGTGAATAGTTGAGTATGGCGCCCGAGGATCGTAACGCCGAGCTGCGCGCTCTCTTCTTTGAGACCGCCAACGAGCTCCTGCAGTCTCTCAACGAGGCTGGGCTGGAACTCGAATCTCGTCCGGCGGATGAAGAAATCATTCGCAGCGTTCGTCGTGTGGTGCACACCCTCAAAGGCGATTCCGCGGCGTGTGGATTTACCAGGTTGAGTGAAATCGCTCACGAACTTGAGGACGTGCTGACCCAGCAGATGGGCAAATCGCATGGCGCGAAATTCGCCGAAGTCGTCCTGGTGGCCGTGGACAATTTCGAAGCGATGCTTTCCGCTTACCAGCGCAATGAAGAACCGCCCGGTGTGGATTCGCTGCGCCTTCTGATTCGCCAGTTGCTGCAGGCTCCCGCGTCTTCAGCCGCCGTTACCGGCTCCGTTACCGCGTCGCCTGCGCAGTTCGAATGGAGCGAGTATGAGCAGTTGATGATTTCGGAAGCCATTCACCGCGGCGAAACCGTTTTTAACATCGCTCTGCGTGTGGATCAGTCCAGCGGCATGCGTGCTGCTGCCTTTCAATTGATTCGCAATGTGCTGCATGGATGCGGCACCGTAATTGCTCTCCGGCCTGAGGACAACGTCGCCGCCGCGAATGTGGAAGTAATCGAAGCGGCGCTGGCCACAAAACAATCTCTAGCGCAGACCGAACAGCGCTGCCGCATTCCCTCGATCGTGGCGCAGGTCTGGGTGCAAACAGCAACGCATGTCGACTCCGCGGAACACGAACTGCTAGGTGATCTGCTGGACGCGCAAGCCGCGCAAGTTCGAGCCGCCGTCTCGGAGACCGCCGAGAATGCCGCTGCGAGTAAGGCCGGCGCGCTTGGCTCCGCTGTCGCGGCCGTTGCCGAGAGCACTCTTCGCGTTGATGCCGCCCGCATCGACTCGGTGATGAACCTGGTCGGCGAACTGATCATTGGAAAATCAATGCTCAATCGGGCGCTGTCCGAGTTCGATCAAAAACATTCGCGCGATCCGATTCGCGCGAAACTGGTTGACGCCCTCTCTTTCCAGTCTCGCGTGCTCGATGAACTGCACAAATCGGTCCTCAAAATTCGCATGGTGCCGGTCGAACAGCTTTTCCGTCGTTTCCCCCGCGTGGTCCGCGACGTTGCCAAGCATTGTGGCAAGGATGTTGCTCTCGAACTCGCCGGCGAAAATACCGATCTCGACAAAGGCATTCTCGATGCTCTTGCCGAGCCCATGACCCATCTGGTCCGCAACGCCGTCGATCACGGCATCGAGTCCAGCGAAGACCGCATCGCTACAGGCAAGGGCGCGCGCGGCACGATTTTTCTCAACGCATTTCACCAGGGCACACAGGTGGTCATCGAAGTGCGCGACGATGGGCACGGCCTGGACCTCGATCGCATTCGCAAGCAAGCCATTCAAAAGGGCCTCATCAAAGCGGAAGAAGCTGCCCGCTTGCTCGATTCCGAAGTCACCAATCTTATTTTTGAACCCGGTTTCAGCACTGCTTCCGAAGTTACCGAAGTTTCCGGACGCGGCGTTGGCATGGATGTAGTTCGAACCGTGCTCGATCGCTTGAAAGGCACCGTCAACGTCATCAGCGCTCCAGGAAAGGGCACCACCATTCAACTTCGCGTACCGCTCACATTGGCCAGCATTCAGACGTTGCTTTTCCGCGTTGGCGGGCGTTTGTTCGCTGTGCCGATTTCTTCGGTGGTGGAAATTACGCGTTGCGCAGGGCAGGAAATTCATCGCGTGGATCAGCGCGAAGTGTTGCGTTTGCGAAATCAGGTGCTCTCGCTGGTACGCTTGAACGATTTGAAGGGTATTCACGCGGTCGATCCTGCCAAGACTGCAAAGAAGAATTTCGTCATCGTCATCGGCGCCGCCGAAAAACGTTTTGGTTTGCTGGTGGACCAGTTGGTGGGAGAAGAAGAACTGGTCATCAAGGCGCTCCCTGCCGATATCGTCGCCAGCGATTTGGTCAGCGGCGCATCGATTCTCGGTGACGGCACTGTGGTCCTGATTCTCAATGTTCCCGCGGTTCTCTCGCGCCTCTCTCGCGCAATTCCTCTTGGAGCGATTGCATGAGCGACCGCGTTCGAGTTCTCGTGGTGGACGATTCCGCGCTCATGCGGAAGCTCATCCCCAATATTCTGGAGCGCGACCCGTCCATCGAAGTCGTCGGTACCGCCATGGACGGCGCATTCGCCCTCAAAAAAATTCAAGAGCTGCGTCCTGACGTGGTTACGCTGGATCTGGAAATGCCGCGCATGGACGGCATGGAAACTCTGCGCATGATTATGCGCAGCGCTCCGCTTCCCGTGGTCATGGTCAGCACCCATTCGAAAGAAGGCGCGTACGCCACTTTCAAGGCCCTGGCATTGGGCGCGATTGATTTCGTTGCCAAGCCGAAAGAAGCTTCTTCCGGCCACCTGGACACCATCGCAACGCAGTTGATCGAAAAAATTAAAGTTGCCAAACGCGCCACCGGCAACCGCATCGCCGCTCCCGCCATTCCCGATCGCGTACAGCCGGTCAAGAAAAATGCGCGCGCGGCCCTGGCTCCGAATCGCATCATCGCCATCGGCGTTTCCACTGGCGGACCGAATGCGCTGCAGTTCGTCCTTTCGCAAATTCCCGCGGACTTTTCCGGAACCTTGCTGATCGTCCAGCACATGCCGGAAGGATTCACGGAAATGTTCGCTCGCCGCCTGGACGAATGTTGTGCGCTCGATGTGCAGGAAGCGAAGTCCGGCGATCTCTTGCTCGCGGGGCGCGCTCTGATTTGCCCCGGTAACCGCCACATGATGGCTCGGCGCATGCCGCGCGGAGACATGGTGGTGCTCAGCGATTCCGCGCCGGTAAACGGTCACCGTCCGTCCGTGGATGTGCTTTTCCATTCCGTGTCTCAGGAATTCGGCCCGATGTCAGTCGGTGTTTTGATGACCGGCATGGGTGAAG
>WNFO01019604.1_pt1 | contig 10273 bp, 9 predicted proteins | sample 5400251 | NCBI WGS metagenome assembly WNFO01 (sample SAMN13153354, study PRJNA577476) | soil metagenome | isolation source: 100 cm saprolite under Madrone tree | place: USA:California | collected 2016-06-14
CACGCCCCGCGGCTACATGGGCTGGGGCAAATCCCACGCGCTGGGAACCGGACTCGGCCTGATCATGGGCGCCAAGCTCGCCGCACCCGACAAGTTCTGCGTGAACTTCATGGGCGACGCCGCCTTCGGCATGACGGGCTTGGACTTCGAGACGGCCGTGCGCTGTGGCATCCCGATCACCACGATTGTGCTCAACAACTCCGCCATGGCCATCGAGCGTCACGCGCTCGTCGTCTCGCACGACCGCTACCGCACGCGGGATATCGGGGGCAACTACGCCGACATGGGCCGGGCCATGGGTGGTTATACCGAAAGGGTCGAGAAGCCGGCGGAGATCATCCCGGCCCTCGAGCGCGCCCGGAAGATGAACGAGGGCGGGCGAGCCGTCCTGCTGGAGTTCATCACGAGCGAGGAGATCGAGTTTTCGCACCGGCGGGCCTTCTAGCCCACAAGGTGGCATCGCGTGGTAGGCTGCCCCGGCGCGCCGAACCCGGTGTCGGCCGCCGGGAGGCCTGGATGAACATCGCCGTTCTCGACGACTATCAGGACACGATCCGCTCGCTGGCGTGCTTCTCGAAGGTCGCCGGCCACAACGTCACGATCTGGAAGGATCACACCAAGGACGTCGACGCCCTGGCCGGGCGATTGAAGGACGCGGAAGTGCTGGCTCTCATCCGCGAGCGGACGCCGATCACGGCGCCGCTCCTCGACCGCCTCCCCGCGCTCCGTCTCATCTGCCAGGCCGGCGTCGTGCCCCACATCGATCTCGAGGCGTGCACGCGGCACGGCGTGATCGTGTCGTCGAACACCGCCGGCGGCCGGCCGTCGTACGCCACCGCCGAGCTGACCTGGGGGCTCATCATCGCCGCGTTCCGGCGCATCCCCCAGGAGATGGCCGCGCTCAAGGCCGGCCGCTGGCAAGCCTATCCCATCGGCATCGGCCTCCGCGGCAAGACGCTCGGCATCTTCGGCTACGGCAAGATCGGCGCGGTGGTCGCCGGCTACGGCAAAGCGTTCGGCATGAACGTGATCGCCTGGGGGCGGCAGACGACGCTCGACAAGGCGCACGCCGACGGGTATCAGGTCGCTCCAAGCAAGGACGAGTTCTTGGCGCAGTCCGACGTCGTCTCGTTGCACCTGCGGCTGATTCCGGAGACTCGCGGAATCGTCACCGCCGCCGACCTCGCCCGCATGAAGCCCACGGCCCTCATCGTGAACACCAGCCGCGCCGGGCTGATCGCGCCGGGCGCGCTGGAGGCGGCGCTGCGCGCCGGCCGTCCGGGAATGGCCGCGGTCGACGTGTACGAGGACGAGCCCGTGGTGGGAGGGTGGCACCCGCTGCTGGCCATGGACAACGTCGTCAGCGCGCCGCATCTCGGCTACGTGGAGCGCGACGGGCTCGAGCACATGTTCAGCAACATCTTCGACGAGGTGCTGGCCTATGCCGCGGGCAAGCCGATCAACGTGTTGAACCCTGACGTGCTCGAGAAGGGAGCGGCTCGTCGATGACGATCAAGGGCAAGGCCTACATCGCGGGCGCCTTCGAGCACCCGACGCGCAAGGCCGATGACAAGTCGGTGCCACAGCTCCACGCCGAAGTCGCCAGGGGCGCGCTCGAGGACGCGGGGCTCAGCAAGAACGACGTGGACGGCTACTTCTGCGCGGGCGACGCGCCCGGGCTCGGGCCGCTCTCGATGGCCGACTACCTGGGCCTGAAGCTCCGCCACGTGGACACGACCGACACCGGCGGGTCGTCCTACGTCGTCCACGTCGCCCACGCTGCCGAGGCCATTGCGCTCGGCAAGTGCAAGATCGCACTGATCACGCTGGCGGGGCGGCCACGCTCCGAGGGCCAGGCGACGGGGACGGCGCCGCGCGTGCCGGCCGCGGCCATGCCCGACGCGCCGTTCGAGTTCCCGTTCGCGCCGGCCACCGCCAACATGTACGCGATGGCGGCCATGCGCCACATGCACGAGTTCGGGACGACGAGCGCTCAACTCGCCTGGGTGAAGGTCGCCGCGTCGCAGCACGCCCAGCACAACCCTCACGCGATGCTGCGCGAGGTCGTGACCGTCGAGGACGTGGTCAACTCGCCGATCATCACCGACCCGCTCCATCGTCTCGACTGCTGCGTGATCAGCGACGGCGGCGGCGCCGTCGTCGTGGTCGCGCCGGAGATCGCGCGCAGCCTGAAGCGGCCGCGCGTGCGGCTGCTCGGCGCCGGCGAGGCGCTCAAGCTCCAGATGGGTGGCAAGGTCGACCTCACGTACACCGGCGCCGTGTGGTCCGGCCCCAGGGCCTTCGCCGAGGCCGGCGTCAAGCCCGCCGACATCAAGTACGCGTCGATCTACGACAGCTTCACCATCACCGTGCTGATGACGCTGGAGGACCTCGGCTTCTGCGAGAAGGGCCAGGGCGGCAAGTTCGTCGCTGACGGCAATCTCATCTCCGGCGTCGGCCGGCTGCCGTTCAACACCGACGGCGGCGGGCTCTGCAACAACCATCCGGCCAACCGCGGCGGCATGACCAAGATCATCGAGGCCGTGCGCCAGCTCCGCGGCGAGGCCCATCCCAAGGTGCAGGTGAAGAACTGCGACGTCGCGCTCGCCCACGGGACCGGCGGATCACTGGGCACGCGGCACGCCAGCGCGACCATCATCATGGACAGGGAGTGACGGCCATGGCTCAGGCGCAGCGCAAGATCCCCGCGCCGGCGGTCACGCCGGAGACGAAGCCGTTCTGGGACGCGGCGGCCGACGGCCGCCTCGTGATCAAGCAGTGCACGGCGTGCGGTCAATCGCACCACTATCCACGCACGATCTGTCCGTTCTGCGGCAGCGACGCGACCGAGTGGCGGCCGGCGTCGGGCCGCGGCAAGGTCTACACGTACAGCGTCATGCGGCGGGTGCCCGAGCCCTACGTCATCGCCTACGTCACGCTCGAGGAAGGCCCGACGATGATGACGAACATCGTCGACTGCGATCTCGACTCGGTGCGGATCGGTCAGGCCGTGCGCGTGGTCTTCAAGCCGAGCGAGGGTGGGCCACCGGTTCCCATGTTCGCGCCGGCACCCTGACCAGGACGACATGGGCCAGTTCGGGATCGGGCAAGGCATCAAGCGCTTCGAGGACGTCCGCCTCGTCCGCGGCGAAGGCCGCTTCCACGCCGACGTCGATCTGCCGGGCCAGGCCCACACGGTGATCGTCCGCTCGATGCACGCTCACGCGCGCATCCGCGGGATCGACGCCGCGGCGGCGCTGAGCGCGCCCGGCGTGCTCGCCGTCTTCACCGGAGCGGACGTGGCCCGCGACGGCCTCGGCACGATGACGATGACGTTGAAGCGGAAGCGCCCGGACGGCTCGCCCATGTTCGCCTCGCCGCAGCGAGGGCTGACGCCGGACCGCGCGCGCTACGTCGGTGACCCCATCGCGATGGTGATCGCCGAGACGCGCGCTCAAGCCGAGGACGCCGCCGATCTCGTGCGCGTCGACTATGAGCCGTTGCCGTCCGTGACGTCGACCGCCGCGGCGGCCGAGGCGGGCAGCGCCAAGGTGTGGGACGAGTGCCCGGACAACATCTCGAATCTCTTCGAAGCCGGCGACAAGGCGGCGACCGACGCGGCGTTCGCGAAGGCGGCGCGCATCGTCCGGCGCCGCTACGTCATCACGCGCGTCCACGCCCAGTACATGGAGGCGCGGGGCGCGCTCGGCGTCTACGATCGCGGCGAGGATCGCTACACGCTCTACGCCGACGTGCAGTACCCGCACCGCGTCCGCACCGCGCTCGCGACGAACATCCTGAAGGTCGCCGAGCACCGGATCCGCGTCATCGCCGGCGACATCGGCGGCGCGTTCGGGACCAAGGGCTGGCAGTACGCCGAGCACCGCCTGGTGCTGTGGGCCGCGCGCAAGCTCGGCCGCCCGGTCAAGTGGATGTGCGAACGGCGCGAGGCGATTCCCGCCGACGAGCACGCGCGCGACAACGTCACCGATGCCGAGCTGGCGCTCGACGCCGACGGCCGGTTCATCGGGCTCCGCGTGCGCACGCTCGCCAACGTCGGCGCCTACGTGTCGTCCGATCGCAATCTCCTGGCGACGTTCAGCAACGTGACGACGCTCGTCGGCGTCTACACGTTTCCGGCCGCGTACGTGCAGGTGCTCAGCGTGATGACCAACACCAACTCCACCGCGCCGTACCGGGGCGCCGGGCGGCCGGAGTCGACCTACGTCATCGAGCGCCTCATCGACGACGCCGCGCGCGAGCTCGGCGTGGACCGCGTCGAGCTGCGCCGCCGGAACATCATCCCGTCGGGCGCGATGCCGTACCGCACGCCGCTCGGGGGCAACTACGACTGCGGCGCGTTCGACAAGAACATGGAAGAGGCGCTGAAGCTCGCCGACGTCGCCGGTTTTCCGGCCCGCCGCGAGGCGGCACGGAAACGGGGCGTGCTCCGCGGGCTGGCCGTCGTGAACGCGATCGAGAAGGCGGCCGGCCCGCAGCCGGAGTTCGCCGAGATCCGCTTCGCGCCGAGCGGCAGCGCCACGCTCCTGATGGGATCGAAGAACCAGGGCCAGGGCCACGAGACGACGTTCAAGCAGATCCTGCACGAGCGCCTCGGGCTCGACCCGGCCGACGTGCGCTACATCGACGGCGACACCGATCGCGTCGGCTTCGGCATGGGCACGATGGGCTCGCGCTCGACCGTCATCGGTGGCACGGCGCTGTGGACCGCGGCCGACAAGGTCATCGCGAAGGGCAAGAAGATCGCCGCGCGCCTGCTGGAGGCGGCGGAAGCCGACATCACGTTTGCCGACGGGAAGTTCTCGGTCGTGGGCACCGATCGCGCCGTCGTCTTGAAGGACGTCGCGCGCGCCGCGTTCCAGCCCGCCCAGCTCCCGCCCGGCCTCGAGCCCGGGCTCTACGAGACCGGCACGTTCGTGCCGAAGCAGGACACGTGGCCGAACGGGTGCCACGTCTGCGAGGCCGAGATCGATCCGGACACGGGCGCGGTCACGCTCGTCTCCTACGTCATCGTCGACGACGTCGGCACGGTGATCAACCCGGTCACGCTCAAGGGCCAGATCCACGGCGGCGTGGCGCAAGGGGTGGGACAGGCGCTGATGGAGCAGGTCGTCTACGACGACGAGTCCGGCCAGTTGCTCACGGCCTCGTTCATGGACTACGCGATGCCGCGCGCCGACACGCTGCCCGACATGCACATCGAGAGCAACCCGGTACCGACCAACCTGAACCCCCTCGGCGCCAAGGGCGCCGGCGAGGCGGGCACGGTCGGCGCGCTGCCGGCGGTGATGAACGCGGTGATGGACGCGCTCGCGGCCGTGGGCGTGCGCGAGCTCGACATGCCGGCGAGCGCCGAGCGCGTGTGGAACGCGATCCACGCCGCCGCCACACGCTGATCTCGACCTCATCGTGACGAGGTTCCGCTAGCGGTAGACGAGGACCGCCACGATGACCGCCAGCTCCACCACGATCGAGAGCACAGCGGAGATCATCACGGGCCAGGCCCGATGGACGAGGCTGTAGACCAGCCAGAGCGCTGCCGACGCCACGAACAGCCACCACGTGAGCAATGAGACGCCCGCCGTCTGGTGCGTCGTGATGATCATGTGGAGCTGCGGCAGGGACGTCAGCGGCCCCACGAATCCATTGACGAAGGCGACCCCGTCGAGGAACCGCAGGCCGGGCCCGTGCGCGAGCGGAGGCTCGGCCGTGCGCCCCTGTCCGAGCCGTCGATGCCAATGAAGATGGACGTGTCCCAGGCCGATGTTCATGGAACGCGATTATAGTCAGTGGAACGCCGCCCACGAACGCTCGCGAGGCGTCCTTCCTCGTCGTAGACTCCGTTGACCGCAGTTTCTCTGAAGGAGGAGTTATGACTCGGTTTCTCGAGCTTCGCAGAATCGCACCGCTCGCTGTGGGGTTGATGTTTGTGCTGGCGTCGGCAATGTCGCTCAGCCCGGCGCGCGCTTCGGTGCCCACCGGCGCGCCCACGTTCACCCATCCCCTCGACATCACGAATCGTTACCAGCCGTTCCAGCCGGGCGGCGTGAAGGTGTACCGCGGCACGAAGGGGACGACCACGGAAGTCGTGGTGGATCTATATTTGAGCGACACTCGCACGTTCGTGCTGAACGGCAGAGAAGTCCCGTGCCGTATCTTGCAGGAGATGGCGTTCGAGAACGGTCAGCTGGTCGAGATTTCACTGAACTACTTCGCACAAGCGGATGACGGCACCGTGTACTACTTCGGTGAGACCGTGGACATCTTCAAGAATGGCCGCATCAAGAGCGCCAACCGTGTTCATGCCGGCCAACCCCGAGTTGGGCGACACCTTCAAGCAGGAAGACTTGTTTCCGACCGTGGACGAGACCGATCAGGTCATCGGCGTCGGTCAGACGGTCACCGTCGAGGCCGGCCAATTCGCGAACACGATCCAGATCCTCGAATCCTCTCGGCTCGACCCGACCACCGAGACGAAGTGGTATGCGCCTGGGGTCGGCGTCGTGAAAAGCACGGCCTCGGACGAGAACCTCGAGTTGATCTCCTCGACGTTGCGCTCTCCCTAGTGTCCTGAGTTAGAGATTCGATGACAGAACCGAGCAACGCTTTCGAGAATTTCGTCGGCGGTCTTCGTCCACACGAACGGCTTGGGGTGCCCGTTGGTGATCTCGATGTACCGCCGGATGGCCGCCTCCAGCTCCCGCGTGCTGCGATGCACACCCCGGCGCAGTTGCTTCTCGGTCAGCGCCGCGAACCAGCGCTCGACGAGATTGATCCACGAGGAGCTGGTCGGCGTGAAGTGCAGGTGGAAGCGCGGATGGCGCGTCAGCCAGCGATGGATCGCCGGCGTCTTGTGCGTGCTCGAGTTGTCGAGGATCAGGTGCACCTCGAGCGTGGCGGGGACGCGCGCATGAATGGTGTCGAGAAACTTCCGGAACTCGCGCGCCCGCTGGCGCCGCCGAAATGCCGTGATCAGTTTGCCGCTCTTCGTGTTGAGGGCCGCGAACAGCGTCGTCGTGCCGTGGCGCGTGTAGTCGTGAGTGCGCCGCTCGACCTGCCCTGGGCGCATCGGCAACACCGGCTGACTGCGATCCAGGGCCTGGATTTGCGATTTCTCGTCGACGCACAGCACCAGCGCCTTGTCGGGCGGATTGAGGTACAGCCCGACGATGTCGCGCACCTTCTCGATGAACAGCGGGTCCTTGGAGAGCTTGAACGTCTCGACCCGGTGGGGCTGCAGGGCGAAGGCGCGCCAGATGCGACTGATCGCGCTCTGGCTCAACCCGCTGCGCTTCGCCATCGCGCGCGTGCTCCAATGCGTGGCGTCCTGGGGCTTCGTCTCCAACGTCCACCGCACCACCCGCTCCACGTGCTCGTCGGTAATCTGTCGCGGGGCGCCGGGGCGCGGCTCGTCGAGCAGCCCGTCCAACCGCGTGCTCACGAAGCGGGCGCGCCATCGTCCCACGGTCTGGCGGGTCACGCGCTCGACGCGAGCCACCTGATCGTTCGGTCGCCCTTCCGCGCAGGCCAAAATCATCCGCGCCCGCTGGGCGAGCGCCTGCGCCGTCGTCGGCCGACGGGCCCAGCGCTCCAGCGTCTCGCGCTCGTCAGCGCTCACCTTCAGCTCCGGCATCGAACGTCCCCGTGGCATCGGCGTCCTCCGTTCTACACGAAGAACGCACCACGCTGATGAGTTGTTCCATCATTTCTGATTCAGGACACTAGCCGAGGATAACCAGTTCGATCGTTACTTCGAGACGATGGACACGTTCGGCATTCCGGGCACGCGCGCGTACGTCGACCACCCGCTGTGGCGCACGGATCCCAGGACAGCGGTATTTCCGGAGAGGCTGCTGAACGCCCGTCAGGTCGGCTACGCTGGTCCGCCCGGACGCAAGGCGACCGAGGCGTTGTCGAAGTACATCATGGTCGACATGTTCGCCAAGGCGATCCAGGGCATGCGGCCGGAGGACGCCGTCGCCCGGGCCGCCGCGGAGATGACCAAGATCTACTCGACCTAGCCAGTTTGTCTCCGCGCGATGCCGGAATGGCCCTGGACAGGGCGAGGGCCACTCCGATTCCCGCGAAAAATCGCGATCGAGCGGCCGTGCCGTTTGGCATCGTGCTGGCATTCGGCCGGACTCGTGAAGACCTCCACCCTGCCGGACAAGCCCCCTCTGCTGCACGTTCCGGTTCGCCGTCTGGCGATCTGCCGCGAAATGAACTCATACGGGAATGAACTGGTGCAAAGCCAAGTTTGTGTTGGGACCCTGACGGGTACCGTCGGGGGTGGTCTTCCACTCGATGTGAGCACGAAGTGAAACCAGCGAGGAGTCTCATCGCGGCATCAGTGGTCTGTGCTCTTGCTGCGTCACCCGTCTGGGCCGAACAAGGCACACCTGCGGGGGAGATCGAGGCCCTCAAACGCATGATGCAGGAGGTCATCTCGCAGAACGAGGACCTGAAAAGACGGATCCAGCTCCTGGAAGCCCCCAAGGCCAAGGAACAGCCGGCGGCCAAAGAAACAGCCAGCGATCCGGCGACGAAAGCACCCGAAGACCCGACCCAAAAGGCAAAGGCAGCCGAAGAGGCGCCCAAGCCAGTCTCCGCCGACTTCGGATGGTGGAACAAGATTCAGCTCGGGGGCGCCGTCGAAACCGAGGTCCGGTCGGCACGGAACAAGGATTTCAAAACCAAGGCGAATGAGAGTGTCTTCGAGCTGAAAACCGCTGAGTTCGATTTCGAAGCCAACATCGTGGACTGGGCCAAAGGAAAGCTCGCCGCCGAATGGATAGGTCCCTCCGTGGCGGGCTCACAGCTCAAGTCAACGACAGCCGACGCCGATAAGCTCAATCTCAATGAGGCGTACATCCAAATCGGCACCGACACATCACTCTTCTCCCTGAAGGCGGGCCGGAGAACCGTACCTTTCGGTCTCTCGACAGGTAGTACGGTCGCGGCGAAACTCGAAGACAAGCTGACCGTCTCAGACCCGCTGTCCCTGGCGGTGTTTGATACAAAAGAGGATCAGATATTGGTCGAAATGAAGCTTGGTGGCCTCAACGTGGCCACCTACGTCTTCCAGGGTGACACCCACCGGGGAGTTGAAAGGCGCCTGCAACACTACGGCGCCCATGTCGGTTACGGTGTGAAGACCGACGTCCTGTCGCTGGTCGTGGGTTTCAGCATGATCGACTCGGTGTTTGATTCGGATGGCCTGGAAGACAAGTATCCGGAAGCTCTGACAGCCCCGTATGTCCCGGGCATCGCCGCCAACATCAGATTGGGCCTGTTCGGGTTCTCGCTCGTGACGGCATACTATGGGGCCCTGCGCCAGGCTCATTTCACTCGAAACGACCAGCCCGTCAACATCCGCCCAGAGGCCTGGAGCGTCGAAGCCGGCTATACGACGGAAATCTTCGGTAAGAAGACGTACGGCGCTTTCGCCTACTCCCAAACCGCGGACCTGGTCGGGGCCTTTCCCGAGGCGAGGTCAATCGCAACCCTTGGCACCTGGTTCTCGAACAACATCCGGCTCGCCTTGGAGTATGTCTACGACCAGGATTATCCGAAAACAGCGCCCGCCCAGGGCGGCCCCGGGGGCACCGGCAGAACATCTGAGACCTATCTCCTGCGGCTGACCTACGAATGGTAACGTGTATGGACCCGACGATTCGGATCAAGCATGTGCTCGTTGTCGCCGCCGTCCTGGCTTCATTGGCCATCTCCGTCGTCCCCGCGTCCGCCGAGTGGTTTGCCGACCTGTACGCCGGTCCGGCCTCCACAAAGAAGAGCCAGGTTTCTGTCGAAGGCACGAAGCTCGACCCTGCGGGGGACTTTACAACGAAGCATCAGGATGTCGACTTTGATGCCTCCACTTCCTTTGGTGGGCGCTTCGGGTACTGGGACGAAACCGTGTCATGGCTCGGTGTGGCCCTGGACGTCTCGCATTTTCGTCCTGACGCTGGCAGGCAGACGGCGATCACAAGGGAAACTGACGCGGACGGGAGCGTCAGGCAGCGCTTGACGTTTGCCCGGCTCGACATCTCGGCGACCCTGATGTCGTTCGATCTGATGTTCCGCTGGCCGCTCTTGAAGACCGAGGAGTTTCCCAAGGGCCGGCTCCAGCCCTACGTGAGCGCTGGCGTGGGGGTCGTCGTCGCCACCGCCAGGGATACCACCAACTTCGGACCGCCGAACAATCAGTCGACCACCGATTCGTCCCTCGGCGTGAAGGCGGCTGGGGGCGTGG
>WNFO01007058.1_pt1 | contig 10272 bp, 14 predicted proteins | sample 5400251 | NCBI WGS metagenome assembly WNFO01 (sample SAMN13153354, study PRJNA577476) | soil metagenome | isolation source: 100 cm saprolite under Madrone tree | place: USA:California | collected 2016-06-14
GGTCGATGGACACCGTGGCCACTAGAGCAAGTAAAAGAGTAAGAAAGACAAAACAATTGAAGATACTTAGCAACTCGGACTATATATATGAGAACGAAAATATACGAGTTAGAGGTCGTATGACCACTGGCATGGCTTTTGAGGGACGTTGATTATCCCTCGAGCGTCGGGTGGAAGCGATAGTGAAGCAGGTCGTGAGTGTGCGGGCAAAGCGCGAATTGGGAACTGCAGCACGCGAGTGACACGATCGGCGATGCAGCTAGTGCCGAGGCCACAGCCCAACTAGCCCTGATTATGATCTAGGATCATAATGATGCGTTGAGGGGTTACGGATATAACTGATGCTCCACCAACACATTCAGTTGCCGGACGAGCTCGGATCATTAGCATAATATTCAACAACGTGGAGGTCTATCATCCTGTTCGGTAGATCATTATCTCGGAAATGTTCGTTTTATCCCGATCTCTTCATCTGGTCGTTCTCTTGAGTGAGCTCGGAAATGACAAGAACAGGACACTTGGACATTACGTCGAGGGGTTTCTAGATACGACACTAGCAAGTATTCTGTCACGTCTCTATATCTGTGTTACGCCAAATGCAAGAGAGAGAGAGAGAGGGAGGGAGATCATAATTTACGCAGATATCTTTATATATGGGGTCAACGAAACGATCCAAAATCAGTTCATCATACCCTGACGACCCCACCGACCGTAGTAAGAAGCATGACGTCGACTTTTCCATGCGTCTCGCGCATCAACCAACCATCCAGCTTCTCAAACAGGTCCATAATCTCGTGGTCGTTGCCGGAACTCAAGCCCGATGCTGCTTTTTTCTTCTTTGCGGGCCACATCGCCGACTCGTCGATACCAATGAAGTTGATCGTTAGCGGTTCGGTAGCAGCCGTTCCTTGCAAAACGACGTCGACCGACCAGCGGTCAACGCCAAAGAATGAGGCCTCTTTGATATGGTGTCGGGCATATCCGTCAGGTGGGGCGTCATCGAGCGTCCATCGTAGAACGTGCGCGTCAAAGGCAATCACTGCAAAAATGGGAGTGAATTTCATAATCCTAACTAGTGGACAATGACAACTACCCACCTGTCCAGATTAACCCAGGGTGGGTTATCTCTAGTGTTAGGCTACGCGTGCCCGCCAACACATCGACGGTGTCGTTGACGGCCTCGACTCTAAAAGCACGTTCGCCCGTCGCAAAGGGTGAAACGAATCCGGGCTCTATGGGAAGCGGTATCTTGTATGGGGACATGAACTGCATCGGGTGTACGTAAGCTCCAGACTTTCGACGATAAGAACAACGTTTGACTCACAGCTGAAAACGGGTATAAGATATCCCAATCCCCATTCCAATCGTGCATATCCTCTTGAACGGCCTGCGCACCAACCACACCAAAGTTGGTAGCAATGTCGTCGACCAATTGTTCAAATCCAGGTGCGCCATCGGCAGCCCCGACATGAAGGTATCGTTCGTGAGAAGTGATCTATTGATAGGAACCCATTCAACAACCCGAGCACAAACAGAGAGCCCTTTCCCCAGAGAACGACGCGGGAGTGAGAAATCTCTCACATCATCTGAACTTAACACGAATAGCCGACGCTGATGTTGTTCATCGAAGGGTGAGCGGAGAGCAAATACCACCGCTATAGCTAAGGTCGCGATGCTCAGCATCGCGATTGCCTTTACGCGTACGCTTCGTGGGAAGCGATGCACGAAGGGCGTAACGAGCGGTACGGTGAGAGATGATACCAATGTGACAATTGATGCGATGATATGTTCGGCAGGTGTATCTGCACCGAGGCGTCCAGTCTACGATTAAAATATAAGATGATGTAGAAATCGAAGCTGAGGGATATGGGGTGGAACGTACAAGTGGGACGAACACGTCAAGGGTGATACACGCCATTTTCGTGCCGCTCAGAAGAGGGACGAACATGCCCAGCGCGTACGTCCGCAGACTGACGAGGGAGCCACCACGATTCAGAAGCGCGTCCAGCAAAAGCGCGACGAACAGCGGCACCGCAGCGACAAACAAAAAGTACGCCGAACCGATGCCGAGCAACTGCAGTGCCAAGGCGCCGCCCGACTGCATAAGCAGAAGGGCAGTGAACACGTTGCGTTCATCCTCCGTACGGACAACGTCAGGAATGAGGACCGTCTGTGATATAAGCGTGCCTATATCATCATAGTAGCGAACGAGGGTTCAACATCATCGGCATTCGGGAGATGGGGGTGAAACCGGACTGAATGACGAACCTGTCAACGCAGCTGGACCATATAAGAGCAAGGCGGAATGCTCGGATGCGAACCAACTCATATTGCGGCCAAGGACGCGGTGCATTATGACCGCAAGCCCATTCGCACCGATCAATGCTCCTCCAAAGGCGACGAGCTGCGCACGGACGCCATTCCACTGCGCCGTCCAGAAACCTCCAGTGCTTGCCAGTGACTTGGAGCCCGAGCGAGAGCCAGGAACTCTCTCGCGGTAGACGAGCCAAGCCAGTGAGAGGGAGAGAGTGAATAGTGTGCCGTACATCAGACGGGCAGTCGTAAACTGGTATTGGATGAACCAGCCGAAATCGGAAAAGAAGACCGTAGTGGGACGCGTGTAGCCTGTCGTCAACGAAGGCAGCGGAGACGTGTCCGAGGACAAGTATCTCAATATCGCGAGAACGTTCTCGCCCATGCGCTTACGGAACCTATTCAGTAGAGCCGCCAAGAAAGCAAAAGCGACCTACTTGAGCCACCCCAGGTTGGATATTTTCAGCTATGTCCTATGGTATATTCTCAGTGCCAAAGGGTCGTGGTCTTTTCCTAAATCATACCTGGCGCGTATGATACACATAACTGTTGCCGACGATGGCCATCTAGTTCGAATATGAATATCGGGGGGGTGCAGGGGAGACGTGAGTACAACATACGTCGAGCCCCGGAACATTGAGATATTGCTCGAATTGGCGGAAGTCCGTGCTAAACGTGATAGTCAGCCATCTCGAGGACTAGCTCAACAGTTAAGCGCAGCGTACTCGGAAAGTAATACTCCGGAGCTGAAGACCTCGTTCGCGATGACGGTGCCAAAGGGCCTGGACGCGCTATCAGCAGCAGAAAAAAATGCATCAAATAACCTAGGCGCACCTCGGAACTTTGGAATACGCCCGAATCATTTCTTCCGAGGTTGCCTGGAATAGCAACTCGCCTCCCATATTTCCGGCAGCTAAGCAAAAACATAAGTGAACGGCAATAAAAAGAGCTCACGAGACCCACCTTCCAAGTTAATAAATGCGCGTATACTAGACGGATTATATGTAAGGAACCTTTAAGAAGACGCGTTGCGAGTGGAGGGACGTACGTGTGGGCTATGGGATGTTGTGTTGAAAACAGATGCGATGCGTCTTGAAGCGACTCTTCTCCGTGATTAAATACTACCCCGAAATCAGGTCGTGGAAGAAGAAATAAGTTAATGGACGCTTACAGAAGATGATGGCGTGGTTAGGCGTCCACCCGGGTGTGTGCGTGAGCACGCGTATACAGTCAAGCATGACGCCGATGGAGAGCGCGTCGTCTGCTGCGCCAGGGCTAGGCAAGGTGCTATCGAGATGCGCACTCACCAGTGCGGCATGTTTCTTTCCCTCGGAAGTGCCATCGGACACGCGTATGACGATGTTGGTGAGGTCAGCGTAAGTCTTGTAAAGTCTTTTGCCCATCATGTCGAACCTGGAAATAATAGACACGTCATGAATGAAATGAGTCGATCTGTAGGCAACGTACCGATGAGTGCCACTGCCTTGTTGATGCCACACCTCGCACTCTAACCCATGTCCACCCGGATCCGCGCGCACCAGTCGCTCGCACTCCTTCTGGATTTCATAGGCCTTGTTTACCATCCATTTATCTGCAAGGGCATGTTCCGTGGTCCCAACAGTGCGATATCCAATGTCCTCGGAAAGGTGCCGAACATATGCGAGAATCTGCGTTTCTGAGATTTGCGGAAGGCCAGAGCTTGGATCAACTCTAAAATGTCAACATCAGTCGGAAACGGACATGCGGGTGATAGGGCAGGTGATCACAATTCTGTTATAGGCACAGGAAGGGCTAGAGTGGAAGGAAAGGGAAATAAGTAGGTGATAGGTGCGGTGATCGAACGTAGTGTGGTTTTACCATCATGGTAGTAATGTCGAACGGCCAACCATGGCACGAAGAGAAGCAACGGTGATAGGCTGAGCAACGAGCGAATAGGGCCCCAAGCTGCAACTTTGCGTGGGGGCGGCATCGCAGAAGGATTTGGTCACTCCGTAAAATGAGTGAGGGCAATAAAATAAATGCGCAGTCGCCTATTATGAAAGGAACCCGTTTATATCCTCAACGTGGCCATCCTCGACTTGTCCCGAACTGCGCCCAAGACACTCTGTCCACACTCTCGGCACGAGATCCTCCGAATAGACCAATTACCATATAGCTGAACGTTGGACGTCGGAAGTTGAATCCGTCAATACTATGAAGATGAACGAGAGAGCAGTCACTGTTTATCGGTTTTCATGGCATACATCGAATCGTATGGCAATGTCGTAGCCAGAAACGGCAAAGAGACGACAAATTCACAAGTCACAATGGAGGACAGGTCCACTAAAAACACAACTACAGTATTTGTTTCGGAAAGTCACAGAACTTCTGTCAGGTCTTCGAGCCACTGCACCTGTCCTGCTTGGAGGCGTGCAACTTGAGCTTCAACCTCCTCCTGGACGATCCGACGCATCTGAAATATCTCTGCATGAATGGCAGCAAGGCATTGGCGCTGAGTGATGTTGGACGAGTGGGAGGAGCTTTTAATTGTCCAGTTGTTGCCAATGCTGGAAAATGCGCTCGTCCCGGGTAATCCCGGAAAGTGACTCGGATGACCGTGACGCACTACAGTAATATCGATTAAAAAAAGGTACAGTAGCACTTCATCCCCGCCATGCCTGAGCGGCCTGAGCTTCTCTAGCAAATCTAGATCATATTGCTTTTTCACAGGTTCCGCTCCACGTGTCCATCTGATGGCCTTATTCAGCGTAGGTATCTCGCGTAGGTATCTCGTGTCAGCAACCTGCTCAGACCAATCAAAGTCGACCAGTTGCCATGCCATTTTGGTTCCGAATTTTTAGTATGTTTGGACGTGTCCTTTCATAGGTACTGGGGTGCCTTACCGCTAGGCCGCCCAGCCCATTCCTGTCTAGAGTGTGGGTTCCATATTCCAACTCCAACAGAAGGCAGACTGTAGGAGCAGATTAGCGGAGTCGACTTGTCGACGGTCAATAATAAATTGACAAATAACTCGGGTGACTACTGTAGTACTAGTAATGCACTGACCACATGGTGACCAAATTAGGACCGTCAACATCTGCGTCTGAACGATCTGAACTCTGAAGCAAGACACTCCAAATAGGTGGTGCCCGAAAAATTAGCAACGAGAACTTGAACATGATTGTGCACGTATTATAGTTTGGCGTTGGAAGTCGAACACTGACATTGAACCCCCCTTAACCTACTGTATACTACTTACTTCCTTCGTACAGCAGTTCCGATTCCAGCCCAGATAACTGAGAGAACTATCTATCATTACTTTCATGTCAAAAAGAGGCGAAGATTGTATTGTAGGGCAATGGGGTAGCCGGAAGCATCAAGGACACAACAAGTTCACGATGGAGGACAGGAAAAATGCGACTAGAAACATACACACTGGCTATCATCCAGCCAGTTACCGGAACTTCTGTGACGGCGTTGAGCCGCCTGCCCTGCTTGAAGGAGCGCAACTTGGACTTCAACCTCCTCCTGGACAATCTGACGAATCTCAAGCCTTTCTGCATGAATGGCCGTAAGGAGTTCATCCCTTTGATTGTCTAGTAGTTGTTGGAAGATGTGCTGGTCCACAGCGATAGTCCTTGATGCCCTACAGATAGCTTCCGAGTCGGCCCTATGCGAAGAAACGCCTTTCAACCATGACTGCAGTGCTTCTGTCTTGGTTCCGGACTCACCTGTCTTGCTCGCGAGTATGCGGGTGGGGAGAGTAAGTATCCGAGTCTCTGCCCTTACTCTTTATCTTATGGGCCCCAGCTATCGATCCACCTTTCAGGACACTTGAAATGATTTCGAGGACTTCGTCAGGATTTATCGCGCTATCCGCTGCGTCGATAATGTTGCTCCCCCAACATGCCTTTGCGTGCTTTCGAAGGTTCCCCGTAGACTTTGCGTCTTTTTTATCGAGGTAGCGCCGCACACTAGCCATGCACCCACGTTTGCGACACTTAAATTCGTGTGCGACGCGACCATCCATCTTCACTATCTGGGGCTGCTCAAAGAAGGCGTAGATGGGTGAGTTCATCCGTGCCACTGTTCCACGGTAAGCTAATGACTTTTTTTCCTTTTACAAAACATCAAGCTCACCAAGCTCATCTTCGGCATTTGTTGCCTGTTTGCTTACAGTTCTCGTTTCATTCTGTGTGGCGTGTGGTTCAATAATTTCGACATCATCAACTTCTTGAACTTGAAGGATGTCGACGTTGTTTATGATCAAGTTAGATGCTTCTTCATCCAACGACTTTGCGTTGTTTTGTCCCGGGCCGGAGTCGGAGTCAATTTCGCCAGCCCCATTCTGTTTGTCCGGTCGAGCCTTTTTGGGTGTAGCTTCAGCTCCTTTGCCGTCAAATTTCCGCTTTAAAATTTCGTTCCGCTCCTCAAGACCGGCTTTATTGTGTAACGTGCGTTTTGTCAACTTTGGGGCACATTTGGTCGAGGCGCTCGCCTCCATTGGGGTTGTTGAGGAGGGTTATTTATGGGTGTGACGGAGGAACCCCAGCGGGGTCAGTGAGAACTCGAAGTCTGTGCGCCGTGACTCGGCTCGGCTCGGCTAGACTCAGCACCAGCTCATCCAAATTGGGACGAGCGGAGCGGAGCCAGACCGTAGTGCTGCCGCGACTCCGCTCCGAGCCGGCTTGGAGCCGAGTCGAAGCCCAAATCAAGCCAAGCCAAGCCACATGATGGCTTAGTCGCTCGGACCTGGAGTGTCAGGTCAACCTCTTCGTGTGTTCTACGATTGACAGATCATCATAGTCCGGTAATCTTCTTGGAAAATGGAAAGAGGAGCTCTTTGCGATGGCTAAGATTAGTAAAAGTGTCCTTTGAAGGCGTTGAGAACGACGGCGATCTGCAGCAGGCCACTGGTTCATATACCATATTTGGAAGGGACGAGTGGCGGTATCACTGGCAGGCAACCCTCTCTCCCCAACTCAACACCGAATTCTCACCCATCGACCGACCATTCCCCCGCGGAATTGATAAATCGACTAACAAAGTCTCAGATAGCCCCGCTTGAAAGTGTGCCCGTCATCCGATCTCCCTGCCATACTCCCCGCACCGCCCTGGGACATCGACCCCAATGGATCACCGTTTGGAAGGCTTGCAGATGGAAGACAATCGTCGCCAGACTCTGGAGAAACGGACCGAACCAAGTCGACGTATGTCTTCCTCATGCAATGTCCCGCAATGACTGCTGACTGACTTGATGTGATGTAGACCAGGTGATACGAATCGACGTACTCCCTGATGACGTCCTACTAGAAACATTTGATTTTTGTGTGGATCCATTATCTGAACGCAAAAGGGATATAGAGGCATGGCAATCGCTGGTTCATGTGTGTCGACGATGGAGAAGTGTTATCTTTGGATCACCACGTCGCCTGAATCTACGACTTTCATGTACACCCAAAACACCCGCAAGGAACACCCTGGACGTCTGGCCGGCCTTGCCTCTCCTCATTGGGGGAGACATGTCATCATCAGGGGGGAAATGACCTCATCATCAGGCGCGGACAACATTGTTGTAGCCCTTGGGCAGACCAATCGCGTATGTCGAGTCGACCTCTGGGACCTTGCGGATCGGGATTTGGAAAAAGCATTGGCAGCGATGCAGGTGCCATTCCCGGAGCTGACACACCTGTTGCTCTTCTCAATTGGTGAAACACCACCGATCGTTCCCGATTCGTTCTTGGGTGGATCTGCCCCTCATTTGCGAAGCTTCCAGTTGGACGGAATCCCATTTCCGGGATTGCCAAAGCTGCTTTTGTCCGCTACCCACCTTCTCCGCCTTGACCTTTCTAATATCCCTCATTCCGGGTATTTTTCACCCGAGGCATTGGCCGCTCTCCTCTCCGTGTTGTCCAGCCTCGAAACACTTCACCCTCAATTTCAATCCTCTCAATCTCGCCCTGACTGGGAAAGCCGACGTCCGCCTCCATCAGAACGTTCTGTCGTCCCCGCTCTCGAACATTTTGACTTCATAGGGGTTATCAAATATTTAGAGGATCTCGTGACCTTCATCGACGCCCCTCGACTCGTTGACTTCTCTATAATCTTTTTCAATCAAACCGATTTTTACGGCCCACGACTTGCCCAATTCATCGGTCGTACACCAATACTCGCGGATTGCGATGTATATGTGGATTTCTATAATACCAACGCAATCGTCCGACTCCCTTCCCGTCGGAAAGAGTCTACCAGTGCAATATATATATCATACGGAAAACCAAATCGGCTGCTTTCGTCCGTCGCGCAGGTCTGTAACACCTGTTTGCCTCCCCTTTCCATGGTTGAGGACCTCTACATCGAGCATCGATATTCGCAACTGGTCTGGAAGAAGGATGCCATCGAGGACACCCTATGGTTGGAACTCTTACTTCCGTTTCCTGCAGTAAAGAATCTCTATCTATCCAAGGAATTTGCGCCAGGTATCGCGGCTGCCCTCCAAGAGGTCGTTGGGACAGAAGTGTTGCCCAGCCTGCAGAATATTTTTGTAAAGGAGCTCGAGCAATCGGGACCTTTCCGGAAAAACATTGGGCAGTTCGTCACCTCGCGACAGCACTCCGGTCACCGTATCGCCATTTCCATCTGGGAGATTGACTCGGGTGTAGGCTCGCATGTAGACTTGGATGTGGACTCAGATATAGAGTCGGATGCAGCCTCGTAGAGATCAGTGATTGATTGGTGCCCTATGTTCTCTGAGTTCCGTCCCATTGTTTCTTGTCATTTGTTAATCCTGTGCTATTTTCCTTTCCGCGTATTCTGTTGCTTCGGGATATCAATTATGCTATTTTGTCGACATTACCTATGATTGATCACATTTGGTGAAAGGCATGTAACTGGCTACCTATCTACTCAACCATCATGATGTCCGTGATTTACTTACGCTTTTGTGGTGTAACGCCATTGTAGGGACGAGATGTACAAGTTTGTGAAGCACAGAGTGCCATTCACTCATCAAGGTATTGTGAACGTGCACTTCCGAAGGTGTGACATTCTTCAAGTCTTGCCCGTCCTGAATCCCGGCCTCGACCAACCACACAGTCAAAAGACGAAAGCATCAGCTTTGAACTAGTCGGCCGATGCCTTAGTCCAAGCAAAGTAGACGTTAGATTGGAGGACGGTAAGAGATCTGGTGGGTACATGGATGGCGAGCCGTGAGTGAGGAAGCTTGACTTGACTGGCTCGAGGATATAAGTAACTGAACACTGTCGTTGTATTGACTAAGCCTATGTAGCTTAGGTAGCTGTTTCGAGGATGGATTGTCGTCCAAGAATAAAATAAGAGAATGTGGGATGGACGAGGAGATGAGGGACATTGGAGACAAGCGACACATTGTGGACAGCGGTTCCACGAGCGCGAGTGCCGGGAAGGGGTAGAAGTAGAAAACGCACGTGAGGGAGAGAAAAAGAGGGAGAAAAGAACATTCACTGAAATTAACAATGCCATCCTCGACGAGCGAGGAGGTTGCTTAGCTACATCCGAGTCCATACTAAATAATCGAGTCCGGTAGTATGAAAAAGTGGTGTCGGGAGAGAGTGGTTATACGCATCATCGTTGTGCCGGACGTACAGGAAATTCGTAAAAAAAAAACGTCAGTGAAAATGATCGAAGTGCCACATAGCGGCGGCTAAGCTGATCGTCGTTTCCCGAAAAGAGAAGAAAAGAAGGCTGGAAGGAGTGGGATTGGGCCGTTTGCGGTTTATCTTGCACCGGTGGTCAAGAGGATGAAAAATGAAAATGAACAAGTCGAACACATGGTTGACGAGCGCCCCGATATAGCTAATCCATTCCGATCCGAGTATGGATCCGAAGCGTACCTACACCTGTTACAGTACCCCAGGGCTATGATACAAGGTCTCGAGATCGAAATGGAAGGTGTGCCTTCACAACCCCGATCGACGATGACGCGCTTCGTCATGTCGAGTG
>WNFO01014273.1_pt1 | contig 10271 bp, 5 predicted proteins | sample 5400251 | NCBI WGS metagenome assembly WNFO01 (sample SAMN13153354, study PRJNA577476) | soil metagenome | isolation source: 100 cm saprolite under Madrone tree | place: USA:California | collected 2016-06-14
AATGCGTTCGTTATTTGGCGGACGAAAAATTCACGCGGCTCGGCGTGATTTTTTCCAGCGGCGGGGCATTGCCTCGCCTGGTCGCGAACTCGCTGGCGCGACTCGGCATCCCCCACAACGACGGACTCGCGCACATCGTTCCGGGCATTTTCGAATCGGCGGAATGGCAGGCGTGGATTGAATTGCAACGCGCACCGCGGCTTAATTCGTTCCTGCGTTTTCTTAATGCGCTGCTCGACCCGGCGGTTTTGTTGCCTAAAATTACCCGGCAAATTTTCGAAAAGATTCTGCGCGAAAGCTACGGCGAGGTGTTGTTGGATGATCTCGAAATTCTGCGCGAATTCTGCGGCGGACATTCTGATGAGAAATTTCAAGCAGTTGCCGAAGCGTTGCGCGCGTTTCCGTTTCTGCCAGCACGCGCCAGGCTCGCGCAATTTCTCGAACAAACGCACGCGGCGCTTGCATATCTCGGTTGGAAACAACACGCGCTCGAAATTGCCAGCGTCACGCACGATTGGCCACAATGTCTCGATGCGGAATTCCCGCGCGCCCTCTTTCTGCGCTGGCTTGAAGAAACGGCTGCGACGTTTGGCGCTGCGCGTTCAGCCGAGGGCGATCATCCGTATGCGCGCGTGCAGTTGCTCACCGTGGCGCAGGCGCAAAATCGGGATTGGTCGCACCTGATTTTTGCCGGCTGGAACGAAGGGGCGTGGCCGCCGCCAGCCGGCGCCGAGTTCGCGCGCGCGGAAGAAATTCGCGTCTTCAATCGCAGCGTGCAGCAGTTGAACAAACGCGCCGCGCGCCAGGGAAGCCAGGGCGAAGGCCACACTAGCGTGCGTGAAAATCATTCCCTCTATCTCGGCCCGAGCGAGCAACGCGTGGTGGCCCTGCGGCAATTCGATGCCCTGCTCGAATCGGCCGGCCAAGGCGTGACGCTCGCGGCAAGTCTGCTGCAGGAAGATGCGCCGGAGCGGTTCTGGAATCCGAGCGAATGTTTCACTCAGCTTTATCTCAAGGCGCGGCATGAACCGCTCACGCAAGCGACACTGACAAATCTGCAACGCGCGACGCCGATGCTGCCCAAGGCTGCACCGGTAGCAACGGATGTGCAGCAAACCGCAATTGCATTCAACGCGCGGCGCGATGCTTCGAAGCCTGCGACCGAATACGATTTCGCGTTGCGCGCTGACGGATCGTATCGACCGATGCCGACGCTGAGTGTGAGCGATCTCGAACGTATGGTTTCCTTGCCGGCGATTGTTTGGATGAAACGTTATCTTGGCGTCGAAGCGCCCGACGACACCGCGAATCGGTGGGCAGTGACGAGCGGCAAATGGGTGCATCATTGGCTCGCCAGCATCAGCGAAAAGAAAGCTGGAAAAATATTCGCGGCGTTTCCTTCATCGACAATAATCGATGAGCGTGTCCGCGTTTGTGCCGACGAACGCCGCGCGGCGCTTCAGCAACTTTGCGACTCGTTAGGCCGAGTTGTGCCCGACTGGTGGAATTCGGGCTGGCTGAACGCGCGTTTTCTCGCGCGGCATCTCGGCGGAAAAATCGCCAGCGCGAAGGGCTGGACCAGGATGGCGGCGGAGGTGGCCATTGGTCGCGACGGCGCGGTGAAAATAGCCGACGGAGTGGAACTTCAACTGCGCGGCCAGATTGATTTGGTGCTCGCGCAAAACGACTCAGCCGATTTCACCGGGCAAAAGATTTGGATCGTCGATTACAAAACCGGTTCGACCAAGGAACTGAAATCTTCTGATTTGCACGACAGTCTTGTTAAAGGGACAGCATTGCAGCTCGGACTCTATTCGATGTCTATGCGTGAGCTTGGCGCAGCGGAAGTGAGTGCAAGCATTCTTTCGCTGGCGGTGAAAAATGTCGGGCCACAGTTGTCCGTTGTCGATCTGGCGCCTCACACAAACGTCTTCGCCGATCTCGCGAAAATGCAACGCACCGGCGTGTTCGGAATGAAAGGAGAGATTCGTCCCGCGTTTGGTTACAGCGCACCATATCCGCTCGCGACATTGCAAATCGATAACGACATTTTGGAGGATGAATGGGGGCTAACCCATCCCGCGCTCGTACTCGAAAAAGAGGAGTGGGAAACATGGTGAGGCTGAGTGACGAATCTGCTCGCGCGCGATTTGCCGATGAACTGGATCGAAATTTTTCGGTCGTCGCATCGGCCGGTTCGGGCAAGACCACTGCGATCACGCAACGCGTCTTGTCGATCGCGCGTTCGGTCAACGCTGCGGAAATTCTGCCGCGCCTGGTCGTCGTCACTTTCACAAATCGCGCCGCGGACGAAATGCAACAGCGCGCGCGGCAAATCATTCTCGAGAAGAAATTAGGAGCGGAAGTGCAGACCGCATTCAATCGCGCCTTCTTCGGCACGATCCACTCTTTCTGCATGAAATTGCTGACCGACTACGGGCATTATCTCGGTCTGCCCGCGCCGCTCGAATTGCTGAGCGACGACAACGACCTGTGGCAGGAATTTGTGCAAGGCCAAACACAAATTGGTCACTCGTTGGGCGAAACAAATCGCGCTGCGCTTCTGCGTTTGGTGCAGGCGCGCGATTTGATGGAGCTGGCGCGACGCGCTGGCTCAGCGGCGTTGTGTAACCCGGAGCTGTCACGCTGTCCGACGCTTGATTTCACCGAGATTTACGCGCAGACCGATCAAGCGAGCCGCGACAACATCAGCAAGTCGCAGGCGGAATTGCGCGAGTGGGAAAACCGGTATCTGGGCAATTGGGAGTACTTGCGGTGGCCGGTTTGCTTTACTGCAGATAACGCAAGGTTTACGCAGCTTTGGCGAGAAAAATTTTCGCCGTTGCGCAAGTGGATCAACGATGCGGCCACCTGCGTTGCGGCAGAAGTGCAGCGCGACTACCGGGAATTTCGGCTGGAGCGCGGGCTTGTTACTTACGGAGATCAAATCGCGCTCGCAAAAGAATTGCTGCAACATCCGGTCGCAGCGCCGCGCATTCGCGAAGAAAAGGTGCGCGTCATTCTCGATGAGGCGCAGGACACCGAACCGGCGCAATTTTTGGTGCTGCTCGAAGCGACGCGACCGCCGGCCGCGACCGTTGGATGGAAACGCGCGTCGATCCGCCGCCGCCCGGACACTTCTGCATGGTCGGTGATTTTCAGCAATCGATTTATTGGGAGCGCGCGGACTTAAATTATTATCGAGCTGTTCATGAAGCGCTGATCGCCGACAAGAACGGCGAGAGCTTGGAATTTTCCGTCACGTTTCGGCTCGACCAGAAGCAACTCGATTTCGTTAACGAAACTTTTCGTGAAATTCTGAACTATAAAGATGGGCAGGTGCGTTTCGTTGAATTGCGGCCGCGTCCGGAAATTCTTCCCGGAAAAGTCATTCGTGTGCCGCTTGTCGCGAAAGAGCTGCTGCCGGAAGGAAAAAAACTCAAGGATTATCAGAAGGCGCGCATCGAAGCGGAGTATCTCGCGCGATGGATCACGCACGCGGGGCTGAGAAAACTTTCGGCGAATTCGTGGCGCGAGGTGGCAATTCTTTGTCCGCGCAAAGCCTGGCTGCAAACGATGGCGGCAGCCCTGCGGCGCGCCGGTCTGCCGGTGGCGATCCAATCTGAGCGCGATGTGAAAGGCGACAGCCCGGCCTATGCGTGGCTGACCGCGCTTCTTACGATCATGACCGACCCGCTCAACGCCTACGAAATCGTCGGCGTGCTCCGCGAAATTTTCGGCGTGTCCGATCACGATCTCGCGATTTTTGCTGAAGCGCAGAAAACGAGATTTCGCATCGACGAGGTCTTGCCGGTTGCTGGGAAAATTTCCTCGCATCTGCGCACGCTCGCGGAAATTCGTCAACGCGCGGAAGGCCTGGCGTTATTCGACGCAGTTGCGTTGATCGTCAAGCAAACGCAATTGCGTCAACGTTTGCTCCCGTTGCCCGCGACGGAGTTCGGCGATCTCCCGCGCGAACTCGACGCGTTGCTCGCGCAAGCCGCGGAAGCGGAAGCGAGCGGAATGATCCTAGCGGAATTCGCCGAACACTTGCGCAACGATTTCACGATGCCGCGTGCCGTTCGTTTTTCTGCCGACGACAACGCGATCCAGCTCATCACTTCGCATAAGGCGAAAGGCTCGGAATGGCAGGCGGTGATTGTGCCGTTTCTCGCGCGCGACCTACGGCCACCGAGTCAGCCCTATCCACATTTCGTGAAACCGCTCGCGACCGGCGAGCTCTTAATTGCCTTCGGCAAAGAAGACAAATCGAAGGATTTGAAAGACGCGATCGAGCTCGCACGACAGCAAGAACTCGAACGCCTTCTCTATGTCGCCACGACACGCGCGCGCCACACACTCGTGCTCGTGCTTGATCAGGAAATTTTTTCCAACACCGAAGGTAAACTTCCCAAGACGGCACAGCTTCGCCGGTTGCTTTGCGGGAAGGACGGTTATTCCGGCGAATTCGATGAGCGGGCGAGCACGACCGAAACCATCGAAGATTCCGAAACGCCTTCCTCCGCGCCGGAAACATCCGAAGCGAAGATCGAACCGTTAACAGCTCGCGAACTCAAGTGCGCAGTAAAGCGCGCCTCGGAATTCGTGCGCAAGTTCACGCCGAGCGCGCTCGATGCGGAAGTTCCAGCGGAAGTGCGGACGCGTTCGAGACCCGATAATCTCGCCACGCTGTACGGCCGCTGGTGGCACAAATTTTTCGAGCGCCTGGATTGGAAGGGCGGAATCGATTCCGCGCAGAAGTTATTCGAAAAGCAATTGCCGAGTTGTCCCGAGGCAAAGTCCGCAACGAAAGACTGGGATGTCACGCGGCAGAATTTGTTCAGCGACGCTGGCATCGCTCGGTTTCTCGCGAGCGCTGAAACGCAATTTCATCGCGAGTTTCCATTCTCTTGGCGCAGAAACGATCGCGGCGTATTGGAAGGCTTGATCGATTCGCTCATGATTGATTGCAAAGCGGGCCGGTGTCTCCTGCTTGATTGGAAGACGAACAGCGTTTCGTTAGGCGAGACGGAAAGTTTTCGCTCACATTACCGTCCGCAGTTGGCGGCTTATTGGAAAGCAGTGAGCGAGATCACGCACTTCGGCGTGGAAGCCGGTTTGTTTTCGACGGCGCTTGGACGTTTGTTGCTCTACACGGCAGACGAATTGCAGGAGGAATGGAACCGGCTGGAGCAACTCCCGTCCGCGAAGCTCGACGAAAAAATGCGCCCGACGATTTTTAGTGCAAGATAAAAGCCGCGAAGAAAATAGGCGGAATCCGTCTGGCGATTAGATTGCTTAGCGGTCGCGTTCGCCGCGGATGAATTGCTCGACGCAGCGATATGCTTCGTCGTCCGTCATTTGCACGGGCGGATGTTTGGAGAAAAAGGCGGACGCGGAATTCAACACGCCGCCGATGCCGCGATCGAGCGCGAGTTTGCAGCAGCGGATCGCGTCGATCGCTACGCCGGCCGAGTTCGGCGAATCTTCGACGGAAAGTTTGACATCGACCTCCATCGGCACATTACCGAAGAGCCGGCCTTCTGCGCGGATAAAGGCAATCTTATTATCAAGCTGCCACGGCACGTAATCGCTCGGGCCGATGTGGATATTTTCGTCGGCCAGGCGTTCGCCGATCACCGATTGCACGGCTTCAGTCTTGGAAACCTTTTTCGAGGCCAACCGGGTGCGATTCAGCATGTTTAAGAAATCGGTGTTGCCGCCGGTGTTCAATTGGTAGGTACGCTCGAGCTTTACGCCGCGTTTGCGGAAAAGATCGACAATCATCCGGTGCAAAATGGTGGCGCCCAATTGCGCTTTGATGTCGTCGCCAATTACCGGCAGATTCTTATCGGCGAAGCGTTTGGCCCAGACCGGATCGCTGGCGATGAAGACCGGGATGTTGTTGACGAAACCGAGCCCTGCCTCGAGCGCGCAACTGGCGTAAAAGCGGGTCGCTTCTTCGGAGCCGACTGGAAGATAATTGACCATGAGTTCCGCCGCGGAATCACGCAATTCGGCAACGATTTGTTCGCGGGTGGATTCTTTTTCCAGCGGCAGGAATGTGCGCAGCGGGTCCTGGTCGCGCAAATGAGGGGCAAAGCCGTCGAACACGCAGCCCATGTTCACGATTGTGCCAGTGAGTTTGATTTTCTCGCAGAAGACCTTTGTGCAGTTGGGCGGCGAGAATATGGCTTTGCTGACATCAAGACCGACTTTGCGCCGATCGATATCGAACGCGGCAACGACTTCAATGTCATCCGGCCGATACGAGCCGATCTGGCGATGCATCAGCCCAGTCCCCGAGCCGTCGGGCGAAGAGCCGTGATAAAAATTGATTCCCTGGACGAGCGAGCTGGCGCAATTACCAACCCCAACAATGGCGATTCTTATTTTTCTCATGCAAATGACAAAAACTTGGCCGCGTTGATTAAATGACCGTCCTAAACCTTTCGCAGCGGCTCCTGTTATAAAGCACCGAATGTGTCCGAGGTCGCGCGGACTTGCAAGGACTGATATAAGAACAAAGCCAGAGGGATTTTGGTTGAAAAGAACGCCCCTGGCGAGGAGATAGACGAAATGCGTTTGGAGTTTGCGGCCGCTGCGCTGTTCATCACTTTTGGCTTACCCGCTCCGTTGCAGGCTGCGATACCCGCCTACACTGTTGAAGAAGCGGTCGCCGTCGCCCAGGACCGCAACCCTGACATCTTGATTGCGCGGAAGAAGGTCGTGGCAGCGCATGGCGGTTTCATTGAAGCGCGTTCGGGCTTTCTGCCATCGCTAACCTCGAGCGGGTTGTACGACAAACGACAGACTCAAAGCGAAACGAACCTCCGACAGGAGGATTACAATGCCATATTGCGCCTCGACCAGAACCTTTATACCGGCGGGGCCGTTAGCAGCCAGGTGGCAATCGCACAGTTGAACATCGACAAGGCGAATTACGAGCTTCAGGAAATTGTCAGTCGCGTGACGATGGATGTGCGAATCGCCTTCAACGAACTCCTGCTGAACCGGGCAAAGGTCCACGTGCGCGAAGAATCCGTGCGAGTTTTAGACGAGGAACTCAGCAACCAGCAGGAAAGACTGAGTGCCGGCATCGTGAGTAAATTGAACGTTCAACGAGCCGAGGTGGCCCTGGCCAACGAGCGTCCAGAACTCTTCAATGCACAGTCTGAATTGAAAAACTCCTACCTGCGACTGAGCGAACTCTTCGGCACCGACGTGCACCCGGGAGTCCAGGCGCCGTCATTCGAGATTTCGGGCGAATTGCAATATCGGCCGAATCATCCGGACCTAAACAACTGTCTGGCACGGGCTGACGCGAATCGGCCAGTCATCAAAGCCCGGCAGAAAGATATCGCGATCGAAGACCGCCAGTATGTTCTGGACCGGAGCGCGTCGCGTCCACATGTCCGCGCTTTTTCCGGGTATGAAATGTACAGCGAGCGCGACCCAGCTGTCGGTCCAGAATTTAACTATGGGGGTGTGGTCGGGATAAACGCGACGTGGAACATCTTCGACGGGTTTGCGACCAAAGGTCGCATGCAAGCCACGCGCGCCCGGCGCGAGGCAGCAATGGAAGCCTTGGCAGCAGCGCGGCGGAGCGTCGCCTCAGAAGTGCGAAGTGCATTTTTCGATCTTCAACAAGCCGAGCGCGTACTCGAAAGCGAGACCAAAAATGTGCAGACGGCAGACGAGGCGCTAGAGATGGCCAAAGGCAATTTTGCTGCCGGATTGGGAACACAGCTCGACGTTCTGCAAGCCGCATCCGATGTAACCCGGACGCGCACTACTCGGTTGAGCGCGATTTATTTGCACAACGTCGCTCTCGCTCGCCTAGCACACGCTTGTGCCAGTTCAGCGGAAGCGCTCGATTTCGGATCAAAAATCAAGAATGCAAAGAACGACAATCTCAATGCAGCGCAAGCTGCCGATGTGGCGCGCCCGCCTGCAAAACTAAGCCAGCAATGAAACAGCGATTTCTTTCTCTGGGGAGCGCAGGCTGCCAGCCTGTAGTTCGCGGCAGCTTGCCGCGAACAGCTGCCACCTCGCGTGCTTACGTTGTATGGCATTCGGCCAGCGGCCGAATGCCACAGGCCGGCGGCCTGTGCTCCCCAGAATGCGGGAAGCGGCGCTTGGGGGATCTCGCAACGCCAAGGTTCTTCATCACGGTTTTGATGGCTTGTTTGGCGCATCCAGCCGGTGGGGTCACACTAGCGACTGTTCTGGAAACCACGCTTGAAAAAAACCCCGCTATCCAGGAAGCGAAGTCGGGTCTGGAGCAAGCGAGCGGACAGCGGCTCGTTTTTCGTTCCGTGGTGTGGCCGCACGCCGAAGTGGGCGTGCCCGCCGGCGTTCAAGCCGGTCACCGGGCTGGTGAAAGCGGAGTAAAAGGCTTTGCCGTAGGACGCGGCTCGCTTGAGCAGGTTTTATTCAACATGACTGTGCCGCCATCGCTCCGACGTGGAGACGTCGAAGTTCTCATCGCTCAACAGCAATTGAATGTCGCTGTGGTGGAGCAGTTACACGCGGCGCGGCTGGCGTTTTACGCGGCACTCTACAATCGGTCGCTCGAGTCGATTCGAGACGAACAACGACAAAAATTGGAAGAGAACGTTACGACTCAGAAAGATCGTTACGAAGCCGGGTTGGCCGATAAGAGCGCGTTCACAAGTGCGACTGTCCAGGCGTCGGAACTGGTCCCGCAAATTGAAAGCGCGCATGGCGCGTATCGGGAAGCGCAATTGAAATTGACAGAAGCGATGGCAATCGATCCTGCAAAATCAACGTTGCCCGAGCCCGAAGGCGAACTGCAGTTCGTTCCGATGCGGGTCGATGTTGACTCCGAAACAGCGGCGGCTTTACAGCGAAGGGCCGATCTGAAACTCGCGCGTTTATTTGTGCGCGCTGCCAACGAAGATCAACGGATCATCGCAGCCGACTATTATCCTGCCGTCGCGGGCACCATTAACGGCGAGTATGTCCCAGTCACGGGCATCCATCGCCAAGGCTCAACGAGCAAGACACAGGATTTTATCGGGTCGGAGATTCGTGAAAAGGCGGCATACACGTGGCGGGTAATCGACAATGGCAAAGTAGGCGGCGCAGTGTTGAAGGCACGCGCAACGCGGGAAATGAACGAACTGACGTGCAGGAAGCTGGAAGCGAATGTCGGCCGCGAACTCTCCCGGATCGCCAACGACCTCAAAGGGATCGATGCTCGCGAAAGATCGCTCTCGGCAGCGTCCGTCGCTGCCGAGGAAGGCGCCCAGACGGTTCGGGAAAATGTCGCGAGCGGTCTGGCGTCTCCCCTTGAATATCGCGTCACTGAAAATGCCTTGTTAAAGACCAAGAGCAGCCTGCTGGATGCTATTTATCAGCACAATCTTGCAGTTGCAGAATGGGACCGGGCCACCGGGCGCTATTTTCAATTTTCCGACGACACCGCGCAAAACGTGCATTAGTTCCAGCATTGAAATTGCCGGAATCAAAAAGGGTCTTCTGGAGCGGTGCGGTGTTGCTCGCACTTGTTTTCGCGGTCGCCTACTATTTCTTTCTGCCGGTGGCGGAGGTGGCCAAGGTTCAGCGCGGCACCGCCATCGCTGCCGTGTATGGCACGGTGCGGATCGAACCGGCGTTTTCCCCGCATGTCCGCGCTCAAAATTCCGGCTTCATCCAGTTGGCAGAGCCCTTCGCGGCCGGACGGGGGGCGATCGGAAAGGACGTGAAGAAGGGACAGATACTCGCGATCATTGCTGACGAAGCAACTGCCCGGCAATTGAAGCAAGCACGGGCGGACTTGCAGGCCGCGATACAACGCGCCGCGCTCCCGCTTCCTTCTTCGGAATTGCTCAAAGCCGCAGAAGACAACCTCCAACGGCTGGAGAAAGTGGTTTCGTCAGGGAACGTGCCCGCAGTCGAATACGAGAAGGCGAAGAGCGAAGCGAACCGATTGCGCAGCACTGTGGAGACGGAGCGAATCGACCGCGATCGTAATCTCAATGCTCTCGAGGACACATGCAAAAAGCTAGAGGCCCAGATGAAGAGCTCGGAGGTCCGTTCGCCAATCGATGGACTTCTCACCAATATCCAGACGATCGATGGTGAATTGGTCAAAGAGGGCAATGACCTTTTCACCGTCGCTTCGCGCAAAAATTACGTCCGTGGCGAAGTGAACGAAGAAGACGTGGGCGAGGTAAAGCCGGGAATGAAGGCGAGGCTGCAATTATATCCTTATCGAACCAGGACTTTCACGGCACATGTTACGT
>WNFO01006573.1_pt1 | contig 10269 bp, 9 predicted proteins | sample 5400251 | NCBI WGS metagenome assembly WNFO01 (sample SAMN13153354, study PRJNA577476) | soil metagenome | isolation source: 100 cm saprolite under Madrone tree | place: USA:California | collected 2016-06-14
GGCGGACGTGGATCGCAGTTCTTGCCGTGATCGGGATCGTTTATGCCGCCGCGGTCGCGTTGCGTCAGCGAGATCTAAAATTCGTTATTGGTTATTCCAGTGTCAGTCACATGGGTTTCGTTTTGCTCGGCCTGGCCACGGCCAACGTCTTCGGGGTTTCCGGCGCGGTGCTGCAAATGTTTTCCCACGGCGTGATTGGCGCTCTCCTCTTCGCCGTTGCCGGCCGGATGATTTATCGACGCACCCACACGCGTGAGCTCGACGCGCTTGCGGGAATGAATCTCAGCCGCGCGTTGCCGTTCGCCGCGTTTACCTTTGTTGTCGCATCCGCTGCGTCGATGGGCATCCCCGGCTTCAGCGGGTTCGCTGCTGAAATCACAATTCTGATTGGCGCATGGAAAAGTTATCCGCTCGCGGTCTGGATCACCGGGGCCGGAATGGTGCTCGTCGCGGCGTTCACGCTTCGCGCGCTGAAGCGTGCATTCTTCGACGTCGATAGTGAATCGGCCGCTCCGTCAAATGCCAGTGCGGCTCGCACCGATGTTAAACAAATGCCCGCTCCGCCGGCTCAAATAGCATCGAGCGCGGAGCGCTCGATCCACCTCGAGCCGATCACCATCCCCGAAAAACTCGGCGCCGGTCTGCTCATGTTCGCAACGCTCGCGGTCGGACTTTATCCAAAATTTTTGCTCGATCGCATTCAGCCGGCGGTTGAAGCGATGCGTTTCTTAAAATGAGTTACCTGGAATTACTTAAACTCGCCGCGCCGGAGGCGGTTGTTGTTGTCACTGCGCTCGCAGTTCTGACCATCGGGTTAACGACCGCGCGCGCGTTGGTGCTGGGTCCGATTGTTGGGGTGTTCGGCATCGCACTCGCGATCGGTGCGGTCCTCATGTTGCCGTCGCACGCAAATTTATTTGGCGGCATGCTGGTAATTTCACCGCTCAATTCACTCTTCAAAATTATCTGCCTCGCGCTCACGATCGCGACCATTCCGCTCGTGTCTTCCGAAAAAGCTTTGCGTAATCCTGGCGAGTATATCGCCGTGCTTCTGCTCGGTTCGGTCGGACTAATGCTGCTCGTCGGTAGCGAAGAGCTGCTCATGATTTTTATCGGACTCGAGCTGTTGGGGTTGTCGCTCTATGTGCTGGCTGCTTTCGATAAAGCCGATGTCCACTCGGCTGAAGCCGGACTGAAATATTTTCTCTTCGGCAGCACCGCCAGCGCCTTCACGCTTTTTGGGATTAGTCTGATTTACGGCCTGTCCGGGACGACCGCTCTCGCCGCGATTGGTCAAAAACTCGCGGGTGCTCCGGTCCAACCACTTCTCGCCGTCGGTATCGTCATGACCCTGATCGGCTTTGCCTTCAAGATCGCCGCCGCGCCGTTTCACCTTTGGGCGCCCGATGCTTATCAAGGCGCGCCGATTCCGAGCGCTGCTTTTATCGCTTCCGGTTCAAAAGTCGCCTCGTTCGTTGTGCTCGGAAAAATCGTGCTCGTCGGTTTCGGACCGGTCCATGGCAGTGCCGACTGGCACGCGATGATCGCCGGCTGGTCGCCTGTGCTCGCCGCACTGGCTGCGTTCTCGATCTTGCTTGGCAATTTCGTGGCGCTTGCGCAAACGAATGTTCGTCGCTTGCTCGCTTACTCCGCCGTCGCGCATGGTGGTTATACTTTGCTCGGCGTCCTTGCCGGCAGTCGCGAAGGATTTTCCGCGACCCTGTTTTACACCACCACCTACGCGGTCACACTCATCGGCGCATTCGCGGCCGTCGGCGCGGTCCGACGCGAAACTGGCGGCGACGACTTGCAAAATTTCTCCGGACTGGCCGCTCGCTCGCCATTCCTTGCCGCCTGTATGGATATCTTTTTCTTGTCGCTCGCCGGTCTGCCGCCATTGGCGGGATTTTTTGGCAAATTCTATTTGTTCAGCGCAGCGTTCCGCGCTGGAGGAAATCACGGTTTGCTCTGGCTGGTGGCAATCGCGCTCTTCGGCAGCTTCGTCTCGCTCTATTATTACTTGATCGTCCTTAAGGTGATCTTCGTTGATAAAAAGCCCGAAAGCGCCACCGCTGGAAACGGCCCTGACTTGTTTTCGCGAATCACTGTCGCCCTTCTTGCTGCCGCCGTTCTCTTTCTCGGGATCATGCCGCAAACGTTGGCCGCTAAGATCATCGCTTCGCTACCTTAAAAAAATCTTGCTCCGACCGAAAAAAATGCGTGCTCATTTGTTGAAAATCACGTTATAGATTTTTCTGTGCAGCGACAGCGGACAGGTGAAGCCGCGAACGTTCACCGCGTAAAGGCCGGCCCGATCAGCGAATTCATTGATCGGCATTACCGGCACTTCAACGCCGCGGTGATCAAAGACGCCGCCGACGCTTACATCGCGCATCTTAACGGCGGCGGCAAAATGATGATCACTCTCGCCGGGGCGATGAGCACGGCCGAGCTCGGCGTTTCTCTGGCCGAGATGATTCGTCAGGACAAAGTCCACGCCATCACCTGCACCGGCGCGAATTTGGAGGAGGACCTCTTCAATCTGGTCGCGCGCACCAAATACGAGCGCCTGCCCAACTATCGCGAGCTCAACCCGCAGCAGGAAGAAGAGCTTCTCAAGCGTCATTTGAATCGCGTGACCGATACCTGCATTCCCGAAGAGGAAGCCATCCGGCGGATCGAACGCCTGGTCATAGACGACTGGATTTCGGCCGCCAAAAACAAGGACCGAAAATTTCCACACGAGTTTCTCTTTAAAATTTTGCGGGAATGCCGGCTCAAAAAATTCTACGAGATCGATCCCGCTGACAGTTGGATGATGGCGGCGGCGCAGAAGAATCTACCGATGGTCGTGCCGGGTTGGGAGGATTCGACCCTTGGAAATATTTACGCCGCGCGTTGCATCACCGGGCACATCAGCGATGTCCACACCGTCCGCTCCGGCATCGAATACATGATGGAACTGGTCGAATGGTACAAACGGGTGTCGCAGAAGTCATCCATTGGCTTCTTTCAAATCGGCGGCGGCATCGCGGGCGATTTCCCGATTTGCGTCGTGCCATTGCTCAATCAGGACCTAGTCACCCAGCAAGTCCCGGAGTGGGGTTACTTCTGCCAGATCAGTGATTCCACCACCAGTTTCGGATCGTATTCGGGCGCGGTCCCGAACGAAAAAATCACATGGGGCAAACTCCGCGCCAGCACCCCGCGTTTTATCATAGAATCGGATGCGACGATTGTCGCCCCGCTGATTTTCGCCAAAGTTCTCGGCTGGTGACACGCGGTTTGTCATGTCGAACGAAGTCGAGACATCTCTTACTATTTCCGAAATCTGACTGCTGACATCTGTCTTCCTCGGCTCGCCGTAGTCTTGGCGAATGGAGCGAGTGGGACGAGCGACATGGCCGGCACAGCCGCGAGGTAGCGGTCGAGCGCAGCGGGAGCTGCCGAGATACAAGGCGGCTATTTTCTACTTCCTAATTTCTAATTTCTTTGGACAATCGCGGCATGAAAACTTCCCTGATTGTAACCGCGTTTATGGCAGCGGCCTCGGTCGCTGTCTCATCCTTCGCACAACAGAGCGCAACTTCGCCGGCCCCGGGCGGTAAGGTCGCCAATACCGGCCAAGTGGCCGTCCCCGCAAATCCGGCCACTGGACAGCCGAATCCCGCCGACATGATGAAACAGATGATGGAGCTGTCGAAAATCGGCGAGAACCACAAATTACTCTCCAGCCTCGATGGCAATTGGGATTACACGATCAAGTTCTGGATGAACCCCGATCCCAACGCCAAGCCGCAGGAATCGAAAGGCAGCGCGACCCGCAAATCGGTCATGGGCGGCCGCTACGTGATGATGGATGTGAGCGGCAAAATGCAGATGCCGGGCGAAGACGGAAAAATGAAAGATATGCAATTCAAAGGCATGGGTCTGGAGGGCTACGACAACGTGAAGAAGAAATTCGTCGCTTCCTGGATCGACAACATGGGCACCGGTATCGAGTTCTCTGAAGGAACCTACGATCCGGCGACAAAGTCGTTTACTTACACTGCGGAGATGGAACCCGTCCCGGGAATGAAGACAGCGGTCCGTGAAGTGATCAAAATCGCTGATAACAATCACATGAGTCTCGAGTGGTATGAGAACCAGGGCGGCCAGGAAAAGAAGACCATGGAGATTAACTACACGAAGAAGAAATAGGCTAAACGACTAGCAACATTTACGAAGCGCTCGCGGACTTGTTTCGCGGGCGCTTTTTTTTGAAGCGTCGATTTAGGAAGAAACCACGAACCGGTTGCCTTCGCTGTCCTTGAACATCGCGTAAGTTCCCCACGGCTCTTTTTGCGGTGGGCCTTCGAATTCCACGCCGCGCTTCTTCAGCTCTGCATACGTTTTGTCGATGTCATCGCACGCATAGGACATGTTCATGAAGGACCCGATCCGTTTTTCGTCTCCTTCCGCCGTAAAGAGCACCACTCGTGTTTCCGCTTTCGGGACGCGCAGCTCGATCCAGCGTTGCTTTTTATCAAACGGCTGATCGGTGATGATCGTGAACCCGAGCTTTTCGGTGTAAAAATCCAAAGCCCGGTTCTGGTCGGCCACCGGGATGCTGACGAATTTGATTTGCTTGATCATGATGCGGCGAACGTAATTCGCTCTCTCTTTGCCCGTCCAGCGAACAACGGCGTATTGTGCAAAGACAGCTGTCCGTTTAAAAGTATAGATGATATGGATTGGAATGATCGCCGCCTGCCGCGCCGGCTTGTCACGCCTTGGCTTTAGCGTCGGGGGAAGCCTTGCGCGGCGGCGGATCCGTTTATCGGTATAGCGGTTCATTACTTCTCAACCTTTCAACTCCTCAACTTCCCTTGCCTCGTTTCAAAGAAACCATTTCAGTCGACGACTACGTCATCGACGTCCTGATGCGTGATCTTGTTGGACATGATCAACAGCCGGCCGCTTATTTTGTTTATCTGCATCTTTACCGCCAGGCCGCGCGGACCAAGTGGAGACCGGTTTCAGCAAGTCTGCGCACCCTCGCGCAAGCGACTGGTCTTTCGAAAAGCGCCGTTCAGACAGCGCTCGAGAATTTGAGACGCCGCGAATTGATCGTCACCACCAGCGATCACGCCACGGCTACGCCGCGACACCGCGTTCTCCGACATTGGCGAAAGTAAATCCCAGATGTCAGAGGTCCGAGGCAGGTGTCTGTGGTCAGTGGTCGGTCGTCTCTGACCGCGCTCTCCGTTTCCGCACTAATCGGAGGGGAATAAAATAGGCGAGGAACGCGAGCAGAAATACGGCGCCACCAATGCGCGCGCTTAATGTGATGGCGATCGATAATTCGGCCAACCCGAAGATCCAGACAAAACTTTCCCCGGCGAACGCTTGTCCCCATTGCGGTTGGCGACCGGCTGAAGGAACTCGCGGCCGAAGCGACAGCCAGAAGCGCGGCACCGCTTGCTGATAGGCGCGATACGATTCTCCCTGGCTTTGCCGCAGCGCTTCTTCTTCGCGAAGAATAAGCCGATAAACAAAAATCCAGTTCGCCGCGACTAGGAATACGAAACCAAGTCGACTGGCAAGAACGCCGATTCCTACCGCCATCGGCAGATTCCCAAAGTAGAGCGGATTGCGGGTGTAACGAAATGGTCCATCGGCGATCAGCGCTTCGGAATGCTGACTCGTATCGTGAACGATATCGGTGCGGAGATAAGCCGCCGCCCACGTCCGCAACCCAGCGCTTAGAAAAACGAGGAACGCACCAGATAGGATCACGATTCGTGCAAACAGGTCCGAGTCGGGACTGCCGCGCGCAATCGACGGCGCGATCAAATGTCGTAGCGAGACGATGAACGACACATGATCGAAGGCCGAAAGGAAAAATCCCACGAAATAAATCGCGCAGATGATCCAGAACCGCATTTCGAACTCAAATTTCGTCGCCTGCACGCCCGCACTTTAGCGGCGGGCATGTGAACGGCGATTCAAAATTAATTCGAAAGATTCGTCACCAATCGACGAATTATGATTTATGAATTGTCGATTCTCCTGTCTCAATCCCGCTCAAGTCGCGTTTAATCTTTGGCGCTTTCTACTTTGTAATTTCTACTTCTTACTTTGTTAACTTGTGCCTGAAGCCACAACGCCACTCCGGTCGAAGACTCGCCGTGGAGAGCTCGAAATGCCACTGCGACTCGCAGTTGATCCGCGCTTTCAAGATCGCGAGCGTCAGCCGGGTCTCGATCTTCTCCGTGCGCTGGCCATCATCGTGGTCGTCATTTACCACGCCGCTCTTTTCGGATTCAAATTGCCCGGCCGCGTGGATCGCTTCGGCTGGATCGGTGTCGATCTTTTCTTTGTCCTCAGCGGTTATCTGATCGGCGGCCAGCTCCTCGCCCCGCTCGCGTGCGATCGGCACGTTAATCTCGGTCGTTTCTTCGCCCGGCGCGCCTTGCGAATCATGCCGGCTTACTTCGCGGTCCTGGCGATTTACTTTTTGTTGCCGTCCTGGCGCGAGTATCCCGAAATGTCGCAGCCGCTCTGGAAATTTCTCCTGTCGATCCAAAACGTTGCTCTGCACGGCGGCACCGCGTTTTCCCATGCGTGGTCGCTCGCGGTCGAAGACCAATTTTATCTTTGTCTTCCGTTCATTTTGCTCTTTGTGAATCGCTGGCCGCGATCCGCGATCATCATTCCGTGCGTCATCGTGTTCGGTGGAATCTTGCTGCGGACATTTCTTGCCTGGCAAAATCCCGCAGCCGACTTCGGCGTCTCCTTTCGCGGGTTTCAAGCTTGGATTTATTATCCAACCTGGACCCGGCTCGATCCGCTAGTCTTCGGTGTTGCTTTGGCCGCGATTGAAAAATTCCGGCCACAATGGTGGCAACGGCTCATGAACGGCGCGCCGTGGCTTTGGTTGCCCGGCGTCGCGCTGATCGCTTTTGGCCTTTATCTCGGCGAAGGAGATTATCTCAGCGTTGCGGCCGCGATCTGGCAATTTCCACTCATCGCGCTCGGCATGGCCGCGCTCCTGATCTGCGCGCTTAGTCCGCGGCTACCATTTCGTCGAGTTGCAATCCCCGGCGCCGCCTTCATCGCCAGTATCGCTTACAGCGCCTACTTGATTCAGAAGCTGGTCATCCATTTCGTCGCGCAATTTTGCGCGACTCACGACTTCGCACTCACGTCCGTGCCCGCTCTTCTTGGTGTCGAGATCTGCGTTTACGCCGTCGCCACAATCCTCTTTCTCGCCGTCGAGCGTCCGTTCCTCCAACTGCGCCATCGGTTCGCGCCGCGCGCATCGGTGCGAACCGACGCTGGAACTTGCGCTGCGTTGCCGATCGAGCGATGAGCGGCGGGCGTGGATAACGTTTCCGTCTTCTTTCTTGCTCAAGGCGAACAATCGGCGGACGCGGTCATGGCGCGGCTGACCGCGTTCATTCGCGCGGCAAGGCAAACTCTTGATCTTGCCGTCTACGACATGCGGTTCGGCGATCCGCTGAAGGCTGCGCTCAGTTCCGCTTTGCGCGATCGGGCGGAGGCGGGTGTGCAAATTCGATTTTGCTATGATGGCGACAAACCGGTCCAACCAAACGTCGCCGCCGGTCAGGATCCCGCGCCCGCTGGAACCGGAGCATTTGTTCAGTCGTTAGGCTACCCGTGGCGCCGAATTGCCGGGATGAAACTGATGCACAGCAAATTCATCGTCCGCGATCAGCAATCGGTTTGGACCGGTTCGACCAACATGACGGATGACGCATTTATGCTGATGGAAAACAATATTTTAGAGATCGATTCGCCCGCGTTGGCCGGTTACTACGCACGGGATTTCGAGCAGCTCTGGGAAAAAGAAAACTTCGATAACACCGGCGAAATACAAACCGCGCCTGTGCCGATCACGTTCTCTGATCAATCCGGCACCGCGCGAGTGATGTTTTCGCCAGGATGCGGGTCGGTGATCGACGCCGAGGTGGCCCAGCGCGTTCGCGCGGCACGACGTCGAGTCCGTATCTGCAGTTTATTGATCAACTCCGGCACGCTCATTTCCGAGCTCGGCAATTTATTGCGTCGGAACGACGTCAAGGTCGACGGCATTTATGATCGCACCCAGATGGCTGACGTTTACCGCCAGTGGCAGGAAGTGCCATCTAATCGATGGAAGATTGGCGCCCTCCAGGAAATTGTCGCAGGCGCCCACCTCGTCGGAAAAAATTCAACGCCCTACACACCGACCAGCAAACACGATTTCATGCACAACAAAGTTCTGGTCGTCGACGACACGGTGATCACCGGTTCCTACAACTTCTCGCGCAGCGCCGAGTTCAACGCCGAGAACATTCTGTTCATCGAAAGCCCGCCGCTCGCTGAAAGCTACAGCTCTTACATCGACCACCTGATCCAGAAATACGGCACCTAAATCTCGAAGCTTCAGAGCCAGCGGCGCACTGCGCGCTTCAATTCCAGATAAGGCTCCCCGAATTTTGCGGTGAGATACCTCTCTTCCCGCAGGATCACCCCGTAGTGCATGATTAAGGCCAGCGGAACGACGAACAGCAGCGTGATCCAGTCGTTTAGAAAAAAGCCAAGCGCGACCTGGAGTAAACAAAGCGCCAGATACATCGGGTTCCGGGTGAAGCGAAACGGCCCGCCGCGCACAATCGTTAACGCAGGCTTGGCCGGATCGACGTTTGTTCCGGCCGTTTTCATCGTCACCAGGGCCGACAACGCGAGCGTCGGCGCCAAAACGACGAGAACAATTCCGCAAACCAGACAAACGCTATAGCTCATGATCGGCAACCGGATCAGGAAGAAGTGCACCAAAGCGCTGATCACCGCGCCCGCCAGCCAGATCAATGGCGGGAAAGCAATGATGCCGGGATTATCCGATGATGTATCTGGCTCTGTCATCCGATTTTGCACATCTTTAAAAAACGAATCTGGAAACCATGAATCCAAGATCGAAAACAAATGGGCTCGGACTTCCTGGGTTCCTGGTTTCCTGATTAGATTGTCTTCACCGGTTCTTCGTCCTTCGTTCGCCAGGCCGAAATTTTGCCAAATAAGTCGCGGGTCGCCGTCGCAATATCTTCCGCTTTCGATACGCCGCTGTCGATCAACGCGCGCCCGGTGCTTTCCCAAATCTTCCTTACCACCAGCGCGCCGTTTTCTCGCACGATCCGGCCGAGATGCTGGACGGCGGCGGCAGTTGCAGATTTACGAATCAGTTCGGATGAAGTGCGCGATGTGATTTCGCAGTAGCATCGCGCAACCTCGCCCACGCGCAGTGTCAGAAACGCGTTGGCGGCGCCGTTCGAAACGCATCTCACCAGAAGCGCCGAAATCCCGCTCAGCCCTGGGATACCGCCTTTGAGCGCCGGCACAACCGACGTCGCAAGCGGCGCGACCATTTCTCCAAGATCGAGCGATTCGAGTCCGCTGGAAATGAACGCGGTGCCGGCAACGTTCAGATAAAGCCGGATCAACTCGCGAGGCGACGGCCGCTGCACGTAAACGCGCGCAACCCGTGTAACCATTTGGATTTGAGTGAAGAGAAGAATGAGCGCGTCGAGCCGGCCGTTTTGCATCAGCGCCGTGCTCAGAAACACGGTGCTTGCTGTTCTGCGCACAACGGCGTCCGCTTCCGCTGACAAGACGCTGATCGCATTTTCCATCTCTTCCTGGGTGCTGAGAGGATTGCCGCGCGTGCGCGGGTTGGCGGCGAGTCGGACGCGGAGCGCTTCCAAATACGCGTCGTGCTTCGGACCGGATTGTTCCTCTGGCGGAATGAGCGCCGCCGGAAGTTTTGCGTAAGCGATCACGCCATAGAGGGCCGCCGCAGCGGCCGCGAGGACCATAGTCCAGAAGACGATGCTACCGGCGAGTGGATGGATTCTCTCAGCCAGAGAGATCAAACTGGTCACGCCGGCAACGATCAGCGAGAGCACGCAAACCGTCACCAGGACGACCAACGCGATAATAATTCTCCGCGCGTTAAAGTTCTGTTCTGGCGACGTCACAGCGTTCACAGGTCGTGGTCGTTAGTCTCCACCGGCCTCGGCCGCGTTCAACTTCTGCTTCCCGATAACAATTAACCGATAACTGCGGCGGCAGCTTCCCGTGACCTCTGACTTAGCGCTACTCTATAAAATCCGCGATCGACCGATATTTCTGGGTGAGCTCCCGGATGCGGTGATCCAAGCGGTGAATGCGGTGGATCGAAATGTAGATCAGCCAGGAGCCGAGCACGACCAGACCCAGGTTCAGGAG
>WNFO01006574.1_pt1 | contig 10268 bp, 9 predicted proteins | sample 5400251 | NCBI WGS metagenome assembly WNFO01 (sample SAMN13153354, study PRJNA577476) | soil metagenome | isolation source: 100 cm saprolite under Madrone tree | place: USA:California | collected 2016-06-14
CACAAATTGCACCCGATGCACAGCGTCTCGCCCGTCTCCGGATTGTTGTTCAGCCGCGGCGCACCCCGGTACCGCTCCGCCACCATCGGCCGCTCCAGCGGATACTGCTCCGTCACAATGTTCTTGGGATTTTGCGCCCAAAAGGTGACCGCCAGGCCCTTCAAAAAATCTACTTGAAACAATTGTTCCAGGAGTTCCCGCATGCGAGTTAGTTTGTTTCTCCCCTTCCCAATTGTCAAGCAACGTCAGCAATCAAGTTATGGCCAGTTTGAACCATTCTCGGTTGATGAGCTAGGATAACTGCAATGACCTTTGCAAGAAAATCTCTCTACTGGTTACTTGCCTATTTGGCGCTCGCCTCTGTTTTAGCGTGGACGGTACCTTCGCTTATTCGCAGACGCGACTTTGACATTGCTTACGAGACTTGGCGAAAAAATCCTACACCGGAGAACGAAGCAGCATTTCGAGCCCAACATCGAACGAATGAACTAATTCATCTGAAAGACTCTTTGATTGGCGCACTATTTTTGCTGAGTTTGGGACTCGGCGCATACGGCGGCCTACGTCTCGCGATGAAATACTTTAAACGATCTGATTAAATGAAAACTGACATCGAGTTCATGCAGGATGCACTGACTGAAGCCCGCGCCTCAGCCAGCGCCGGCGAAGTGCCCATCGGTGCCATTCTGGTTCACGACGGAAAGATTCTCGCACGCTCCGGTAATCGCACCGTGCGCGACAACGACCCAACCGCCCACGCCGAAATCATCGTGCTTCGGGAAGCCGCACGCCTCCTCAGCAATTACCGCCTCGCGAACACGGCTCTCTACGTCACCATCGAGCCCTGCAGCATGTGCGCCGGCGCGATCATTCAAGCCCGCGTCCCGCGCCTCGTCTACGGCGCCGAGGACCCCAAGGGCGGCGCCGTCCGCTCCTGCTTCGAAATCCTTTCCAATCCGCGCCTCAACCACCAAGTCGAAGTCTCCGCCGGCGTTCTCGCCGCTGAAGCTGCCGCCGTGCTCCAATCGTTTTTCGCCGCGCGCAGATAATAAATTACCTTCTCGATTTCTTGCGGGGCGATTGGGCTGGTGTAGTGAATGGCTCTAGCCCGCCAGCTCCACCTTGTCCCGCTGGATGATTGTCCAATTGCCGATAAATCAAATGCTCTGCTACGATTAAGTCTGCAACGACCGCGGAGAGGTGGCTGAGCGGTTGAAAGCACTCGCCTCGAAAGCGAGCGTGCGGGAAACCGTACCGTGGGTTCGAATCCCACCCTCTCCGCCACTTCCTGCCAGCACGCACATCAATCACCGCAAAGAAAAAAACCGAGCAGGCTCGCTCGGTTTCTCGCATTTCCTAAATTGGATTCCAGCTCAGAAGTGGCAGCTCGCTGCGCCGCGTTTCTGCAGATATTTCTGGTGATATTCTTCCGCGCGATAGAAGGTGCCTGCCGGCGTGATTTCCGTTGCGACGGGCCGCTTAAGCTTTCCGCTCGCCTCCAGCGCCGTGCGCGACTTCTTGGCAATCGCTTCCTGCTCCGACGAATGAGTGAAAATCGCCGTGCGGTACTGCGTGCCGAAGTCCGGCCCCTGGCGGTTCACTTGCGTCGGGTCGTGCGCTATCCAGAAAACATCGAGCAACTGTTCGTAACTCACCTTCGCCGGATCGAACGTCACCTGCACCACTTCCGCGTGCCCGGTTTCGTCCGTGCATACATCTTTGTAAGTCGGGTTCGGCGTTTCCCCGCCGCTGTACCCCACGGCCGTGTCAATCACTCCGGGAACTTGCTGGAACGCCGCCTCGACGCCCCAGAAGCAGCCCGCTCCGAAAGTCGCAATCTCTGACATGTTTTCCCTCGCCGATCCATCTGTGCGGTGTTGCCTACGAGCACGCATTAGATGCAGTAGCAGTATGCCGCGGTTTCAGCAAAATTCAGGACGCTTTCCGCCGAGGGGGCGCGGCCATGGCTTTCAGTTTTTCTTGCGCCGGCCCTTTGTAAGGGCTGTTGACCGAGGCCGCCTGCGTGAAAGCCTCTTTCGCCTCGGGGTTCCTTTTCAAGTTCAAGAGTGCAAATCCCAGACGATACTGGTTGCGTGCATAGCTGCCGTCATCCGGTTTCAAGAGCGGCGCGGCCGCCCGGAAATTCGTCACCGCCTGCGCGTTATCTTTTTTCTGAATGTTGATCTGACCCAGCGAACTCAGCGCCAGCCCTTTTTGCAGCCCGCTCTGCAGCATCCATTGCTCGTCCGTCATTTCATCCGGCTTTTTTGCAGTGTCCAGCACGCTTAATGCCTTCTTCGCATAAGCCTCGGCCTTATCCAGTTGTTCGCCCTTCTCTCCGTAGTAATCGGAGAGCAACAGCAGCATTCCCAGGTTGTTGGGATCTTTTGCCAGCAGGCCGTTGGCCACTTCGAGCATCTTTGGCGCATTCTGCGCTTGCTGATACGCCGTCGCCGCCACTCCAAGCGCCTGGCTGGCGTACGCCGAATCTGCAAAAATCTGCGCGAATCGCGCCAGCAGCGCGGCTCGTTTCCCGGCGTCCTTGGTCTGATAAACGCCGCTGAACACGGCATTCTGGATGTAAGTGATACCGTCCTTGTTGGCTTCCAGCGTCTGCGCTTTTTGCTGAGTCCATGCTTCCGCTGAAGATCCCGCCGGAGCCGGCGCATTCTTGTATCGCTGTAAAATGCCCTGTGTCTTTTCGCCGTAGGAAATCAGCCGGTCCGCGTCGCCCTTTTCCGAGGCCGCGCGAACCATGTTCATCGCGTTCTGAAAATTGTCCTGGTCGAGCGCGAAGAGTTTGTCGCCGTATTCGAACGCTTTGTCATAGTTTTTCTGCGCCAAGTAGTAGTCCACGTACAAGCCATTCGCCAGAATCGGGTAGTCCCCTTCTTTGCCCGCACCCTCCGCGAACGCGCCGATCAGCGCCAGCTTTTGTGCCTGGTCGGTTGCCGCGTTGATTTCCGAGATCGCGTGATCCGCGTCCGATCCCGCCTGGATAGGCACGATTTTGCCAATCTGTTGGGCAAGCGCGGCATTCGCCGAGCATCCCACAAGAAAGAAAATTCCGATCAACCAACAGGTCCTTCGCATAGAACCTCCACACGCAGGGAATTGGCTGCATTTTAGTTCCGCTGCTGGCTTCGCGCAAACGAATTTCATACGGAATCGACCTGACTCGGGACAACCATTGCCGCCGGAAGTCTAGAGGGAGCCCTTCCGGCCCTGGGCTCACAAAACTGGATGAAATGCGCACGAGCATGGTAAAACAAGCGGGAACACCTATTGCCATGCTTACCGATGCACACGATCCAGGACGGATGCGCTTTGAGAAAGAACGAAGAAGAAGTGATCGCTATCCCCTCGTCATTCCGATTCACTTGAAATGGCCGGGTCCAGGTGGAGAGCTGCACTCTGCGCACGCACAAGCACGGGAAGCAAACCTCCATGGCGGTCTCCTGGAGTTTATGGACGCCGATAGGTATCCAGCCGAGGGGACTGAAGTCGAATTGATGAATCTGGTCTCTGGTCAAACGGCAAAGGCGCGCATATCCGCCATTCGACGATCTTCGACGGGTGCTCTCTTGGCAGTTACGGTTGAACTCCTCCCGCCCAACGAAGCGTTTTGGGGACTGACCTTTCAGTTGAGACGGACGACTGGGGAATTGTTGAAGCTCGAACACGGCATGAAAGCAGGCGACATTGACCCCTATCTGCTGCGCGAATTCCGAGACGCAGTGGATTACGTCCGCAAGACAGCGTGGGCCGTTCAGGAATGGCAGGAGAGACAGGTTCAGAAGCGGGATACGGCAACGGTAATTCCGATGCTCGTTATGGAGCGCATCCGCCGCGGGACGCAGCTCTATGAGGCGCTCACCGCCGACCTGAAGAACCACGCCATTCGTCCCGAAGCCGCAGAGATCGAAGATTTATTCCATGCTATCGAACACCTTTACGAAGAATTGAAGCAATTGCACTAGGCCCACGGCATTCATCGAAGATGATTTCCTCAAGCGCAAAGCTCTAAAAAGGAAAGCGTCGAGCCAGTTCTTCTGCGTTTCAACGATTAGATTTCGCGAACTGCTCCAACCCACCGGTAATCGTGGGAAAGATTGCCACTCTCCAGTCCTTTCGATAAATCGGCCTGTGATCCATGAAATGGGGGCATTGATTGACGGCCTTCACGTTTCGCGAGACGATTAAAGTTTTGGATGGGGTGCAGCATTGGATCTAGGGCTCACGGGTCGCGTGGCCATCGTCGCGGCGGCCAGCAAGGGACTCGGCCGCTCGGTCGCGGAGGAACTCGCCCGCGAAGGCGCCAGCGTCGCCATTTGCGCGCGGACTCCAGCCACGCTCTCGGAGACCGCCGAGCACATCCACAAATCCACCGGCCGGGATGTCTTCCACCAAGCCCTCGATGTCGCTGATTCTGCAGCAGTTGCCTCCTTTGTTGCCGCCGTGGAAGCCCGCTTCGGCCGCATCGACATCTGCGTTACCAATTCGGGCGGCCCTCCGTCTAACTTATTTAAGAACACCCAGCCGGAAGACTGGCGCGCTGCCATTGACCAGCTTCTGATGAGCACGGTGAACTTTGCCATGGAAGTTCTGCCGCGCATGCAAAAGAATAAGTGGGGACGTCTGATTACGATTACCTCTTCTGCGGTCAAACAGCCTGTTGAGGGACTTCTGCTTTCGAATTCGATTCGCGCCGCCGTCACCGGCCTGGCGCGCACCCTTGCCAATGAATACGGCGCCGACGGCATCACCGTAAACAATGTCTGCCCTGGATTCACGCGCACAGCGCGGCTGGACAATCTCGCATCCGCCATTTCAAAGCGTACCGGCGCGAAGCCACAAGAAGTTTTCGCCGGCTGGGAACGCGAAATCCCGGCAGGCCGAGTGGGCACGCCGGAGGAATTCGCGGCGGTGGTCACGTTCCTCGCCTCGGGGCGCGCCAGCTACGTCAACGGCACTTCCATCGCGGTGGATGGCGGCCTTGTCAGGAGTCTCCTCTAGCTCGCAATGTCCGTCGCCGCCCGCCACTTCGAACTCACTCTGCTACCAGAACGTTTTGCGATTTCGCGGCTCGCGGCCGATGCGCCGATTCCCGCATGGACAACGCAAGGCCCCTTCTTCTCCGTCACGCCCACGGGCGATGAACTTTCCATCGTCAGCGAACTCGCCCGCGTCCCGGTCGGCGTACAGTCCGAGCCCGGGTGGCGCATCTTTAAAGTTCATGGGCCTTTCGTCTTGTCGGAAATCGGCGTTTTGTCCGCGCTTGCCGCACCGCTCGCCGAAGCGAAAATCAGTTTGTTCGCAATCTCAACTTTTGACACGGATTACCTGCTCGTCGTCGGAGAGACTCTCTCGGCTGCCATCCACGCACTTGGCCAGGCAGGACACACGATTCACAGGAGCGCAGCAGAATGATCAGTGAACCTTCTCGCACCATCCTCCGTCGCAGTCGTCCGCGGTATCTCTCTTTCGCCGCGTTGTCCGCGATTTTCGTCATCGCTCTGCAACTCCGCGCCGATGAACCTTACGCGCGCAGCCGCGACTACGATCTGCAGCACTCCAAGATTGCCCTGCGCTTCGATGTCGAACAGAAAAAAGTTCTTGGCGACGTCACACACTCTCTGGCCGTTCTTCGCGACGGCACCACGAAAATCTCTTTCGACTCCGCCGGCCTGACCATCCAAAGCGTCACGGTCAACAAATCTCCCGCGAAATTCGAAACCCCGTGGGGCAAACTCATCGTTCCTCTTCCCGCCCCAGCGAAAACCGGAGACAAATTCGAGGTCGCCATCCATTACGAAGGCAAGCCCGCTAAGGGGCTGTACTTTATCCTCCCGGACAAAGATTATCCCGACCGCCCCAAACAAATCTGGACGCAGGGCGAATCCGAAGACACGCGTTACTATCTTCCGACGTACGACTATCCAAATGATCGCCTGACCACCGAAACGATACTCACCGTCCCAGCCTCCTGGATTACCGTTTCGAACGGCAAGCTCATCAATGTCACCGACGCAGGCAAAGGCCTCAAGACCTGGTATTGGAAAGAATCTGTCCTTAGCTCCACTTACTTGATCACCGTAGTTGCCGGCGAATTCGATGAAGTGAAAGAAACCTGGCGCGGCATTCCCGTCACATACTACGCGCCCAAGGGCCGCGGCGATCGCTTGCCCATCAACTACGGCCGCACTCCGGCGATGCTGGAACTCTTTAGCAAGAAGTTCGGCGTCGACTACCCGTGGGAAAAATACGCGCAGGTCATGGTGGACGATTTCGTTGCCGGGGGCATGGAAAACTCCAGCGCCACCACGAACACCAGCAGCTCGCTCGTCCATCCGAAGCTCGCTCCTGAATACTTCACCGGAGAAGATGGCCTAATCTCCCACGAACTCGGTCACCAGTGGTTCGGCGACCTGGTCACCTGCAAGGACTGGGGAAATATCTGGCTTAATGAGGGATTCGCAACGTTCCTGGAATTTGTCTGGAGCGAATCGCGTTACGGCAAGGATCAAGCCGACTATGAGCGCTGGCAAGCCACGCGCGAGTGGTTTGGGAGCAATACTCTCTGGAACAAGCCAATTGTCCGGCACGATTTCGACGATTCCAGCGAATTTGACGAAAACGCCTATGGCAAAGGCGGCTGGGTGCTCTATATGCTGCGCCATCAACTTGGCGATGACGCGTTTTATCGCGCCATGAAGCACTACCTCGAGGCCAACCGCGGGAAAAACGTCGTCACCTCGGATTTAGTCAAAGCCATCGAAGAAACGACTCATACCAACGTGGACCAGTTCTTCAGCCAATGGATCTACGGCGCAGGCGCTCCCAAGTTTGACCTGAGCTATACCTACGACAACGAAAAGCACCAGGTTGCACTGACCGTCAAGCAATCGCAAACGGTCGAAGGCCGCGTGGGAGTCTTCCGCGTGCCTGTTGAAGTGGAAATCACCACAAGCACTGGGGCAAAGCTCTATCCAATCACGGTTGCGAAAGGCAGTCAGGTTTTCACGTTGCCTGCAGACGCCGCGCCGCTCCTCGTTCTGTTCGATAAGGGCGGCCAAGTCCTCAAGTCCGCCGAATTCCACAAAGAAAAGAAAGAGTGGCTCTATCAGTTGAAGAACGCGGCGGAGCTGTCCGATCGCGCTGACGCCGTCATTGCGCTGGGCAAAATCAAGAAGGATGACGAAGTCATTGCCGCCCTCGGTGACGCGCTGCGCAACGACAAAGCCTGGGGCGTTCGCGCCACGGCCGCGGACACGCTTGGCGAGCTCGGCGGGCCCAATGCAGCGAAGTTGCTGCTCGAGGCAGCCAATTCGAACGATGGCCCATGGGTTCGCAGCAGGGTGGTCGCAGCGCTTGGCAATTTCAAAGATGACGCAGCGGTTGCCGCGAAACTCAACTCCATTGCGAAAGATGACAGCTCCTATCGCGCTCGTGCCGCTGCCTTGCAAGCACTGGGGCGCCTCAAGGCTCCGAACGCCCTCGCCACGCTCGAAGCTGCCGTCGCCGCGGATTCGCCGGACGGTTTTCTTCGCAACGCCGCTCTTCGCGCCTTCAGCACGCTCGGCGATGATAGAGCTGTTCCGCTCCTTCTCGAATGGTCCAAGCTTGGAAAGCCCGTCGATTCGCGCACCGCGGCGATTTACAGTTTGGCTCGCCTCCAGAAGGACAACAAGGAAATCACCACGCAGATCGCTTCCTATCTCTCGGAGCGGCGTCACCCCGTTCGCATGGCTAGCATTTTTGCGCTTGGCAGTCGCGGCGACGCCTCCGCCATTCCTGCGCTCGAAGCGCTCTTGAAAACGGACGATCTCAGCATCGTCATGGCCCCCATGATCAAAGGGCAAATCGCGCGTCTGAAGAAGCCTGCGGAAGGAAAGCCCGGGGCTCATCCCGGTGGCGAAGAGGGCGAGGAGCCTGCCGAAGGTGGCGCGGAAGAAAAGGCCTCCACCGACCGGCGCCTCGAAAAACTCGAACGTCTCCTCCAGGAAATGAGTGAGCGCCTCAAGTCCATCGAATCGCGCCTCCCGCCCCCGAAAAACTAACTGGCATAATCTTCCGGGTAGCGCGAATGGAATCCGATCCGACGCGGTCGGGAATCAGAAATCTTTTTTTCTTCTCTGTGAACTCTGTGTTGAGTCTCTTTCCTTTAAGGTTCGGCAATTAAAATCCGCAAGTCGCGCAGGTTATTTCCTGTCGGTCCGGTGACGATGACTTCGTCCAACCGCGCAAACAATGTGAAGGTGTCGCTCCGGCGGAACGCATCGGCCGGATCGAGTCCAATCGCGCGTGCCATCTCCAGCGTTTCGCCATCCGCCACCGCCCCCGCTGCCGGACTGTTTCCGTCAATCCCGTCGGTCCCCGCGCTGAGCACGGCAATCTTTTTCCCCGCAATCCTTTCCACGCAAGCCAGCACAAACGCCGAATTTCTTCCCCCAATTCCGTCTCCCGTGACCGGCGAGCTCACTTCTCCATCCGCGATCAACGCCACGCGGCGTCGCGGATTCTCCCTCCTGAGATTTTCCAGTTGCTCGAGCAGGAATTCCGCAGCGCGATCCACGGGCCAATCATCCGTGGAGTTGTCGCAGCGCGTCACGCAGCCTCTTGCTTCCGCCGCGCGATGCGCCGGATGGAACAGATCGTCCATCCCCAGCAAAAGCAGGAAATGAGCGTTCGCAAAACAAGGGTGGCCAGACTTTGGAGTTTCCGGCATCTTCTCGTTCTCGATCCATTGCCGAAGCCGGGAAGGGAACTTCCTCAGCAGTTCGTACTTTTCCAGGAGGGCGCCCACGTACTCGACGACGGCCGGATCCGGCAGCGTGGGTCCGGACGCCAGCGCCGATTCATTTCCCGCGGCAACATCGGTAACCGCCAGCGAAAGTTTCGTCGCACGCCCTGCCGCCACCGCCAGCCGCCCGCCTTTCACCGCGGAGACGTGCTTCCGCAAAGCATTCATCTCCTCGATGGACGCGCCGCATGTCACCAGCGTGCGATTCATCTGCTGCACGTCTTCCAACGTCAGGGACCGTTCGAGAGGCAATTCCAACAGCGCCGATCCGCCGCCGGAGAGCAGGAAAAATACCAGCGTTTTTTCGTCGCTGTTCTTGAGCAGCGCAAGAACCGTCTCCGCCGCTTTCCAGCTCTCTTCATTGGGTATGGGATGCCCGCCCAAAAAATACTTCATGCCGGGCAGCGGCTTACGCGGTGCCGTCGGCGCGGACACTACACCTTCGAATCTCACAAAGGGCACTAACACGGCCGCTAGTCCGTCCACCATCGCATGCGCCGCTTTTCCGATGGCCACCACGCGCAGCTTATCGAACTCGCGCAGATCAAAGATCTTGCCGTCGCAAAGCAGACGCGTTCCCGCGCGCCGCAGCTTGCGCTGCATCGTCGCAGGAATATCGATCGCAGCCAGTGTTTCCTGGAAAATTTGGCGGGCGAGTTGCTTCAGATCCGCCATGAGAGGTTTGCCGAAAGACTCCTCAAGATTCCTGCAGCACTTCCGGATTCAGCACGTTCGGCGGCCGCTGCCCGGAAAAAAGCGCCACCACATTTTGTGCCGCCATGCACGCCATCTTCGTACGCGTCTCGAGTGAAGCCGATGCCAGATGCGGCGCCAGTACCACGTTCGCGCGCCTCAGCCCCGGATGGATGAACGGTTCGTTTTCGTAAACATCCAGCCCCGCCCCCGCGATCTTCCCGGCTTCCAGCACAGCGACCAGTGCCGCTTCATTCACCACTGGCCCGCGCGAAGTGTTAATTAGGAATGCCGTCGGCTTCATTCGGTAGAATTTCGACGCATCAAACAAACCGCGCGTCTCCGGCAGCAGCGGCACGTGCACGCTCACGAAATCAGAATCCGCCAGCAACGCATTCATTTCCCGGAACTCCGCCTTCAATTCCTTTTCCACGGCCTCCGGCGCGCGCACTGCGTCTGTGTAAATCACTTTCATCTGAAAACCGCTCGCCCGTCGCGCCATCGCCCGCCCAATCCGCCCGAATCCCACGATCCCCAACGCCTTTCCCCACACGTCGGTTCCCACAAGCTGGTCCAGGTTCCAGCCTTGCCAAATCCCCGATCGCGCCAGCGCCTCGCCTTCCCCAAGGCGCCTTGCCACCGCCATCATTAATGTCCACGCAAAATCCGCCGTCGTTTCATCCAGCACGCCGGGCGTATTCGTCGCAACCACGCCCCGCTTCGTGCACGCCGCCACATCGATATTGTCGAATCCCACCGCCACATTCGCCGC
>WNFO01020622.1_pt1 | contig 10268 bp, 10 predicted proteins | sample 5400251 | NCBI WGS metagenome assembly WNFO01 (sample SAMN13153354, study PRJNA577476) | soil metagenome | isolation source: 100 cm saprolite under Madrone tree | place: USA:California | collected 2016-06-14
ACGCTTTTGATCGACGCCACTTTGAAAGGTCCGATGCCGCCGCTGGCGCTGCCGGCGCGGCCATTCATGGAGCGCGCGCGCGCCATGTGGGAAGAGCTGGGCCTGCCGGCACTCAAGCCGCAGCCGCCGTGGCATGGCTATTCGCTCGGCGAATGGGACGAAGCGTGGGAGCGCTACGCCGCGCGCGCCGTCGAGGGCCGCTGGCAGGAGAGCGGCAGCGAGACTTTCGCCCGCCGGCGCGGCGGGCTCACGCCGGAGACGCCGGTGCGGGAGGTGGAGGGGAAGTGAGCGCCGGAACTGCCGTGCGGCCTGACATATTGGAGGACCATGAGCACGGGCTCAGCCCGGGCGTCGCGGTTCCTCCTCCTCTTCGTCTGCTGTGAGGATCGCGACAATCTGACTGGCAACGCCCTGTAGCGGCATACCGGGCCCAAATACGTCGCGATCGCCCGCTAGCCACATGGAAGCTTCTTCGATGTCCAGGATCGTGGGGCGAAGCGCCATAATTGGCAGCATCTTGGTCGGATCGAGGTTGCCAAGGATTCGCGCTACATCATCAGTTGTCGCGAATCCACGCTTAGCTGCTTCCGTGGAATGGCTCTGTTGCATCATCTTCCTGCACTGTGAACGACTGCACTTGCGGCAATGCCACTTATCGGCACAACGTTGTGGTTGGGACTGCGTTCGATGCGACGAAATGCCGTCAGAGCGCTGTGAGGCCGCGCCTCACGTCATCGCTCCTTCCGGGCATCGGCCGGCAAACGCAGCGTTGACCTCGTTGAGCATCCTCTCTTCTTGCCCCGCATAGCGCGGCGAAAAATGAAATGGCTCGACGCGGCGCACCTGGGCTTCGCGCGCGATGGTTCCGGCCGCCGCAGTGGTGAGGTGCGACCGCTCGGCGGCTAATGCCGTATCCGCTTGCGCGAACGGCGCCTCAATGAACAGCAGGTCAGCATTTCGAACGAGGTTGACGATGGCCATGCGATTGGCGGCCGTATCGGCGACGTCGGTCACGTAAGCGATTTTTTGGCCGGGCGTGACCGTGACCACGCCGCTCAGGGCGCCAAGCGGCATCTCGTGCGCATGGGAGGAACCTGGCCCGGCGGGAACCTGGAGCGGATAGTCGGCCGGCCGGCCCTCCGTCACCGCCTGCTTGAGTTCGCGCAGCCAGGGGCCAACGGATAGTCCCAGGTCCGCAAGCCGGCTTTTCCAGACATTGACGTGAGCGACTTCCTCAATGGCGAAACCCAAGCAAGGCGTGCGGTGTTCCAAGATCGCAGCCGAGACCCGGAAGTCCGGCTGATCGCAGATGACGTTGTCGACGATCGGGGCGGCGGCGATCGGCTCCGCCGCAAAGCCGTTCCTGAGACGGAACTGCGCCCTGCGGGTCTCGGAGGATGAAGCGATCTCGGTCACCACGAAGACGAGGTCGGACAGATAGCGGTCCGCCAGATTCCAGAGGTAGGCCTGAAGCTTATGATGCACGTGATCAATGAAGCCGCTCGGCCCATAGAGCGCGACCGTCTTCTCCCGGCCGACCAGGATCCGCAGCAGGCGATCGAAGCCGATAAAGTGATCGAGATGGGCATGCGACACGAACACACGGTCGAGGCGGTGAACCTTTCGCGGCGATAGCGGCGCGATATCGCCCAGGTCGAACAGGATCGCGCGCTGCTCGAACAGCGTTTCGATATAAAGGGCCGGGTCGCCGGAGCGTCCGTTGACCAGCGTCGGGTGGAGAAGTGGCCGCATGATGAAGTGTGTGCCTCGCTCTCTTGATCCGTAAGGCCTCATCTGGCGGTCCGCCGGTGCGGTTGAAGCAGCCAAAACCGTCGAGCGAACTGCAGATATGTAGCAAGCGGAGGTGAACGGCAGGAGCAAGGGTTATGGTGAGATTGAGTTCAGTGCACCCGGAGCCGCCGCCTGTCATTCGGCTGTTCCTGGGCGGTGACGTTATGATCGGCCGGGGGATTGACCAGGTGCTGGCGCATCCCTGTGATCCGGCTTTGCACGAGGGGTACGCCCATTCGGCGATGGACTACGTGCGTCTCGCGGAGGCAGCAAATGGACCAATTCCACGGCACGCCGATCCTTGGTATGTGTGGGGTGCGGCGCTTGACGAGTGGAGCCGCGCGCAACCGGACGGCCGCATCATCAATCTCGAAACGAGCGTCACCCGCAGTGATGACTATATCCGGAAAGGCATCAATTACCGGGTAAGTCCCGATAATGCGGAGTGTTTGGCTGCGGCTGCGATCGATTGCTGCGTGCTGGCCAACAATCACGTTCTCGACTGGGGCCGTGCCGGGCTGTCAGAGACGCTGGCGACATTGGCCCATCTGGGGATCAAGATGGCGGGGGCCGGGCGAAATCTCGACGAAGCGGCGGCGCCGGCGGTGCTCGATTTTCACAGCAAGGGCCGCGTCCTGGTGTTTTCGTTCGCGCTCCCCTCGAGCGGCGTCCCAGAGAGCTGGACCGCGACGCGCGAGTCTGCCGGCGTCAATGTCCTGAGCGATCTGTCGTTGTCTGGCGTGGCGCGCATCGCCGAACAGGTGGAGCGTACGCGCCGGCCCGGCGATGTGATCCTGGTTTCCATCCATTGGGGATCAAATTGGGGCTACCACGTTGCGGCTGCCGAGCAGCGATTTGCGCACGCGCTCATCGACGACGCCGGCGTGTCCATCGTGCACGGTCACTCATCGCATCATCCAAAGGGCATCGAAGTCTATCGCGACCGGCTAATCCTCTATGGCTGCGGTGATTTCTTGAACGACTACGAGGGTATCCACGGCTACGAAGAGTATCGAGGCGACTTGGCTTTGATGTACGTCGCCGGCGTCGATGCAGCCAGTGCGGCCGTTGTCAGCCTCGAAATCGTTCCTCTCCAGATCCGCAATTTCCGGCTGGCGCGGCCGTCAAGCCAGGATGTTGAGTGGCTGCAACAGACGCTGGATCGCGAAAGCAGGAGGTTCGGCGTAAAGGTGGGGCTGGACACGGCTGGGCGGCTTATCTTGTCCTGAATTCTGCCCAACCTTGGGAACCCTCTCGCCGCGTCATGAGTTCTTCGGCGCGCAGCTCCCGAACTGTCGGTGCCGTCCGCCTCCTCTTGACGTGCGAGCCGGGGAAGCTCATCCAGAGGCAAGACAGTTTGGGGCGAACGCGATACGCATGGTGACGGCAAGGTGATCGGCCGAGGTAGCATTCGGCCCGAGAACTTTAATGCGCCCGTCACGGCGATGCAGACTGGAAGGACGGGATGAGCCTCGATCCTTTGTTGCTGTCGCGGCTGCAATTCGTTTGGGTGGTCGCGTGGCACATCCTTCTGCCGGCCTTCACGGTCGGACTCGCGTCCTATATCGCCGTGCTGGAGGGAACGCATTTCGCCACGGGGCGCGAAATCTACTTCCGGCTCTCGACGTTCTGGATCAAAATCTTCGCCGTATCGTTCGGCATGGGCGTGGTGTCGGGTATCGTCATGCCCTTCCAGTTCGGCACGAACTGGAGCCGATTCTCCGACGCCACCGCCAACGTCCTCTCGCCGCTCCTCGCCTATGAAGGGTTGATGGCGTTCTTCCTGGAGTCGGCCTTCCTCGGGGTCCTGCTGTTTGGCCGCAAGCTGGTGCCGCGCTGGGCGCATTTCATCGCGGCGCTCATGGTGGCTCTCGGCACACTGTTCTCCGTCTTTTGGATCCTTGCGACCAAGAGCTGGATGCAGACGCCGGCCGGTTACGAAATGGTCGATGGCCGGTTCTTTCCACACGACTGGCTGCAAATCATCTTCAGCCCATCCTTTCCCTATCGCCTCGCTCACACAGTCGTCGCCTTCTACATTACTACCGGCTTCGTTGTTGTCGGTGTGGCCGCTTATTACCTCCTGCGCGGGCGCTTCGTGGACGAAGCTCGGACCATGCTGCCGATGACGTTATGGCTGCTCACGGTTCTTGTCCCGCTCCAGATACTCCTCGGCGATGCCCATGGCCTCAATACGCTCGAATATCAGCCGGCGAAGCTCGCGGCGATCGAGGCGCATTGGGATACAAATAGTCGCGTCGCGCTCAATCTCTTCGCGATTCCCGACGAGAAGGCGGAAACGAACCGCTACGCGCTGTCCATTCCCGACCTCGGCAGCCTGATCCTGACCCACGATCCGAACGGAATCGTGCGCGGCCTCAAAGATTGGCCCTCCAGCGATCGTCCCCCAGTTGCCATTCCGTTTTTTGCTTTCCGGATCATGGTGGGGATCGGCTTGCTGATGCTCGCATTGATCGCCGCAAGCTGGTGGTTGCGGACCCACGGGCGGCTGTTCGATTCAAGTTGGTTCCTGCGGAGTTGCATGCTCGCGTCCCCGCTCGGTTTTCTCGCGGTGCTGGCCGGCTGGGCGACGACCGAGGTCGGCCGCCAGCCCTGGACGGTGTACGGCCTCATGCGTACGGCGGATTCGGTGTCTCCCTCTCTGACGGGCTTCGACGTGGTCCTGTCGCTCGTCGGCTATGGCGTCGTCTATCTCATCATGTTCCCGGGGGGCATTGCGCTGATGGCGAGGATTGTGAGGAATGGCCCGGTGGAGCCCGCCATGGAGCCGGAGCCAGTTGAGAGCGGCCGGCCGCTGCAGCCGGTGCAAGCCCTGCCACATCCCGAAGGGAGCGCGGGATCATGACCCCGGCCGTGCTCGACTTCGTGCCCTTGTGGACGATCATTCTCGGCTTTGGCGTGTTTCTCTATGTCTTGCTGGACGGATTCGATCTCGGGGTCGGCATTCTTTATGGGCTTGCGCCGGATCTGCCGTCGCGTAATCTTGTCATGAACTCTATCGCGCCGATCTGGGACGGCAACGAGACGTGGCTCGTGCTGGGCGGATTAGCACTTTTGGCAGCGTTTCCGCTCGCCTTCGCGATCATCCTGCCCGCAGTCTACTTTCCCGTGCTGGTGATGCTGCTCGCGCTCGTCTTTCGCGGCGTCGCCTTCGAATTCCGCTACCGGGACGCCGAGCATCGAACCTTCTGGGATCACGCTTTCTGCTATGGCTCTGCCCTCGCGACCTTTGCCCAAGGAATTGTGCTTGGTGCTTTCATCCAAGGCTTTCAAACCGAAGGACGTCATTTCGCCGGCAGCTCGTTCGATTGCTTCACGCCGTTCTCGATCTTTACGGGCATCGCCCTGGTCTTCGGCTACAGCCTGCTCGGCGCCGGCTGGCTGGTGCTGAAGACGCAAGGCACGCTCCAGGATTGGGCGCGCCGGTTGGGACGGTGGTGCTTAACTGGCGTCTTGTTTGCGATCGCGGTGGTGAGCTTGTGGACGCCGTTGATGGAACCGGATATCGCCCGGCGCTGGTTCTCGTGGCCCAACATCGCCTTTCTCTCGCCGGTTCCGATCATCACCGGGCTGTTGGCTTTCTGGGAGTGGCGCTCACTCAGAAACCGCTCGGAGGTGGCGCCGTTCGTCGGTGCGATCGGCCTCTTCGTTATGTCCTATATCGGCATTGCCATCAGTCTGTGGCCGATGATCGTGCCGTATCAGTTTACGTTGTGGCAAGCCGCGTCATCGGCCAGCACGCAAGCCTTCCTCCTGGTCGGGACGCTCTTTCTGCTGCCGATCATCCTCATGTACACGGGGTGGTCTTACTGGGTGTTTCGCGGAAAGGTCCGCGCCGACATCGGTTACCACTGAGGTCGCGTTCAAAACGCGAATCCAAATCGCAGCTTGGCTTGGTGCCGTTCGAAGTTCGCCAGGTCGAGTGCTCCGGGGGCAGCGATGGCTCGGCCGCGGATCTGAATATCCCACGCTGCCGAGACAAAAGCCTTGCGACCGAGCCGTGCGTAGAGGGTCGGGCCAACGTAGACCGCCTGGCCTGAGAACACGTTCAGTGCGGCGCCGCTGTAATCGCGCAGGTACCGCGCTTCGCCCCCCAGCCACAGGCCGGGCATGACCTGCGCCGCAAGGGCGGCACCGGCCCCGAGGAGTGACTCTTGCTCGATACCATCGGATGCGAGCAGGCGTGCCCGATCGTTGGCAAAGATGAGGTTGATCGCACCGACCAGCCGGTCCGGCGCAAGCTCGCGGTCCGCCAACAGCTGGATTTCGGTACCGAAGTGATCGGTTCGCACGCCGCTGGTTTCGTCGACCAGGCCCCAATGCGGCGCGACGCTCAAGGTCAGGCCGAGTGCTTTTGGCGGCGCGCAACGTCGTGTCGATCACGATCTCTCTTTCACCCTTGCTGCCGATATCGGCGCCTTCAATGAATCCGAACAGGTGCTCGGTGTCCAATGGGTCCGTTCGCGTCTTGGCGCTGTCGGCGCGGATCGGCGATGTGGCAATTGCAATGATAACCGTCGCTGCGGCGGCCGTACCGATCGCCGAGCGGAAAACAGGGCGGAACCACCTCCCGCGATGCCGGGAGGCGTCACGCCGCCAAAGCTGCGCGCGCATAAAAAAACTCCGTCGTTGCCGAATCCAAGCGGGCGCCCGGCCAATGGGCCGGGTGCTGCGCGTTTCAGATCGACAACGGGAGCTTCGGTGGACGTTCCGGCGGACCGGCCCTGGTGCTGATGAATGGTCGCGGCGGGACCGCGGTGACCTGTGGGGTCAAACCGCTCACGCTTGCGCCGCCCGCGATCGGGACCACACCAGCCAAATGGTGGTGCAAGGTACAGCATTGATCGCCGGGATCACTGCTGCCGTGCTCGTGCTGACCGTCATGACGGGCGTGATGATGGTGCACGTGATTGCCGCCACCACGTTCGGACAGGTCGGCAGCAACATCCCGCTCGCTCTCGAAGGCATGTTGGATGTGGACGCTGATCAACGGCACGATGCCGGCAGCCTGGGACCACAGAAACAGCCCCAGGAGGAACGGACCCAGGCGCCGCAGCTGAGCCAATGAGAAAATTTGAGGCCTTGCCGGCGCCCGCTTTGGCACCGCAAACTTGGCGGCTTGGCGCTCGCCAAGTCTAGGTCTCTCACCGGCTCGAACGCCAGGCCACACGGTCAGAGACCCCGCGCGATACGCAATCCATCAGTATAGAACTGATCGCGTTTGTCGCCGCCGGTGCGAGCGGCCGAGCGGTGCTCGACGTCGGAATCCTCCCACGATCCGCCGCGCACGACGCGGCCATTGCAATTGCCGTCGACCCAGGCGGAGCCGTCGGTTGGGGCCATTGCGGTGTATTCATCGTGCCAGCAGTCTTCGACCCATTCCGCGACATTACCATGCATGTCATGAAGGCCGAACCCATTAGGCGGAAAGCTCCCGACCGGCACTGCGCGCTGCCGGTTCACCTCGGAGGGGCCTGACCCGTCGGCGCTGCCGTCGTAGTTCGCCTGGCTCGGAGACAAGGTGTCTCCGAGCGAAAATCGCGTCGTTGTCCCTGCCCGCGCCGAGTATTCCCATTCGGATTCTGACAGCAGCCGGTACGGCTGAGCGGTTTTCCGGCTGAGCCACGCCACGTAAGATTTGGCGTTTTCCCAGGAAACATTGATCGCGGGTTGATTGCCACGTCCCCAGCCCTGGTCGTCCGGCCAGTAGCCGCCGCAACCGCCGTCGGTTGCGCAGGCGTCCCATTCGCTAAACGTAATTTCGAATTTGCTGACTGCGAAGGGATGAGCAATCGTGACGCGATGCTGGGCCGCCGCGGCCCCGTCCGAGGGGGGCGAGCCCATCGTGAACTCGCCGGCCGGGATCACCACCATCTGGGGGCAGTCCGCGCAGTCCTGGAATTGCGTGAGAGTCCCCGGCACCCGCCAGATGGCGGGAGGCGCGGACAGCCGCTGTTGCGGAGAAAGTGCGTCGAGACGCGGTCGCGCGGATGCAACGAGGTCAGCCGTCTTGGCCTTTAGTTCTGCGAGCTGCGCCTCCAGATCAGGCTGGTCAGGGCGGGCGACTTCGTTCGCCCGCCCATGGGATGCGAGGCTCATCACTGCGCAGGCAATCACCAACGATCCGGAAATCGACGCCACCGCGGCGACCCAGCCGGAGCTGATGAACCCCCGGCGACGGCCGGCAAGCCGGACGGGTATCTGTCTCCGGTTCAGCAGATTTGAGCTTTCGCCTGGTTGCACACGACTTCCCTCGCATTGCGCTTCCTGCCTCGCAGGAATACACGAAAATAGTTCAGCGCAAAACACTCATTGCACTTATAGTATCCTGGGGGATAGGATAATTTAGTGTCCGCAGATATGTTGTTATGCGCCCGCTTATCGGCAGAAGCATGCGCTTGGCGTATCCTCACCCACAGGATAAATCAAATGAAGGCAGAGACAGACATCCATGAAAGCCATCCGGATATCGTCAAGCGGCTCAAGCGCGCCGAGGGGCACATTCGGCGCGTCATCTCGATGTTCGAGGAAGGCCGCCCATGTCTTGACCTTGCCCAGCAACTTCACGCCGTTGAAAAGGCCATTGCGGAGGCGAAACGGCAACTGATCCATGACCACGTGGACCAGTGCCTCGACGTGGCGGCAAACGGGCGGGGCAAGCCGACGCGTGCGGTGGTGAGCGAGTTCAAGGCCATATCTCGATATTAGGTGTTTGCCGGCGCGACGGCGAGTTTGCCACTCGCATCTTAAGTGACCAATGAGAGCAAGGGGCATGATTGATCGTCTGCCTGTTTTGATCGGAGCCCTTGCGGCTGGCTTTGCGCTGGCGAGCTTTTTTCCACAGTGGCCGGAGCGAATCAGGACGGCCGTCGGATTCTCTTCGGCCACGGCTCCAAGAGTCCAGGAGTCCCCATCCGCGGAACCCGCAAAATCCAATGTCGAGGCAAAAGGCGACCAGCAAAGTATCGTCAAGCTCGACGACGATGAGATCAAATCCGCCAGTATCGAGTCCGCGCCGGCGCAGGCCGGCACTATCGCGCACCGCATTGTCGTCCCTGGCACCGTTATTCCGCACGCAGACCGCGTCGCCCACGTCGCCGTCAAGGTGTCGGGCACGGCGGCGGAGCTGCGAAAGAAAGTCGGAGATGCGGTCGTTGCCAATGAAGTCCTGGCCATTCTTGAGAGCCGCGAATTTGCCGATGCAAAAAGCGAATATCTCGCGGCACGATTGACCAACGAGCTGCAGCAGGACCTGTTCGAACGGGAAAAGGTGCTTTGGGACAAAAAGATTTCGACCGAGCAGCAGTTCCTTCGTTCCCGAAACCAGGCCGCAAACGCGAAGATGAGGAACGACATTACCCGGCAAAAGCTATTTGCCCTGGGCCTGACTGAACCAGAAATCACCAACTTACCCAACGAGCCGGAAGCTTTTCTGCGCCGCCAAGAAGTCCGCTCGCCGCTTGCGGGCCGTGTCGTGGAGCGCAAGGTCGACCTCGGTGCCGCGGTCGGGCGGGACAACCTCGAAACGGAGCTCTTCGTCATCGCCGATCTTGATCCGGTCTGGGTCGATCTCGCCATTAGCCCGACCGATCTGCCTCTGATCAAAGAGGGACAGGCCGTGTCGATCACGACCCGGGGCATCGCTGTAAGCGTCGAGGGCAAAATCATATTCATCGGGCCGATGCTCGATAAGGACAGCCGCTCCGCGCGCGCTGTGGCGGAAATAGCAAACCACAATGGCATGTGGCGGCCGGGCTCCTTTGTCACCGCTGCGGTCGCTTTCGCGGAACAGCCGGTCACGCTTGGGATCCCGACGAGCGCGGTCCACAACATCGGCACCGCAACGGTCGTTTTCGTGCAAGTCCCCGGAGGCTTCCAGAAGCGCCAAGTGGTCCTCGGTCAGAGCGATGAGCGCATGGTGGAGGTGTTGTCCGGGCTCCGTCCCGGCGAGGTGATCGCCATAACCAATACGTTTTTGCTCAAAGCAGAGCTCTTGAAAGCGCTGGCCGAGAATTGACCAGGCAATGATCGAGCGCATCCTCGCCTTGTCTGTGCGCCGCCGCTGGCTTGTCCTGCTGCTCACGTTGGCGGCCGCCGTGTCGGGCGCGTGGTCTCTGACCAGACTGCCGATCGACGCCGTCCCCGACATCACCAACGTCCAGGTTCAAGTCAATGCCTTCGCGCCGGCCTTATCGCCTTTGGAAATCGAAAAGCAGGTCACCTTTCCGATCGAGGTCGTGCTTGCCGGCATTCCGGGTCTCGAAAATACCTGGTCCTTTTCGCGTAATGGATTTGCCCAGGTTACCGCCGTCTTCAGCGACCGGACGGACATCTACTTTGCCCGTCAGCAGGTGGCCGAACGCCTGACGACGGCCAAGCCGAACCTGCCGCCCAATGTCGACGTGATCATGGGGCCGATCTCGACGGGGCTCGGCGAGGTCTATTGGTGGTCCGTC
>WNFO01006583.1_pt1 | contig 10264 bp, 8 predicted proteins | sample 5400251 | NCBI WGS metagenome assembly WNFO01 (sample SAMN13153354, study PRJNA577476) | soil metagenome | isolation source: 100 cm saprolite under Madrone tree | place: USA:California | collected 2016-06-14
CTCCTGAGCTTGTACGTCGAGGCCGAGCGCGTCCTCTATCGCGCTCGGGCGACGTTTCTAGGCGACGTGACGGCGAAAGTGCCGTATGTGATCGGGCTCGCCGGAAGCGTCGCGGTCGGCAAGAGCACGACCGCGCGGATCTTGCGCGAGCTCCTCGCGCGCGGACCGGAACAACCCAGGGTGGAACTGGTCACCACGGACGGCTTTCTCCACCCGCGACGAATTCTCGAGGAGCGCGGGCTGATGGGGCGAAAGGGCTTCCCGGAAAGCTACGATCGGCCGCGACTGATCAAGTTTCTGGCCGACGTGAAGGGCGGGCAAGCGCCTCTAGCGTGTCCCGTCTATTCCCATCTCACGTACGACATCGTGCCCGACGCCACCGTCACGATCGACCAGCCCGACATCGTGATCCTCGAGGGGCTGAACGTCCTGCAGGTCGTGGCCGATCGTCCGGGCGAGGCTCGCGTGTTCGTCTCGGATTTCTTCGACTTCAGCATCTACGTCGACGCGCCGGAGACCGACATTCGCCGCTGGTACGTCGAGCGGTTTCTTCTCCTGCGGGCCACGGCTTTCAAGGAGCCCCAATCCTACTTCCATCGGTACGCCACGCTCACCGACGAGGCCGCCGAGCAGACAGCCGAGACCATCTGGGACACGATCAACGGTCCCAACCTCCGCGAGAACATTCTGCCGACCCGCGAGCGCGCCCATCTTGTCCTCGTCAAGGGGCGAGACCACCGGGTCGACGAGGTGTGGTTGCGAAAGCTGTGATCGCGTGAGCCGCCGCGACTCGATCGCTCGGGCGATGAGGCGCCCGCTACTGCGAAACTCGCGTGGCGCCGGGATTCCTGGCCTAGAATAGGCGCCCTAGCGAGGTGGGGCGCGTGAGCACCGTAGACCAGCAGAAGATCAGGCGAACGCGGACCGGGCTCATCGCCCACGACGCGAGGCGCGCGCAGCCGGGCTACACGCTGTTCGCGCCGATGTACGGCGACGGCACCGTCTATCTCGTGGACATGGACGGTAAGGTCGCGCACCTCTGGCGCCTGCCCTATCGACCGGGTCTCTACGGCCATCTGCTGCCCAACGGACATCTGTTCTACGGCGGCAAGATCATGGAGGATCTCGAGCGCTTCGAGGCGTGGCACCGCTTCAAGGGCGGCGCGGTGCTCGAGGTGGACTGGAACGGGCGAGTTCTCTGGGAGGTGAGACATCCGGATCACCACCACGACGCCCGCCGGCTCCGTAACGGCAACGTCCTCCTGCTGTGCTTGTGTCCGCTGCCCGCCGAGCTCGCCGGCCGCGTCCAGGGCGGACTGCCAGGCACCGAGGCCAACGGCACGATGTATGCCGACTATCTGGTCGAGATGACCACGGGCGGCGAGACTGTCTGGGAATGGCGAAGCTGGGAGCACCTCGACCCGGCGACCCACCCGGTGACGCTCCAGGATCGCCGCGCGGAGTGGACGCACGGCAACACGGTGGCCGAGACGGCGGACCGCAACATCGTCGTGAGCTTCCGCAACATCTCAACCGTGGTCATGATCGATCGAACGACGGGCAAGATCGTCTGGCGGCTCGGCAGCCCTCCGCTCGCCCAGCAGCACGACCCGCGCCCGCTGGCCAACGGCAACCTCCTGATCTTCGACAACGGCACGCACCGCCGCGATCACTCGGGCACGTTCTCGCGCGTCATCGAGGTGGATCCGCGCACGAGCACGATCGTCTGGGAATACGCCGATCAGTCGCTGTTCGAATTCTTCAGCCCGTACATCTCGAGCGCGCAGCGGCTCGCCAACGGCAACACGCTCATCTGCGAGGGCGTGCACGGACGCATCTTCGAGGTGACGCGCGAGGGCGAGGTCGTGTGGGAGTACGTGAGCCCGCACTTCTTCCACGAGCCGAATGGACCCGGGCTCAACAACTGGGTCTTTCGCGCCTTCCGGTATACCGCCGAGGAGATCGAGGCGGCGCGCAGGGCGTGAGGCCCGAGTCGCGTCGTCGCCTCGGAGGCTATCGCGCCGGCCGTCGCGCGCCTGGCGGCGAGCTTCGGCGACCTCGCACGGAGTCGCGAGCCGCGTCGGGGATCTCGCGCGCGGCGATCGGCTGGTCGCGACTGAGGATGTCTGTGGTGCTACGCGCCGACTTCTACTTGAACCGGTACGTGATCCGGCCGCGGGTCAGGTCGTAGGGGGACAGCTCCATCGTGACCTTGTCGCCGGGCAGGATCCGGATGCGGTGCATTCGCATCTTGCCCGACACGTGGGCCAGGACCTTGTGGCCGTTTTCCATCTCCACCCGGAACATCGCGTTTGGCAGCGGCTCGACAACCGTGCCCTCCACCTCGATCGCGTCTTCTTTGCTCATGCCTTTCGCTTTCGCCTTTCCTCGGCGTCTTGGACGGACGCCCAATGTAGATCCGGGCTGAGATGCAGACGACGCTCCGGACACGATGGCTCTCGCGACCTGGACTCGCCGTCACGAACAGGAGGGAGCCGACACCCGAGAGAATATCACGCATTTGGCGCCTTCCGGCATTGGCTTCCCGGGTGCGCCTGGCAGGAGTCGAACCTGCGACCCTCGGAGTAGAAGCTCTTCGCGCGGTGGGCAAATCGCCTCGGGGCAGCGAGGGAGCGGCCGACCGCGTTTGAGGTTCGCGCGGGCGACGCCGAGTGGCTCAGCCGCGCGTGACGTGCGCCGACACGCAGCGCCACCGCCCGTCCGCGCGCCACCAGATGTCCGTGTAGCGCCCCGTGCCGACCTGACCGTCGGGCTTCGTGTACGCGGTGCGCGCGTGGATGATGCCGATGTCGCCCACCACCTGGATCCGCACGTCTTCTACGCGGAGGTTCGAGACTGGGCTCGGCTTGCCGATGACCGCGATGAACGCCGCGCGATCGGAGAACGAGCCGTCCGAGTTGCCGTTCACGAACTCCGGCGCGAGGTTCGCGTCGAACCAGCGGACATCCGACTCCTGGACCGAACGGATGTAGTGATGGTTGAGGTCGGTCAGGGCCGTGTGGTCCGCTGGAGTCGGGGCGGCAGCCGCGACGTCGGCCGTCTTCGTGGCCCCGATTTGGGGCGGCGCTGGACGCAGGGCGAAGTGCGCGGAGATGCACCGCCAGCGCCCCTCCAGGAAGCCGTAGACGTCGGTGTAGTGACCGACGCCGTCCTGGCCGTCCGGCTTCGTGTAATGGAAACCCGAATCGATGATGCCGACGTCACCGACGATTCGAATACGGGTGTTGACGGGCGCCATGTTCGTGCTGGGATTCGGCCGGCCGATCCGGTCCAGGAACCCGGCGCGGTCGACCAGCGACCCATCGGGATTGCTGGCCATGAAGCATGCCGCTAAATTCTCGTCGAACCAGCGGACATCCGAAGCCTGGGCGGCCCGGACGTAGCTGCGGTTCAGCTGCTCGAGTGTCTGCACGTCATTGGCGCGCGCGTGCCCCTTCTCGACCGTGGTATTTCCCATCGCCCTCTTCCTCCGTCGCGGTGATCGTACTCCGGCATATTGCGCTGCCTTCTGGCATGTTGAAAGAGCCAGTTTCGAGTTAATCTACGGTGCCAGATGCTCCTCCTCAATCTGCACAAAGCGCACGGTCCCCTCTATCGACGCGTCTACCATGCCCTCAAGTCGATGATCCGCGATGGGCGCCTCGCGCCTGCGGCGCGCCTGCCGTCGACCCGGGAGTTCGCGGCTGATCTTAGGGTCTCCCGCAACACAGTCATGCTGGCCTACGAGCAGCTTCTCGCCGAAGGGTACGTCGTCAGCCGGAATCGCGCGACCACCTCGGTGGCCAGCACGTTGCCGACATCCGCGATGCCCGCGTCCGCCCGCCCGAAGTCCGGGCATCCCCCATCAGTCTCCGCGTACGCCCGGCGGCTGATCAGACTTCTCGGAGCGCCGCCCGCGCCCTCGACCCGATCCGGCCTCCGCTACGACTTTCGCTACGGAGAACCGTCCATCGACGAGTTCCCGCGGGAAATCTGGCGGCGGCTGCTGGCCGCGCGGGCGCGGCGCACTGCCCGCGACGCGTTCGGCTATGCGCACCCGGCCGGCTACGCGCCGCTGCGCGCCGCCCTCGCCGAATACCTGAAGCGGGCGCGAGGGGTCGTATGCGAGGCAGATCAGATCGTGATCACCAATGGCTCGCAGCAGGGCTTCGATCTCGCCGCGCGCGTCCTGCTCGATCCCGGAGACGTCGCGGTGGTCGAGGAGCCGCATTACCCTGGGGTCACGATTCCGTTCGCAGCGGCCGGCGCGCGACTGGCCCGCACGCCGGTCGACGGCGGAGGATTGCAGACGCACCGGCTGCCGTCCCAGGCGCGGGTCACGTACGTCACCCCCTGCCATCAGTTCCCGACCGGTGTGATTATGCCGCTCGAGCGCCGGCTCGCGCTGCTCGCGTGGGCGGCCCGCACCAACAGCTGGGTAATCGAAGACGACTACGTCAGCGAGTTCCGGTACGAGGGGCACCCGCTCGAAGCGCTGCAGTCCCTGGACCGCGACGGCCGCGTGATCTACGTCGGCACATTCTCGAAGACCCTCTTCCCCGCGCTGCGGATCGCGTACCTCGTGCTGCCCCGATCACTCGTGCCTTCGTTCGTCGCGGCCAAGTGGGCAACGGATCGCTTCTCGGCCACGCTCGCCCAGGAAGCGCTCACGGACTTCATCACCACCGGCCAGTTCGAGCGCTACCTTCGGCGCGCGGGGAACCGGAACGCCGCGAGACGCCGCGCGCTGATCGGCGCGTTGCGGCAACACTTCGGTGACCGCGTGGAGATTGCCGGAGAGAATACGGGGGTGCATCTCGTAGTCTGGATGAACGACGTGCGGCCACGCGACCTCGCCGCCGTCATCGCGCGTGCGCGGGGGGTCGGCGTCGGCCTCTACTCTGTGGCGCCCTTTCATACGAGTCCCCCGCAGCGCGCTGGCCTGCTCTTCGGCTACGCCTCCCTGACGGAGGCCGACATCCGTACCGCGATCCGCCGAGTGGCGGATGTCGTCTAGCTCCGAGCCGGACCCTTCGTTACGCCGACCCCATCGAGGGCGCGCCGGGCCGCCGAGGCAAGAAGGCGGTCAAGAGCCCCAGAAGCAGGAGAAAGGGGCACACGCGGTAGACAGTGGTGATGCTGGTGAGGTCGGCCAGCTTGCCGAGGGCGGCGGCGCCAAGACCCCCCAGACCGAACGAGAAACCGTAGAACATCCCCGCGGCCAGACCCACCCGGCCCGGCAGGAGCTCTTGCGCATAGACGAGGATGGCGGAGAAGGCCGAGGCCATGATCATGGCGATGAGCACAGCCAGAATGCCGGTCCAGAGCAGATTGGCGTGTGGAAGGAGCAGTGCGAAGGGCAAGGCCCCTACGATCGAGAACCACATAACGGGCTTGCGTCCCACGCGATCACCGACCGCTCCCCCGGCCAGGGTGCCGGCCACGATGCCGGCGAGGAAGGCGACCAGGTAGAACTGCGCCGTCTGCACCGACAGGTGGAACGTGTCGATCAGATAGAAGGTGTAGTACGAGCTCAGGCTAGCGCTGTACACGTTCTTGGAGAAGAGCAGGGCCACGAGGATGGCCACGGCCTGGATGACCTTCCGGCGCGGCAGTGCGCTCTTGCGAGGCGCCGTCGCGGACACCACGGCGGCGGTCGGGCTGCGAAGGCCCGGTCGCGCGAGCGTGAGGTGGCGCGCATACCACCTCCCGACCTGCAGCAGTACGAAGATGGCGATCAGCGCCGCGCCCGAGAACCACGCAATGCTCGACTGCCCGTGCGGGACGACGACAAATGCGGCGAGCAATGGGCCCGAGGCGGAGCCGACGTTGCCGCCGACCTGAAACAGGGATTGGGCGAGCCCATAACGTCCGCCGGCCGCCATGCGGGCCACGCGGGAGGCCTCGGGATGGAAGATCGCCGAGCCCATCCCGATCAACGTGGCCGCGAGCAGGATCGCGGGATACGCCGAAGCTCGGGACACCAACAGGAGGCCGACGAGGGTGAGGCCGATGCCGACCGTCAGGGAATATGGTCGTGGGTGGCGGTCGGTATAGAGACCGACCACCGGCTGCAGCATGGAGGCCGTGAATTGGAAGGCCAGGGTGATCAGACCAACCTGGCTGAAGCTCAGGCCGTAGGAGCTCTTGAGGATAGGATAGAGCGCGGGCACCAGCGACTGCATCAAGTCATTGAGCAAGTGGCAGAAGCTCAGCGACAGGATGACCGTGAAGGTCGTGCCGATGGCGGGTGTGACCGCCCGTGACGACACGGCGGCCGCCGCGTGGGTGGACCCCGACGCGACCGACCCGTCGCTCATCTGCTCAGTCCTCGCTGAGCCACACGTCCTGGAGTTTCTGGTTCGAGTAATGATTCGGCGGCGCCACGTAGTTCTTCACCTTCGCCCAGTGCACCACGCTCCGCGCCCACCAGATGCCCGGGATGTAGTACACGTGCCCGAGCACGATCTTCTCGATCTCGTTGATGAGCTTCTTGCGCTCTGTGGGATCCAGCGCCCTCGCCTGCCGCGTGAAGAGGTCGTCGATCGTCGGATCGGAGAATCGTCCCCAGTTGTTGCTGTCGCGCGTCGTGTACCGCTCGAGGAACTGGTCGGGGTCATCCATGAAGTTGAACGAGGGGCTGACGATCAGCTCGAAGTTGCCGGTGTCCCGGCCATCCGCGAACCAGGACGCCGACTCGAGAGGGCGGTGCTCGACCTCAATGCCGATCTTGCGCCACTCCTGGATCACGAACACGCCGAAGTCGACGTACGGGACTCGAACGTTGCGGTTTTTCAAGACCACTTTGAATCCGTTGGGGTAACCGGCCTCGGCCAGGAGGCGTTTGGCTTCGGCGCGGTTTTTCTCCATGTCCTTCCCGAAGCCCGGAAACTTCTGAAGCTCGGCGTCCGACATCGCCCACTCTGTCCCAGGACGCATCAGCCCGCCGACGTCCTTGAGGCTCGCGATGGGGTAGAGCACGCGACTCGCGGTGTACCGATCGAGACCGAGCGTCAGCGCCTTACGGACGCGTTCGTCGGTGAAGGGCTTGATCGTCTGGTTCACCGCGATGCCGAAGATGCCGGTGGCCGGCGTATCTTGAACGACCACCTTGTCGCCGAGCTGCTTCCGGATCGTCTCGACCTCAGACTGCGGCATGGTGCGGAACTCGATGTACGCACGCCCGGAGCGAAGGGCCGCCGCGCGCACCGACGTCTCCGTGCTGACGAAGAACTTGTAGCCGTCGAGATACGGCCGGTCCTTGATGAAGTAGTCGGGGTTCCGCTCGCCCTCGAACGTGGATCCGGGCGTGTGGCTCTTGAACTTGAAGGGCCCGGATCCGACGATGTTCGCCTTGAAGTAGTTCGGATCCTTGTCGAGGTATTTCTTGGGATAGATCACGTTCCACGGCGAGGCCAGGTTGACCAGGAGTGACGCCGACGGGTGCTTGAGCTTGAACACGATGGTGTTCGCATCGGGAGTCTCGATGCTCGTGATGGCGGCATAGGCGTTCCTGCGAATGCTGCGGACGCCCGCCGGCGGAAACACGATCTTCTCGTAGGTCGCCTTGACGTCCGCCGCCGTCAACGGCGAGCCGTCGTGAAATCGAATCCCCTGCCGAAGCTTGAACGTGTACGTCAGTCCATCAGCCGCGATCTTCCACTCGGTCGCCACGTCGCCGATGACCTTGGGGTACTGGTAGGGATCGATCTGGAGCAAGGTGCTATAGCACGGCGCCACGAGGTGGAGAGTGGCGAACGTCTCCTCCTGGTGCGGATCGAGACTTGGCGCGTCGGCGGCGATCGCGGCGAGCAGCACACCGCCGCGTCGTGGCGTCTCCGCCGCGCGCGCAGAAGGAGCCAGCGCGACGAGGACAGCGATCGAGACCGCGGCCGTGAAGACGACGAGTGTGCGATGACTCCTCATGATCTCAGTCCTCGTTCCAGGTCGGGATCGTCCATGTAGTTGAAGGTTGGCGAAGACCGCCTGTGCCCCTGCCCCCGCCGGGCGCCACGATCACGCCTCTGGCCGCCGAAGTCAAGCGCCGCGCGAATACAAAGGGCGCCGACTCTCGTCCGCGCGGAAGATCGGTGAGAGCCGCCATTCAGCGGCCGGCAAATTCGGCATTCGGCCCGAGCCGCAAGGCAACGCCTCTTGGCAACAACACGGTCATCCGGCCTTCGCTTCGCATCCGACCGGCAATCGAGCCTGCATCCGGGCTATAGCCCCAATAGACATCTCCGCGCACGGGACCGCGAATGGCCCCCCCTGTATCCTGCATCACAAGGAGCCGATGGAAGGTCTGGTCGGGCTTCGTCGTGTCCGGATCGGGTGCTATCGTTTCGAGCCATACTGGTATGCCGAGTGCGTGTACTGTGAGGTCGACGGCAAGGCTTGCTTCGGGTGTCAGCGGCACGCGCTGGGCTCCCGTCGCACCCAAGGAAGGGTCGCCGATCGGCTGCTCTTCGAAGAACACGTAGGACGCATTTGCATTCATCAGCGGCGGTGCTTCGGCTGGATGTTCGAGAAGCCAGGCACGTATCGACTGGATCGAAACCGCGTCGCGCCTGAGCTCGCCGCGTTGGATCAGTAACGCCCCGATGGCGGTATAGGGCCGCCCGTTCTGCGCCGCATACGCCGCGCGGACGACAGTTCCGTCGTCCAGGACAACCCGTCCCGAGCCCTGGATCTGCAGAAAGAAAGCGTCGATCGGATCGTCAACAAAAAGGATCGGTGCGGCCGCGCCCAGCCCGACGCCCTCGATTTCCGCTCGGGCCGGATACGGAATCAAACGGCCATCCGCCACCTTGCCGACAATCCTCTGCCCTCTAAGATTTTCACGGAAGAGCCCCAGGTCGACATTCACAAGATCGATAGGAACGCCGTAGAGCGGAGTTTGATAGGCACCGTGGCGTGTGCGGCTGCCCCTGAGTTGCGGCTCGTAGTAACCCGTAAAAAGGCCCGCGCCCGAGCCCTGCCCAACGCGGTAGGGCACAAACTCTGACTCGAAAAATCCGCGCGCCGGTTCCGGGGTATCGGTTGAAACTCGCGCGGCCGTGTTGCAGACCTGGCGCCACTCGCCCGCGGTGCCGGCATAATTGACGCCTCCTAGTGGAGCATCATCAGGCTTGGTCGCGAGCGCGGCGCATGAGCGCAAGAACGCCTGCAATGCGCTTCTGGGATCGCTTTGCGTCCAAGCTTCGAGTTCGCCGAATTGTATGGAGTCGAGCCGAAGCGAAGGTGGACCGGCCGGCGGTTGCGGCATTGGACTTGGCACGGGCGCCGGCATCGGGACAGGAGCGGGAACGGCGGGCGGCACCGGCCGCATCGTCCCACAGCCGGCGAGAAGTGCCGCGGCGAGCGCGCCGACCAGGACTCTCGATCTCAGAAGAGACCGGGCCGAAGCGCCAGAGCGGATAACGATCCTCCAACGCACCGATGCGCCCCCTGGTCGCCCGGCATCACACCCGAAAGGTGGAAGAGGGCCGGCGGTGAATCGGCCCTCGGTCTCCTGACCCTGGGTGGTCGCTCGGTGAGCGACGCGAAGCCTACCGACGCGCGGTCGTCGGCGGCACGATTCCGTTCATCCGCAGATAGACCACGAGCTGGCCGTGGTGGTTGCGGATCTGGTACAGCGGTCCCTGCCAGAACGTGGCGCGGGTGACGGTGCGGTCGCCGAACGGGAACTTCACGGGCTCGAGGAGCTGGGCGTCGGTCAGCGGCGTGATCATCTCCTGCGCGGTCTCGGGCTTCGCCATCGCGCCGTGATGGGCGGCTTCGTCTTGGTGCCCTTGGCTGTGTCGATGAAACGCCGGCTGATGCCAGCGACGTGCACCAGCTGGTCGCCGAAGCTCGAGATCTCGGGCGTCGGCTTGTAGCCGTACTTCTCGGCGGGCATCACTTCCGCGACGTCGACGATCTCGGTGGCGGCGCGCTGGGAGGTTCTCGCCGAGACGCTGGCCGATCTCGCCGACGAGGCCCGGCTCCGCCGTCGCGCCTGAACGCCCCGTACAAGGCAGATCCTTGGTGCCGCGGTGACGCGCGCCGTCCACTAGGCGCTGTAGCGGATGCGCGGATCGAGGTATCCGTACAGGACGTCCACGGCCAGGTTGATGGCCATGAACATCACCGCGACGAACAGGATCGTCGACTGGGTCAGCGGGTAGTCGCGCTGGTAGATCGACCACAGCACCAGGCGCCCGATGCCGGGCAGGGTGAAGACCTCCTCCACGACGACGGTGCCGCCGAGCAGGATCCCGATCTG
>WNFO01009481.1_pt1 | contig 10264 bp, 17 predicted proteins | sample 5400251 | NCBI WGS metagenome assembly WNFO01 (sample SAMN13153354, study PRJNA577476) | soil metagenome | isolation source: 100 cm saprolite under Madrone tree | place: USA:California | collected 2016-06-14
GTCGTTTACAGTCCCAGCCCCGGTGATATTCCAACCTGCGGTCCCACTGGACACATTGCTTCCGCTCATGTCGAGAACCGTTCCCGCGTTGGTTATGACGATGGCTGGAGAGGATGGCTGCGTGTTACTAATCAGAGGGTTGCCAAAAACATAGAAAGTAGTCGCTACGTTGCCATCGTTCAAGCAGCCTGCTGCTCCCAGAGCCGTGCATTGGTTCCCTACAAACGTTATGAATGAACCCGCTCCTGAATTTGTCACTCCGCTTGTCATGCTAACGAAGTAATTTCCTATGAACGAACAATTCGCCGAACTACAGAGCACCGCGTTCTGACCAAACGCGATAATGGAATTTGTCAGAGCGTTGATGCCCTGGCCTGTCATGGAAACTCCATTCGCGGTTCCGCCCAAAGTCGAAAACACTTGAATGTTCAGTCTGTCATAATGAATTTCTCCCGAACCGGCAATAGTCGTAAGATTCCCTGCGCTTAATCCAATATCTCTTATCACCACGTTGTTTACGACATTGAAGCCATTGATTAAATAAAATGCCTGGCTACCAGTCCCGCGAATCGGCCCACCCAGTCCGTCAATGAAAATATTTTCGATTTTAGTTTGATTCCCCGCGCCAGGGCCTCCGATAGTGCCAGTAGCGGAAGCATTTGTATACTGCGCGAACATGACCCCGCCAGTAGCAAAAAATCCAGAGGTGATAGCTCCGTGCAAGATGAAGTGGGTTCCCCCGGTGCTATTACAACCTTGGATGTCCGCTTGCTGTGTTATAAAGTTAATTGCTGCCGGGGTAGGAAACGGAGGGCTTTCCACTATTCCAGCACCGCAAGGCAGAGCCAGGATTTTCCCAGCCGCGAGCGCCGCTGCGTAAGATGCTGCTAGTCCAGCGCCATTGCCGGTCCCAATGGCCCAGGGCGCATTGGAGAATGTCGAGTTTGCATTCGCGGAAACCGTCCAGCTATTTCCGCTGCATCCCGTAATCGTGTTCAAAGCGTACTGCGCGACCCCTGAACCGTAGAGGTAGAAATTTGACCCCGCCACAATAATGAGTTTTCCGATATCTCCTGTAACACAATTTTGATTTGTACTTGTGAAAGTGTTTTGGTTAATCGTACCGGAACCGTCGCTGCCGCTTTTAGCGTCGAATTTGACGTTGTATGGTGCTTGTGTGGGGTCGAGCATGTTTGCAGAAGATGGATTACCTCCTCCACCAATTGCAGAAACTACTCCATTTACTAAACCTTGAAACGAATTTGTAGACGTATCATACCATAAAGCTCCACTAGTTGGACTATTACTTCTTCCAATAATAGGAGTAGGAATTGGTGTAAATTGAGCTATCCCAGGATGGGATTCATCTTTTATAAAACTAGCCATCTTTTATTTTTTAGTTAACGTGCTCGATATTAACTTCAGGGCGCTGAAATAGAGTCATTTTATCTATTTCGCCACGCTTTTCTGCTTCAATAAGTTTATTAACTGTGTACTCTAACATCTCAACTGTTTCCTGACGCCTATCAGGAGGAGTATTTGCTAAAAGTCCCATGAATGAAACCATTTCACATTGTTTGCACTTAAATACAGGCGGGACTGGCTTACCGTATTTATTCTTCTGTCCATAGGACCAGTTATGAATCCCACAGGTTAATAGAACCTTATTGGGGTCGAGGGCCTCATTCGCTAGTTTTTCCGCGTCTCGTCTTCCAAATAAGCTCATTTTATTCCTTATAATAGTTCCCAGGGTGAGAGGGTAGCGATTTACGCTAGGACGCGGAGGGTGGCGTCAACCCTGGGAATTCCGATTAATATTCTCCTTAATCCGCCGTGCTTCCTTTTCAAACTGTAAGCTCTGAAGTTGATTAACGAACATCCTAATTCTATATCCTATTAATCCACCCAGAACTATCGGCCAATCAAGTACCACTAACACCAAGGTAATTAAAATGGAAGGTAGAATTATCCCAATATAAGTTGCTACCTCGGGACCCTTTGTGGTGGCTATATTCCTAATTACTTCATTACCTTCAACTTGCGGTCCATATTTAATAAGTCTCTTTCGAGTAATCCAGCTATCGAAGGTACAGAGGCTAAAGTATAGGAAAGCAAGTAAGGTAATCATATTTAAAATTTGGGAGCGTTACGAATAGCGAACATCTTAATTAACCCCGAAACGCTCCTCTGAAAGTAGGGTTAATCTAGTTTACTACCCGATATTTAAATTATCTAAATGTTTGATTTAAATAAAAGAAGGCAATATCGCCAACTGCTAAGGTTACTCCATACTTAGAAGAAGCATCATTGATAATAGCAGCTTTAGCTAAATCTAATATGGTATCTAATTTTGTAGTAGCAGAAGGATAAGTAATAGGAATTGTACCTGTTTTACTAGCACTTGAATCTTCTAATTGATAACTAACTTCAACGAACCATACAAATGACCCGCCTACATTACCAAATGCAAATCCAGAAGAAAAGTAACCAGTAGCAAGCATTAATTCTCCTTTTAACCTATTTGAGCAAGCTCGACCTGAAAGGTCAAACCAACCAAGCCAGTTAAAGTCCCGGCAAGTTGGTAAGCCAATTGGTCTCCAGCAGAAAGAACGGTAGGATTACCAGAAGCAGTATTCATAGTACCATTCACGCGAGTATTAGCAACACCACTCAAAGAAAGTGGAGCGCTAACAATATTACGAACGGTTCCAGCGTTATCTGCCGTTGAAGGAGCAATTGTATCTCCAGTAATCTTAACAATATTAAGAGTTCCAGAGGTTGAAGTTACAGTAAAGTTACAACGAACCGCTACAACCTGACAAGCCCAAGGAGCAGTATAAATCCACTCATTAGCAAGTGAGGCAGCAGCAAGTTGTGTAACAGTAACAAATTCTCTTGATGTAGGTTTAAATGAGTTAAGCACTAGCGTAGTATTACTTGCTAGTGTCCCATTTTCCTGAATCTGAGATGTTGGTCCAAGGACCGGAAATTCACCTTTAAAAAGCATATTAGTTTTTCTCCTATGCCTTTTAAATTAGACCACAGAATAAAGAGTCACAAGGACTGAAAGGGTCTGAGCAGCAGTACCAGCCGCGTTAATAGTGACAGTGCAACCAGTGGCAGTAACAGCACTAATAACAGCCGTAGTAGCCGCAGCAGCAGTATCCGCTACGTTAGCCGCACTTACTAAGACGCGAGAGTTTGCCCCAACCTGAGGAATAGCTGGAAGAACTGCGCCAAAGCTAACAGCTCCAGTTGCTTGAGGATTTGATTCAGCAACAGAAGAAGCGTTAGTTACAGTAACAGAGGAAGATGACACGGCGTTAATTACAAACGCGCCATTGTTGCCTGCGTTAGAGAAACCCGCAAAAGTGATAGTCTGCCCCTTACTAAACTGTCCAAAAGAGCCAACACCAGAATAAACGGCTTGGTTAGCTACGCCACCAATAGTAGCTGGAGCAGTAACAGCAAGCACAGGAATAATAGACAGAGGACGCTGGAAGATTTTCTGAACACCATCAATCCAGTTTAAGGTAAAAGAGGTAGCAGCTCCGTCAAGTATAGCAGTACCAATTCCAGTGAGAGTTTCGGAAAGTGGCCCACCAAGTCCACTATTAACAATCTGACCCTGAGCAGGGCTAGACGGTTGACCGAGATATGAAAGATTTACAGCAGCAATAGCCATTTTTTATTTTCCTTTATAAGAATTCCGAATAATATCGGATATTTGTTTACAAAACCACTTAATTAAACTAGGTCTTTTAGGTTGATGGTGTCGTTTTATGACCCTTAAACTAAGAGACTGCGTAGCTATCGAAGGCAATTATGCCCCCGAATCCTGAACTTGAACAACGAAATTGAATGGGCCAGAGGCCGTTGGGATTCCGTTAATAACTCCATTTTGAGAGAATGACAAACCAGCAGGTAAAGCCCCAGAAGCAATAGACCAAAAGTAAGGAGCAATACCGCCAACTGCCTGAAGCTGTTGACTATAAGCTGAGAATTCAGTAGCATCAGGTAAGGTCTTAGTCGTAATTTGAAGAACTGCGACAGCGGCCACATTAATAGAAAGAGCTTGAGATGCTGTTTGAGCCATGATACTCCTTATATTTTAGTTCTATACTCGATTGCTTTTCCGCAGTTTGAGCAGATTGAAACAATCAGAATTTCTTTAGTTGCTTCCACCCCAAATGGGTCTAGTGAATAGAAGCGATGGTATGTATCTTCACATTCCCTGTTCAATTTTACCCGGCTTGGCTGATTTAAATAGGGTTTTAATTGTAAGTTTGTTTCCGTTATGGTAGACACCGATAACTCCCCCCGGTTTCACTTTATGAGCTTTATGGTCACTATGAAGCATGTGTGATACCTCTTGTACCACACTTGAATGCGTAAAAGTTATAGAAGGAATTCCATTTTGTATTCCCTTTAAGATTGAGTTCTTAATTCTTGGTTGAACTCTTTTTCTAAACTGATGAAGTGACTCACCATTAGGAACTACTGTATTTTCATTGTGCTGAAAGAAATCTATATCTTTTTGATGCTCTGACTTAGGTAATCCTGCTAAATATCCAACATTCCAAGACCTTAAATCCGGTGATTCACTTGCTGTCATCCCTTTCGGGTCAAGTACCGTTTCAGCAGTCGTTTTAGCTCTTGCGGTATCAGAAGTATAAGCAGTACCAAGCTGTATATTACTAAAGTAATCCTTGAGAGCTTCAGCATCTTTATGGCCCTTTTCACTAAGAGGAAAATCTAAAGCCCCTCGAAAAAGACCTTTTGCGTTACCTGCTGTCTCTCCATGCCTAACGAAGTAGGCTACTAATTTGCCTTCATTAGGTTCCATGATGACCCTTTTCTGGTGGATTAATAAGCTTTGTAAGCCCTTTTTAAACGCTCATAAATAGAAGGACCTGAAGGAATATACCTATGGGCAAATCTACAAGCTACTAAAGCTATGATAACAAGTGCCAAGTCACCCACAGCCCTCAAAACTAATAGCAGTAAAGATAGTAAGAAGATTAATTCCATACCACCCTGCTTTGAAGGCTTTGGTCTTTTGGGCTTAAATTCTTCACTACAGGGGCTTCAATGAACTCTTTAAGGGCCTTTGTGGTCTCTACACCTAAACCAGTTGTGGTTCCTGGAAAGCCAAATTCACCTACACCTACAACTTTATTAGTCTTTTCACTTATAATTGCAGAGCCACTAGCTCCGGGTCCAGCGAATAAGTGAACCATATAGCGGCCCTTGCAGATATCACAAGTTCCATCTGAGGTTTGAGTGTCAATTATGTTAGTTGCTACAACACCAAGAGCAACTTGCTTGGCAATACCGAGACTAAAGTTTACATCATAAACTTTGTCTTCAATTGAAGGAACAGTGTCAAAATCAATTTGGATAACTGGGTACTGTTTGGCGGTTGAGAAGTATAGTATAGCAAAGTCATACTTTGCATCATTCTCAGCTTTAATAACACTAACTGGCTGAAGGTCCGGTTTAGAACTGTCTTCAGCAATCTGGTCCCTTACACCGAACACTAAGTCATCCGGAAGACCATCACCTGTAATACAATGACCAGCGGTAAGTAGTAGATACTCATGCTTGCCGCTAGAATTCATTGTCTTACGTTCATCAACTACAGTTGTAGAGCAAAGGAAATGGGTGACATCTCCTGAGGTCCCATATAAAGCTAAAGCCGCATCATAAGCATTCTGATGGGACTTACTCATTTTAGTTCGGTCTACTTCTTGAGAAGCGAAGGTAGGCATAACTACTAAAAGTAGCGAAGTAACCAAACTAAATAGTTTTTTCATTATGGGCCTTAGGTATAACTATTATTTTTTCGTCTTTGTTCTGCGGTAATTTTATCTTCTTCAATATTACCAAAAATGTCTGCTGAACGTTTCTTACTGCCTTTAAGTCTTAAACACATTGCATATTGAGTTGCGTTAAGTAGATGGTCATTTCGCTTACGAGGTTTCTCTTTCGACATTCCCCTTTGTTCTCCACGACCAAATGTATCGTATGTATAATGAGTTATTTCATGAACGAAGTTGGGCAAATCTCCCATCACGTAAAACTTTGGATGCCTAGCTCCTGCGGTAACAGTCGCGGAAATGTACTCCTTGCTGACCGCCAGTCCATAATCTTCGCCAACTTCCGGTAATCGCACTGGTATATTAGCTTCACGATATAGTTGGGCACCATTTTTATGGTTTTCGGCCCCGCGCTGACTACCCCACTTAGGGTCAAGCAGCCAATAGTCAACAGGCTCGCCCATACAAGCCATTTGTATACCTTTTGCGTGTTCACTTACGATTAAGTCTTTTCGGTAGTATTCTCTGTATGCGTAGTAGTTTCCTTGTTCATCTACAGCAATCCAGATTGCAGCGGTGGTTCCAGTGGCGGCAGGGTCGATTGAAACAATTCGCTGCCAAAACTTTGGTATAGCAAAAGGTCGGATAACGTGTTTATCTTTATTCCACCAGGGGTAAACAAGTCCTGAACGTCTTACGAACTTTCCGTATAGTCTAGCACCCTCTTCAGGGTCGCCACTCCACTTCTCAATTGCTTTCTTCTTTTCGTCTTCTGAAATGAAGGGGCTATTAAGGGTTGAGAGTTGACAGAAAGCTAAAGTGTCGTCTCCTGCAAGGAACTCTTCATAGAGGTCAAAAACCCACGGAGTACGGACACCGGAGTTGATATCTGTGAGAGGTGTAAGTGTAAGGAGAATTCGTCCGGCACAATCAATTGTTCTCTGATAGCACTCGTCGAAGATTGCTTGTTCGCATTCTTCGTCAAGCCATACCAAGTCAATAGAAGCTCCTTGAAACTTGTCACGCCCTGCTTCGGCTGATTTGCCTGTAAGAAGACTTCCATTCTCGAAAAAGATTTGGAAATCTCCATCTTTACAGTCTCGAACAGACCCGTCAGTTGGTAGAAAAGGAGGGTGAGCCTTTCCATGTCGGAGCTTTTCATACCAGATAACGTCACGGAGAACGTTGTTGGTGACTCCGACAACCCAGACGTTGTTGGGAGGTTCAGGGATAGGTAAATCTTTAATCCATTCCCAGGATGGTTCGTCTTTGAAATACTCTTTTCCAAGACACCAAGCCACTGCGATAAATGCTCCAAGGACAGTTTTCCCGCTACGATTGCCTCCAAGAAGTCCGAAAATCTTTTTGGTTCGGTCAAACTTCCTAATTGCATCAGCCTGCTCACTCCAAGGTTGAAAGTACTTAACGAAAGTTTTCTGCTTTCGCTTTTCAGTCATAGCGTCCAATACAGCAAGACGCTCGGCCTCAGGTAATCTATTTAACCTTGCCAGTACATCTTCGGTTTTAGAATCCAAGGACATATTCGACTGGTGTTGAAGCCCCGCTCGCCTGAACACTTAATGCTGTGATACCAGATAAACCTTGCGCTACTTCTCCAAAACAAATAAAAGCTCCCGGTTGAAGGGTCAAAACTACGTTTGACGCTCCGCCATTAGGAGTCCAAGTGACTGTAACAGTCTGAGTGGCATGTAGATTCTTAATATAACAAAAGGTAGTTGGACTACCTGGTAGTGTAATACTAGTTGGAGAAGCTCCAATGGAAAGCGACTGAGCCTCAGTGAATCCCGTAGAGGCGGTAGCTAAGGAAGTTAGAACCTTAGAAAGGGCAATTGTGCCCGATACTGAATCCGTTGCCTTAATAGAACCCGTTAAACTAACAGTTACGCTCAATTCGGTCTCATCTCTGAAGGTTTAGAAAGCTTCTTTCTAATACTATCTATATCTTTCTGGCTCAAATCTCCAAATACGTTAACTGTATTTTCTGGCCCGGTCCATCCTTGAGCCTTCATAACCTTAAATGTTACCTCTGCCGCATCAGCAAATCGACCCTCAACTTCTAACTTCTCAGCCAAACTCAATAACTTCCCTATTGCGGTCTCTTTTTTATAGTTAGGACTACTTCCTAACTCACTATACCACCTATGTCGTTCCTCGAATAGGACCCTTTGGAAGGTGGCTCTGCGTAAAATCTTATTGCAATTCTCAACTGACTCAATCCTACCTAGTTCAGTAACCGCCGAACTCAAGGAACAGCCAGTTCTTGCCATAATACTTGCGGCTTCTAAAAGCCAATCGTCAAGCTTTAGGTTTGACATTCGGTCTACCAATCAAGAACTTCTCTATATCCTGGGCATACGATATAATCGTACCAACATTTGACGACCCTCTAACTACTTCAATTGCCTGTTCAATACAATAAGCCCTTCTAGCCTCTTCTAAATCTAATGAATGGTCTTTGAACTGTGCCATTATGAAATACACCTCACCCTTGTTTCAAAACCTGTCAAGGGTTATTCGTTTGAAATCGATAAAAACCGTAATATATTATAAAAATAGTTCAAATTGTGGTGTTAGTCAATGTCCTCAATAACTTACATATTGAGTCTAAAGGAGTTAAAGTCCTTTCAATTGTTTAACTTACAGTCCAAATAACTCCAATTGTATCAATAACTTAGCATTACTCTATTTTATACAAAGAGGCTCTCTTAAGTTGTTTGTTTTCTTATAGATAGCTTTTCTGATTTCTAAAATTCTGTATGAGGACAACCACAGTTTCCTTCCAACTAGAACCTGGTCGAAGCCTAAACTCAGCTCGAAACCTCCTCTCAGCTCGCTGAAGGCAGCAGTTTCTTAAGTATTTGTAGTAGTAGAAGCGCAGAATTTCCCAAAGGGTGCAAGCGGCAGCAAACAGAGTTGATACTGCTAGGCAAAGAGGTAGAGCCAGTGTATTGGTACTATGCTGGTGAGTATCAAGGGCATTACATATTCCGCCATAAGGTAACTGGCAGCAAGGTGGTAGCATGAACTGGTATGAAGAGTATGGGTTTGGTCAATCTATAGCTCACTACCCAACGACCATTAAACAGGTAGGAACGTGGATACCTGAGATACTTGTAAGTGGTATTGAGCATTGGATTGAAGAGTTTGTGTTCTGGGAGACTACATGACATTGAAAGGCTGTCAAGCAACTAAGAGACAGTGTATTCAGCAGGGTAAGCTGAATAGCACGTCTAAGCTATTCGCAACACTGGACAAGCTCGTTGTGAGAGCGAAACCCCGCTAACACGGGGTCTGTAGGTTAATGCCTACACTGATGAGTCCACCTGTAATGGGTCATCTCACTGTATTCAATTACAACGGAGAATAGAATGCCACTACGTCCACTTACAAAGGCGGACATAGTGTCCGTCTCGGAGTACATCAAGAACCATGCCAGCATTATGAAGAATAAGGCAGGCAAGGAGTTCATTGGTCTTGATGGATTTAACCACGAAATCGCGGGATTGAGTGGTCAGTTGCGCTTTGGGTATTTTGGTCTGTCTGAACCGACTGAGAGCCGAGAGAGAGCAACCCAACGGACACTCGACAACGCCAAGGCTATGACGCCAGCAGAACGTAAGGCGCTGCTTGCTTCACTGGCTGCGTTGGATGCTCCAGTAGCTCCAGCAGTAAAGTAGTCTCAACAGGGTACATATACCCCAGACTGTTAGTTACTACCTGGGATTATGTATCCGATTGAGCTTACACTATAGCTCACTAGGAGGACTATGGTCTGGGTTAAGAAGTTCTTCGAGCATAACTCCGTAAGGGGAGCGATTACAAGTGCGGAATTGATTGCATTTAAGCGTGCTTGTACTGAACAGGAGTGGGAGTATTACACGTCTGCTGCTGAGGCGTATTTTACTCCACAAGCAGCATGATTAAATTATTCCGTCAGAATGGTCAAAGATTGACTATTACTGAGACGAAGTTCAACCATCAAATGCGGCAGATTGAGCGCCGCGATGCTCGTAATGCAAAGCGAGCGAAAGAGTTAGCTTCTAAGTGATTGACACACTATACTTATTGTTACTAATAATGATTGTAAGTATAGTGTAATGAGCCACTTAGAAGAGAAAAGGCTACTTCAATGGTGACTGACCCTGGTCTAACGACCAGACAGAATACCAGCTTTCAGTATAGCTGCGTTGGTCCTATTGAGTTTAACTGTCTTGCGTAGTGGCTCGCGCTTTTGATGGACTAGTACGCCCTTGGGAGAAGTTCGGTATACGTACAATCCTGTCCATCAATTCAAGGAGGCTAATTGAGTCGAAAACGTCTATTTGTCATCGCTTTACTCACCTCAGCTATTACCGCTGGCACTTGTTATGCCACTGAGAGGGCTGCTAACATGTACAAAACACACAAGTTAGCTCTCAATTCGG
>WNFO01010846.1_pt1 | contig 10264 bp, 9 predicted proteins | sample 5400251 | NCBI WGS metagenome assembly WNFO01 (sample SAMN13153354, study PRJNA577476) | soil metagenome | isolation source: 100 cm saprolite under Madrone tree | place: USA:California | collected 2016-06-14
CCCACCCGCTGCCCGCCGGAATGACGGCGCCAAGTTGACGATGGAATGACGCGGAGATAGGCTCCGCACGCGGAGGGACGACATGATCAGCAAGTTCTCGACCGTCTATGCCGGGCACGTGGACCTGGGCGACATGGGTCAGATGTCCACGCCTGCCAATGAGCGGCGCTACTCGAACGAGCACCTGGCGTCGGTGTTCGACAAGACCGAAGCCATCGCTCGGTGCATGGACGAGCACGGGTACAGCATCCTCTGGCTGGCCGAGCACCACTTCCAACACGAGGGCTACGAGTGCATTCCCAACATCCTGATGGAAGCCGTCCATCTGGCTCATCTCACGACGCGGCTTCGCATCGGCTGCGGATTCAACATCACGCCGATGTGGCATCCGCTCAGGCTGGCCGAGGATTTCGCGACCGCCGACATCCTCACCCGTGGGCGCGTGATTTTCGGCGTCGGCCGCGGCTATCACTCGCGCGAGGTGGAGACGTTCGGCAGCCCGATGCTCGACGCCGAGGCCAACCGCGCGCTCTTCGAGGAGCAGGTCGACGTCCTCATGAAAGCGCTCCACTCGGAAAAGTTCTCGCACCAGGGCAAGCACTACACCCTGCCGCCGGCCGTGCCGTACCGGGGCTACGAGCTCAGCGAGCTGACCCTCGTGCCGCGGCCGCTGCGGCAGCCGGTCGAGTGCTGGCAGCCGGTGGTGAGCGCCAGCGCCCGCGGGCTCGACTTCATGATGAAGCATCGGATCAAGGGCCTGATCGGCGGCGGCGCGGCCACGATGGCCGAGAAGTCGATCCACGCCTATCAGGAAGCCGCGGAGCGCGCGGGCCTCGACTACCAGCTGGGCGAGGGTCTGAGCCTCGGGATCTTCTTCCATCTCGCCGAGTCGCGCGAGCGCGCCGTGCGCGAGATCACGCCCTGGTACGAGGAGCACGTGAAGATGTTCGGGCCGCTAGGCTTCGTGCCCGGGCTCACGCCCGAGCAGAACACGGCCGCGACGGGGCGCGGCGGCTGGGGCGCCGCCGGGGTGCCGACAGTCGAGCACTACGCGAAGGTCGGCGCGTGGTTCGCGGGGACGCCCGAGGAGTTCGTGGCGCACCTGAGGTCGCTCGAGCAGAAGTATCCGGGACTCGAGTACGTCCACGTGAGCAACAGCATGGGGACCCCGCAGAGCGTCATGCTGGAGCAGCTCGCCTGGTTCGCGAAAGAGGTCAAGCCGCACTTCGCCTCGCGCGGCTGACGCGCGCGTGAGGGCGGCGGCCCTCCTGGCGCTGCTCGCGATCGCCGGCGGATGCGCGCCGGCCTCGCGCGGGGCGGTCTCGCCCGAGTCGAACTCGCCCGAGTTGGCGCACGCCCATCTCGCGTTCAGCCCGCCGTCGTCGATCGCCAGGCTCGACGTGGAGGCCACGGCAACCGCGCTGGGCGGCGCCACCGCCCTGGAGGCCAGGCCGGCGCCGGGCGACAGCCCGCTGGCGCCGTGCTCGCTGGCCGGTGTCGCGATCATCGCCTCGGGCGTCAACAATTTCTGGTCCGGGCTCGTGCGCGCCGAGCCCTCGCTTCCACCGCCGGGGACCAACATCCTCGGCAAGTTCGATCGCGCGCTGAGGGACCGGAAGATCCCGCGTGATGATCCCGCGCAGACCGCCGAGATCCTGGCGCGCCTCTACATCTGGCACCTGTGGGCCATCAATGCGTGGGCGAATACGTTCGTCGCCCGTTCGACCCAGCAGTCGTGCCTGGATTTCGTCCTCTCGAATCCGACGGTCGTCGAGCGAGAGCTCACCCGGATCCTCGGCGATCCGACCACGCTGGTCTTCGACCACCACGCGGCCGTCGACTACTACAGCCCGACCGTCCCGCGCGACGCAGTCGAGGGCTGGCTGAGCGACTTCGGGAGCACGGGCTTTCTGACGCGCGCCTCAAGCTCGACGGGAAATCCCCTGGCGCCGTGCTCCGTGTTGAGGACGCTGCGGATGGCCTCGGGCGTCAACGCTCTGTGGATCTCGATACTCGAGGGATGCGACGCCGGTCAGGCGATGCAGAGTGCGGCGCGTGTCTTCGGAGCCCGGATGGTCGCGGCGTCCGCGTTCACCGAGCGGTATCTCGACGGCTCGACGCAGCGCGAGTGCGTGGACGAAGTCTTCCGTCCGGGCCTGATCCGGCTCCGCTTGCTCAAGGAAGGGAAGGTGCTCGGCGGTCCAGAGTAGCGGCCGTCACCCCGGGAACGACGCGAAGCACTTGCTCGAGTTGAAGATGTAGGTCTCGATGAACTTCGCCGAGTCGGGCCGCCGGTCGAGCTCCGCCATCGCGCCGGCCAGGCACATCCAGTTCAGCATCTCCTGCTGGCCGCTTTCTTCCATCTTCGCCAGCGGCGTCTTCCGCCACGCCTCGTAGTCGCCGACGCGAAGCGTCTCGTAGAGCGCTCGATCCGAGTCGACGTCGGGATAGAGCAGATGGTTCTTCGGCGTCAGGAATGCGTGCGACCAGCTCGACGACGCGACCAGGGCCACGCGCCACGGGCTCGTGGCCATCACGCGGGCGGTGGCGCGGCCCAGATCGAAGCAGCGCCAGGGCGCCGGCGACGGCGGATCGAGTTGTGCCTCGGTCGGCAGATCGGCGAAGCTCGAGACACCGCCCTGCTGCGAGATGACCTTCCGTCCGTAGCAGTTGATCGAGAACGGAATCACCGGGTAGGGGAAGCCCTGGCGATCGTAGTCCAGGTACAGGAGCGTGTTCATGAACGCGTGGCCGATCGGATGGTGGAGCGGCCGATACGCGTAGGACACGTCGAGGCCGGCGTCGAGCAGCCCTGTCACCAGTGATTTGGCGGCGGCGCGATGGCCTTTGTAAACGAAGGTCGCGTCGCTCGCCTCGTCCCACGCGTTACGCGCCTTTTGCCAGCGCCCCTCCGCCCACGGGCGGTGCTCGATCGACTCGTACGCCAGCACGCAGAACGGCGGGATGACGTCTTCCTTGAAGTTCTCGTACTGGTCGTCGCCCCAGATCAGGACGACGTCCGGCGCGAACGCGTCGAGCCGCCGCCGCGCGTCGCGGAAGCCGGCGACGAGCGCCTCCCGATGCCGCTTCGCGGCGCTCAACCCTTCGTCCGAGCCGTACTCCTGGCGCATCGGCGCCGGCCAGCCTTCCGGCCGCCGGAAGCGCTCCGGCAGGTCAGGATCCTGGAGGACGCGCTTGAGGATACGCGCCATGTTTTCGTCCTGTCCGGCGAGCGGCGGATAGTGCGTGACTCCGAGACCCAGGATCGCGCCCATGGCTATCTCCTTTCACGACTCCCTGCGGCGCCCCGATGGTACCATTCCGCCGGGTAAAGGAGAGCCGCCATGACCAGCTCCGGTCTTCCACCCCTGATCTCCAGCGACGGCCATCTGGAAGTCCGTCCCGAGCGGTGGACGCCGCGGATGCCCGCGAAGCATCGTGAGCGCGCGCCGCGGACGATCAAGCTGCCCGACGGCGGCGATGCGCTCCTCGTCGAGGGGCAGCCCCCCTATCCGGCTCCATTCCTCGACCTGAGAGCCGGGCGGACCAACGAGACCTGGGAACCCTTCGGCGTGACGGTCGACGACACGGCCGGCGTCGGACCGCCGGAGCAGCGTCTCAAGGAACAGGACATGGACGCGCTGCACGCCGAGGTGCTGTTTCCGAACATGCAGGTGGGCCCGCGGCTCTGGCGAGCGATCGCCGACGAGGACGTGTACCGCGCGACCGTCCGCGCCTACAACGACTGGCTCGGCGAGGAGTACTGCGCGGTGTCGCGCGATCGCCTCATCGGTCTTGGCGTGATCCCGTGGACCAACGTCGGCGATGCCATCGCCGAGCTCGAGCACTGCGCGAAGCTCGGCCTCAAGGGCGTCAACCTCGGTGTGTTCCCGAGCGGCAAGGCGTATCCGACGGCCGAGGACGATCGCTTCTGGGCGGCCGCGATCGACATGAAGATGCCGCTGACCGTGCACGTCGGCTTCGACCGCCTCGGCCCGCGCGCCTCTCAGCCCACGTTCGAGTATCCGGGCGTGGACCCGGCGATCCTGGCGAAGCTCGGGCCGCGAAAGCTGGTGGAGTGGGTCGCGCTGCCGTTCTTGGGGACGGCGCCGTCGATGAGCTTCGCCCAGCTCATCCTCTCCGGCGTGTTCGATCGCATCCCGGATCTCAAGATCTTCTTCGCCGAGACCCGCCTGGGCTGGGTGCCGTTCTGGATGGAGGAGGCCGACTATTGGTACGAGCGGCACCGCCACTGGGCCGCGCGGCTCCTCAACTTCAAGCCGCTCAAGCAGCGGCCGAGCGATTACGTCCGCCAGCACATCTTCTTCAGCGTGCAGCACGTCGAGCGCGTGGCGATCGAGCTTCGCCACCACATGGGTGTGGATCGGATCATGTTCGCGACGGATTTCCCGCACATCGAGTGCGATTGGCCGAACACGCGCCCGTTCGCCGAGCGCCTCTTCGCCGGTGTGCCGGCTGATGAGGCATTCAAGATCGCCGCACGGAACATGCTGGAATACTTCGGGCTCGAGGCCACGCCGATGGGCCGGAAGGTGCTCGCCGCGGCCTAGACATCTCCTGTAGGCGCACGCCTGCGCTGAGACGATTCAGGTAAACACCCGATATCCGATGGAGGCATCGGGGTGGATCATTTCTCTGTGGCGGAGCTGCCCAAAACTCCGACCGGCATTGAAGGTTTCGACGAAGTTACCGGCGGCGGATTGCCAACGGGTCGACCCGCGCTCGTGTGTGGCGGAGCCGGGTGCGGCAAAACTCTGTTCGCTATCAGCTTCCTCGTTCATGGCGCGACTCGATTCGACGAGCCGGGCGTGTTCATGAGCTTCGAGGAAAGCTCGGATGAGCTGGCGCAGAACGTCGCCTCCCTGGGCTTCGATCTTCCGGGACTGATCGAGAACAAGAAAATCGTCCTCGACCACGTCCGCATCGAGCGCAGCGAGATCGAGGAGACCGGCGACTACGATCTCGAGGGGCTCTTCATCCGGCTCGGCTACGCGATCGACTCGATCGGCGCCCGTCGTGTCGTGCTCGACACGATCGAGTCGCTCTTCTCGGGACTGGAGAATCAGAGCATTCTCCGGGCCGAGTTGCGCCGGCTGTTCCGCTGGCTCAAGGACAAGGGCGTCACTGCGGTGATCACCGGGGAGCGCGGTGAGGGCACGCTGACGCGACAGGGCCTCGAGGAGTACGTCTCCGACGCGGTGATCATGCTCGACCACCGGGTGACCGACGAGATCTCCACGCGGCGGCTCCGCATCGTGAAGTATCGGGGCTCGTCCCACGGCACCAACGAGTACCCGTTCCTCATCGACGCGGAAGGGATCGCGGTTTTGCCCGTGACCGCGCTCGGCCTCAATCACGCGGTCTCGGCCGAGCGTATCTCGACCGGGATTCCGCGGCTCGACACGATGCTCGAAGGCAACGGTTTTTTCCGGGGCACCACGGTTCTCGTCTCCGGCACGGCGGGCTCCGGCAAGAGCAGCGTGGCCGCCCATTTCGTGGACGCCGCCTGCCGCCGCGGGGAACGCGCGCAGATGTTCCTGTTCGAGGAATCGCCCGCGCAGATGACGCGAAACATGAAATCGATCGGCATCGACCTGCAGCCGTGGGTCGATCGCGGCCTCCTCGAGTTCCACGCGTCGCGGCCTTCGGCGCACGGTCTCGAGACGCATCTCTCGCGGATGCACCGAGTCATCGACCGTTTCCGCCCGAGCGTCGTGGTCTTCGACCCGGTGAGCAGCCTTCTCTCGGTGGCGACGGAAGCGGACGTCCACGGCACGCTGACCCGGCTCATCGACTACCTCAAGGGGGCCGGGATCACCGCGCTCATGACCAGTCTCTCTCACGGCAAGACCGAGCAGGAGCGGACGGACACGGCGATCTCGTCGATCGTCGACACCTGGCTCCTGCTGGTCACGCTCGAGTCGAGCGGGGAGAGAAATCGTGGAATTTATGTGCTCAAGGCACGCGGGATGAGCCACTCCAACCAGATTCGCGAGTTTCTCCTCACCGATCACGGCGTGGAGCTGGTCGACGTCTACGTGGGTGCCGGCGGCGTGCTCACTGGATCCGCACGCGTGACCCAGGAAGCCGCGGAGCGAGCCGCCACGCTGGCGGAAGAGCAGGAGCTCGAGCGCAGGCAGCGGGCGCTCGCAAGACTCAAAACGGCGTTCGAGTCGGAGCTGGCGTCACTGCAGGCCAAGTTCGAGGCGGAGCAGGCCGATCTGGCTGCCGGTATCGTCCAGAATGAGGCGCGGGTCGCGCGCCTGGGGGAAGACAAAAGCGACATGGCCAAGAACCGTCGGGCCGACGCGGGGAACGGTGGCGCTCGCCCGGCGCGAAGTGAAGACGCGCGAGCGAAGAGGCGGTGAGGTATGGAAGTGGCTGAAGAGCGACCGAGCTCAACTCCGCAGGCGGCCGAAGCGGCGGGCGAGAGCCAGATTCTTCGGCTCTACATCGCCGGCCAGACGCCGCGATCGATCGCCGCGTTCGCCAATCTCAGGAGGATTTGCGAGGAGCATCTGGCCGGGCAGTACCAGATCGAGGTCATCGACCTGATCCAGAATCCCCAGCTCGCCGCGGGCGATCAGATCCTCGCGGTGCCGACGCTCGTCCGCCGTCTGCCCGAGCCGGTGCGCAAGATCATCGGAGATCTCTCGAACGCCGAACGCGTTCTCGTCGGGCTGGACGTCCGACCCGCGCGTTGATGTCATGGACGCTGGGAAGACGATCGACGTGGGCCCGCACGACACCGGGAGCTCCCCGCGCCACGGCTACGTGCTGCGGTTGTTCGTGGCCGGCATGACCGCCCGGTCGACGCGAGCCGTCGAAAACATCCGGGCGCTCTGCGAGCGGTATCTGCCCGGCGCGTACGATCTCGAGGTGATCAATCTCTACGAGCAGCCGATGCTCGCGAGCGGCGAGCACATCATCGCGGCGCCGACCTGCGTGAGGCAGTTTCCGTTGCCGGCGCGGCGAGTCATCGGAGACATGTCCAACAGCGCGCGAGTGATCGCGGGGCTCGATCTGGTGGAGCAGACGTGATGGCAGCGAGCATGGCCGACGACGCGATGGATCTCGAACGGATCAAGAAGCTCCAGCGTGAGCTCGAGGAAGCCCAGGAGACCTTGCGCGCCATTCGCCAGGGCGAGGTCGACGCGTTCGTCGTCGATGGCCCGCATGGCCCGCAGCTCTTCACGCTCAAGAACGCCGAGCAGCCCTACCGGATGCTCGTCGAGCAGATGCAGGAGGGCGCGCTCACGCTGACCACGGCGGGCGACGTCCTGTACTGCAATCGACGGTTCGCCGAGCTGGTCGGAGCGGGCCCCGAGACGATCGTCGGCGGGGCGATCGGCCGCTTCGTCGCAGAGGCCGATCGGGCGCCGCTGGGCGAGGCACTGCGCGCTGGACGCGGCAAGCACGAGGGACATCTGCTGACCGTCGAAGGCCGCACGGTTCCCGCGCTCTTCTCCGTCGGCACGTTCGTCGCCGAGGGCGTCGAGAGCCTCTGCCTCGTCGTCACCGACCTGCTCGAGCTGACGCGCACACGCGTCGCCCGCGCGAAAGCCGAGGCGGCGAGCCACGCGAAGGATCAGTTCCTCGCGATGCTCAGCCACGAGCTGCGCAATCCGCTGGGCGCCATCACCTCCGCGGTCTCGGTGCTCGGTCAGTCGTCGGCGCCCGAGCACGCCCGCCGCGCGCGCGACGTGATCGCCCACCAGGCCGAGCAGCTGATGCGGCTCGTCGGAGATCTCATCGACATCTCGCGCGGTGCTCTTGGAAAGATCGAGCTCGTGCCCTCCGAGATCGACGTGGCCGAGGCCGTCAAGCGGTGCCTCGAGACGCTCGAGAGCACGGGAAGGCTCGCGCACCACGCCGTCGCCGTCGAGGCGGAGCCCATCTGGATCAAGGCCGATCAGGCGCGTATCGAGCAGATCATCACGAACCTCCTGTCGAATTCCCTGAAGTTCACGCCGCATGGCGGGGCGATCAAGGTGATCGTTCGCCGCGAGCGGGACGAGGCGATCCTTCAGATCGCCGACGACGGCTCGGGAATCCCGGCGGACCTGCTGCCTTCGGTATTCGACCTCTTCGTCCAGGGCAACCGGAACCTCGATCGCCAGTCCGGTGGTCTGGGCGTCGGGCTCACCCTCGTGCGCCGCCTCGTCGAGCTGCACAGTGGTCGGGTCGAGGCGGCCAGCGCGGGGCCGGGGCGGGGCAGCGTGTTCACCGTCCGTCTCCCCGCGCTGATCGACGCGCCGCAGGCGGGGGATCCGCCCTTCGAGGCGCCGGCCGGCGCTCCGCGCCGGCGCATCCTGGTCGTGGAGGACAATGCCGACAATCGGGAGATGTTGCGGATCCTGCTCGAGACCTTCGGGCACGAGATCCACGAAGCGGCCGATGGCGTCACCGGCGTGGAGATGGCGATTGAACTCGAGCCCGACACCGTGCTGATCGACATCGGGCTGCCCGGCATCGACGGCTACGAGGTCGCCCAACAGATCCGCGCGAAGCTGCGCGGCCGCCTGCGGCTGATCGCGCTCAGCGGCTACGGCCAGGAGAAGGACCGGCAGCGCGCGTTCGAGGCCGGCTTCGACGACCACCTGCTGAAGCCCGTCGATCCCACGCTCCTGCAGGCGGTCTTGATGGCGCCTCGCACGCGGCGCTAGCCCGCGCTCGCGGCACTTCCGCGAGCGAGGACTACCGCCGTGGCTCTCGCCGGTCAAGCACGCGGCAAAGTCGGCGTCGCTCAACAGGCGAAACAGTACCCGCGCCGCGACCACGGTGTCGGCGAAGTCCGAGAACACCCCGTCGATGCCGAGCTGATAGAGCTGCAGGTATTCGTTCACGGGGTTGCCCGCGTAGTCGGCCTGGATCAGAGTTGAGTCGCGCTACAGCCCCTTCCAGTAACGCCGCCCCTCGAGGCGCACGATCCTGCCGTAGCCCGGCGCCTCGAAGTGCCCGGCCGCGACGAGGATCTGCTCGCGCTCGAGCCGGTCGAGGAGCGCCTTGCGCGTCTGCCGGGTGAGGTCCGGATCCATGTCGGCGCGCGAGACCCAGTCGGGCTCCAGCACCTGCACCGGGCTGTGCGCCGCGTCGCCCAGCACGAGCGCCCGCTCACCCTTCGAGGTGACGAGGATGCTCATGTGGCCCGGCGTGTGACCCGGCGTCGCCACCGCCGTGAGCTCGCGCGTGAGGCTTTGCTCGCCCTGCATGAACTCGATCAGGCCGAGATCGGCCAGCGGCCACACGCACTGCGGCGCGTTGACCCACCGAGTCGGCTGCAGCGCGGGGTCGTGGCACGACTCCCAGTCCTTCTTCGGCATCCAGTAGCGCGCGCGGGGAAACGTCGGCGCGTACTTCCCGGCCTCGGTCTTGAGGTTCCAGCCGACGTGATCACGATGCAGGTGTGTCATGACGACCATGTCGATTTCGTCCGGCCTGACGCCCTTGTCCTTGAAGTCGTTCATGAGCAGGCCCCACGGGGCGTCGGGGGTCTCCACCGGCTTGGGACCGAGCCCTGTGTCGATGAGGACCGTCCGCCCACCGGCCCGAATCAGGTACGAGCCGAGATTGAAGCGGACCTTGTGCTCGTGCAGATGCGACTCGTACGTCTTCCAGTTGTCTTCGGGGATGGTCGGGAAGAAGTTGCAGGGATCGAACTCGAGCATCCCGTCCGACAGCATCGTGATCTCGACGTCGCCGACCTTGACCACATGGCTCGCCATACCACCCTCCGAACCTCACGCGGGATAAACGACGCTCAGCGCCGAGACTCTACAGGAGACTGTGCGCCCGCGCCAGCAGGCCGGTGAAAGGCCGGCTAGTGTCCTGAGTTAGAGATTCGATGACAAAAGCGCGCGACGCTGTCGAGGATTTCGTCCGCGGTCTTGGTCCACACAAAGGGCTTCGGCGCGGCGTTAGTGACGGCGACGTAGCGGCGGATCGCGTCCTCCAGCTCTCGCGTGCTGCGGTGGACGCCGCGACGGAGCTGCTTTTCGGTGAGCGCCGAGAACCAACGTTCCACGAGGTTGATCCACGAGGCGCCCGTCGGGGTGAAGTGCAGATGGAAGCGCGGATGGCGGGCCAGCCAGCGATGGATCCCCGGCGTCTTGTGCGTGCTGGAATTGTCCAGGATCAGATGGACGGCCAGGCGGGCCGGCACCCGGGTGTCGATGGTCGTGAGAAACTTTCGAAACTCCCGGGCGCGCTGGCGCTGATGGAATTCGCCGATGACCTTGCCGCT
>WNFO01015381.1_pt1 | contig 10264 bp, 10 predicted proteins | sample 5400251 | NCBI WGS metagenome assembly WNFO01 (sample SAMN13153354, study PRJNA577476) | soil metagenome | isolation source: 100 cm saprolite under Madrone tree | place: USA:California | collected 2016-06-14
TTGTTTCCTCGCTGGCTGGGCATGGTTGATAATCGCGCCTACGAAGCGATAACTGTAGAGGCAGACGTGTCGGCTGCTTTGTGGCTTTCGTTCGCAGGAGATCCACCTTTGCCAAGCTTCGGCATGGCAAGCGAACTGCTTTCTGATATACTTCGCACCTGATGTTAAACGCGGTTTCCGAAGCACAGCGAGACGCGATTACAGTAATCGTTTTTATCGGGACGTTTTTTGTCGCTTTCGGCATTGGCCGGTTATTAAAACGCCGCGCCGGTGTGCGAATCGGCCTGCTGTTTCGGCTCTTCTCTTTGATACTCGCGTTTTATGCAGCCATCGCCGTTTACGGAGTCCATGCGTCCTGGCGGCGTCATGTGGGGGCAGCAGTGATCCTGTTAAGCACGGCGCTGGTTGTCGCTCTGATTAATCGCTACGTTTGGGATCTCTATTTCGAAAAGAAACGGCAGACACCGATTCCCCATTTTCTCCGCGAGGTCGTCGGCGGTATCATCTTCTTAATCGTACTGCTGTTTGTTCTGAGCTACGGCTACCATGCCGAAACGCAATTAAAGGGACTGCTGGCGGGCTCCGGCGTGGTCGCAATCATCCTCGGCTTCGCCGGACAGAATCTCTTTGCCGGGATCATCGGCGGTGTTTCGATTCAAATTAATCGACCTTACAAGGTCGGGGACTGGTTACAGGTTGGCGACCGCTTTGCCGAAGTGATGGAGATCAACTGGCGTTCGACGCGACTGCGAACGAATGACGCTATTTATCTCGACATCCCGAACAACGAGATGGTGGGCCATGCGATTGTTAATCTGCACTATCCGACAGAAGTCCACGCGATGCGGATCCGCGTCGGAGTCGAATACAAGAACCGACCCAATCGCGTAAAGGATGCCCTTTTCCGAGCAGCGTCTACGGCTGACGGCGTTCTCGCGGAACCAAAAGTTAAAGTTTTTCTGGTCGATTTTGCAGAGTCCGCAGTGATCTACGAGATCAAGTTCTACATGGGCAATCATTCCAGAATCAACGAGATCAACGACGCCGTTCGCACGAACGTTTGGTACGAACTCAAACGCCAGGGGATCACGATTCCCTTCCCTATTCGCACCCTGCAGTTGGAGCGCAAGGCAGCGCGCCCAGTACAAGAAGATCAGGCCGAGGCATTGTCTATCCTGCGCGAGGAACCGCTCTTCGAGTGTCTTTCCGACGAACAACTCAATCATCTGGTCAAGCAGGCGCGCCTCAATCATTTCGGTCGCGGCGAACCGGTGATCGAAGAAGGCGCAGCGGGCGATTCGATGTTCGTGCTGCTGCGCGGCGCAGCGAACGTTTCAGTTTCAAAAAATGGATCGACGATTCAAGTAGCGACGCTGGGCGCAGGCGATTGTTTCGGGGAAATGTCGCTGCTCACGGGCGAGCCGCGCAGCGCAACTGTGCGCGCCGACGGCGATTGCTACGTCATGGAAATCGGCAAACCCGTGATGGCCGAAGTGCTGCGCGGCGCACCCGGCTGCCTCGAGCAACTGAGCCAGTTGCTTGCCCAGCGAAGAATGGAAACCGAAGGGATCGTCAAAGAAGCTACGCTCACGGATGAACAAGCGTTAAAGGAACGCCAATACAGCGCGACATTTCTGCATCGCCTACGGACATTTTTTCAGCTGTAAAAGTTCCTTTTTAAGTCGTCCAAATTCCCTCTGGACGCGGCGCAAAACGGGATTATAGGGTTCGCGGGACGGAGTGAGCATGAGCGACGAGCGAACGAGGGCTTCGTATAATTCAGGCAGGCGCTTGCGTATCCTGGTGGTCGAAGATCACGGCGACACACTGCAAGCGTTGTCGCGTCTTCTGAATCATTTCGGCCATGAAATTTCTGTGGCTGATGGCGCCCAAAATGCGCTGAACATCATTGACTCGAAAGAGTTCGATGTCGTCCTGTGCGACATCGCTCTACCCGACGGCAGCGGCTACGACGTCATTGCCCAGGCTAAGCGAAGACGACCTGTTAAGGCGGTCGCGCTCACCGGCTTTGGCACGAGCGAGGATGTTGAGCGCGGCAAGGAAGCCGGGTTCGATTTCCACCTTACGAAACCCGTGGACTTTCACGAGTTGCGCGCTGTTTTGGGCCAGATCGCCGCCTGAAAACACCAACGAATTAACGGACGCGCTCTACCGCGACGGAACGAATTGTAGGGCAAGCGCGTCGCTTGCCGGAGTGTTGATGTGAATTGGAAAGGGGCTTGGCAGGCGGAGCGCCTGCCCTACAAGGTTGACTTTGCTCAATTGAGACAATAGATTGTTTCAATTGAATCAACTGGGCAATTTATGAAGACCGCAACGCTTCACAAGAAAATACCGACTGCGAAAGCAAAGCATCCGACCGATCTGATTCGGCAAATTCAGAAGGGACTCCGTTTCTCTGAGCTGGAGACTTTGCAAAACAGCATCGACATGCCGTTTGAGCAGCTGGCAGCAAAACTTTCCATCTCAAGATCCACTTTGCAGCGGCGCAAAGCCGCTGGGCGATTGTCGCCAGATGAATCGGATAAGGTCATGCGCCTTTCTCGCCTGCTCGAGCATGCCACGAATGTTTTTGGCGACATCGAAAAGGCGCGGACCTGGTTGAAGTTTCCACAGCGCGGTCTTGGCGGCGCCGTCCCGCTCGATTATGCAGAAACGGAGGTCGGCGCGCGGGAAGTGGACAATTTGCTGGGGCGCATCGATTACGACGTCTATTCCTAACCCGCCATGGGGTCGGCGTGGCGGATCGTGCGCGCGAGTCGCGCGCAGATGGCATTTACGGGCGAAGGCCCATGGCGATACGGAGGCCGTTGGAATTCACCCGGGGTACGCGTGGTCTATGTCAGCGAACATCAATCCACGGCTGCACTGGAGGTCTTCGCCAATCGGGTACCCTTCATTCTCGATGAGAGATACAAAGCATTTCATTTGGAATGGCCGGATCGTCTCACCGAAATTTTTCCAGTGACAAAGCTGCTTGCGGACTGGAAACGGTCTCCACCTCCGCAGGAGGCAATGGAGATTGGCAACCGCTGGGTGCAGGAACAGCGCTCCGCCGTCCTGGCTTTACCCAGTGCTCTCAGCCCTGCCGACACAAATTTTCTCCTCAATCCTGAACATCCGGATTTCAAGCAAATCCGTATCGCGCCGCCAATCGATTATGAATTCGATCCGCGCCTGCTGAATCGCTGATGATTAGGAAGGCACGATTGGATCGAACAACTCAGCCAATCGGCGGGCCTTGGAAATAGAACAAAACAAAACGGCTCGCGTCGAAGAGTCCGTGGCCGATGATCACCGGCCAAAGATTGCGGCCTGACGCCAGAACCAGCAGTCCCATTAAAACCCCAAGCGTGCCAGTAATCATGATGCCCAGAGGATTCTGGTAAGCATGCGCCGCCCCGAAAAGCGCGCCTTGCACGACACACGCCACGATCCATGCGCCGCGGCTTGCACCGAACAACACGGCCAAAGCCACGGCCAGCCCAATCCCGATCATGAACGTCCGCATCCAACTCGCGGGGCGCTTCAGTCCGATATCGGCCAATGTCTCGCCGCGCAACCGAATCAATCCCCAGGCGACCCCGACCAGCAGCATTTTCCCAATCGCATCGAACACAAATCCCTTTTCCCAATCGATCGGCGCAGGAATAAAAGCACCGAGAACGGCGTCGAGAAGAAACGTCACCGCCACGAGCACGACGATGTCAATCAAATAACCGAAACGACGAGGTGTTCGACTTGCTTCCGTCGCCTCAACTCGGCTTCCCGCCATTCGCAAGAAGTAATCACCTCGACCGAGGACCGGAAGACAAATCTCAGGTCGCTAACGTTCCCGGCGGGAATGGAGCCGACGGGAGTCGAGCGACATAGACGAAGCCCGCAAGGGTGAGCTTTCGGGAGAAAGCAAATCAATCGAAGCCCAGATGTACGCGCATTCCCAGTGAGTCTCGGAGGCGCAGAATTACACAAACGCGTTCCCGGCGGGAATCGAACCCACATCTAAGGTTTAGGAAACCCTTGTTCTATCCGTTGAACTACGGGAACAACGATCTGGAAAGAATAAACGGATTGAATGGATATGGGCAAGATACCGTTGCGGTGCGGGGCGATTCCTCGAGGGGCCAGCTTCGCGCTCGACTCTCGGCAGCCTGCTTGAGAGTATCGTTGCGAGGGGTATTTCCATGTGAATCCATATGGCTGCCGAGATTACAAAAGAAATTGAGCTCGAAATCGCGCATGTATTGTTCACAGACATCGTCGGTTACTCGAAGCTGCCGATCCATCAGCAACGAGCGGTTGTCGAGCGCTTAAACGAGATTGTCCGAGGCACCGATGAATTCCAAGCCGCGGAAACGGCGGGGCGCTTGATCAAAATCCCGACAGGCGACGGCATCACGCTGGTTTTTTATCATAGCCCGGAAGCGCCAGTTGAATGCGCGTTGGAAATAAGCCGTGCTCTCAAGAAGTATCCGGAGGTTCAGCTGCGAATGGGCATACACAGTGGACCCGTGAGTGGGCTGATCGACTCAACCGGAAAAGCGAACGTGGCTGGCGCCGGCATCAATATGGCACAGCGGGTCATGGACTGCGGCGATGCCGGACACATTTTGCTGTCGAAGCACGTTGCTGAAGATCTCGAGGAATACCCTCACTGGCAGCCGCACCTGCATGAACTCGGCGAGTGTGAAGTAAAACATTGCGTTCGCGTCTCGGTGGTGAATCTGTATACCGAGGAGCTTGGGAATCCTGCAGTGCCGGAGAAGCTGAGGGCGGCGCGTGTCGCTGCGGCTGCACGACGAAAACAGGTCGCGTTACGGCACATGTTGGGAGACGAACAGTTCTATCGCCATACGGAGAGCGTTGCCTTTCCGAAGCTGAATGATTACCAGCTCTCTCTGCTTGAACCCTTGGGACAACGCCGCGTGATGAAACGCGGCAACGTGCTGTTCAAGGCCGGGCAGCGCGATATCGGATTAGCAATTGTTTTGCGCGGTGAAATCGAAGCGTTCGAGACGCGCGAAGACACCGAACATTTTCTCGCCACCGCGCGTGAACGTGATTTCTTCGGCGACGTCTCAATGCTGCAAGGAACATCGATCCTCGCTTCGGCACGCGTCAAGTCGGACGAGGCCGAGATACTTCACGTGCCCGCAGCCGAATTAAGGCGCGCCTTGACCGAGATTCCCGATGTTAGCAAAACGATCGTTGATGCATTGATTATGCGACGCCAGCGGGTCATTCGGGACCGCGAATTCGCTGGAATGCGTGTCCTAGCGCAGCAGGATGAGCGGCTTGGACATAAGTTGGACGATTTCCTCCACAAGAATCGTATTCCGCATCGCCTGGTCATATTTGAAAGTGAACAAGGAAAGGCACTCAGCGAACGTTTTCACCTGACGACGCGTGATTTGCCGGTTTTAATCACACCGGCTGGTCGTCCCCTGCGCCAGCCTTCGTTGCGTGAGGTCGCGCAGGAAGCCGGTCTGCTTCGATCACTTGCCACAGGAAATGAAAACGAGATTCTGTCAGACCTGACGATCGTCGGAGCAGGACCGGCTGGGCTGGCGGCGGCTGTTTATGCCGCATCCGAGGGATTGAACACGGTCGTTTTGGAAAGCTATGCTCCCGGCGGACAAGCTGGTTCGTCTTCGCTAATCAAAAACTTCTTTGGGTTCCCAACCGGGGTAAGTGGGGGCTATTTGACCTGGCTCGCTCAACTTCAGGCATATCAATTCGGCGCGAAATTTTCGACACCCGCGCAGGCCCTCTCACTGCAATATAATGGCAACGACGAATACCGCGCCTATCTCGACATTGAAGGTTCCTCGGCAACTCTTCGAGCAAAAGCTGTTCTGATTGCTACGGGTGCGGATTACCGCCGGATCGATGCGGAAGGACGCGAGCAATTTGAAAACATGGGCGTTTACTATGCGGCGACCGCAATGGAAGGTCAGCTCTGTCGCAACGAAACGGTTGTAGTCGTCGGGAGCGGGAATTCCGCGGGTCAAGCCGCGATGTTCCTTTCCGAGGGCGCTGCCAAGGTGTTACTCGTCGTTCGCGGGAAAGACATCACTAACAAAATGTCGGACTACCTCGCGCGTCGAGTGCAAGCGCGTGAGAATATTGAGATCCTTTACCAGACGGAGATCCGCGAAATGTTTGGCGGGAAAAAACTCGAAGAAATCGAGCTGGAAAATACGCAGAACGGCGAACGCCGACACGTTCGAACGCCGGCGGTTTTTTCCATGATCGGCGCACGACCATGCACGGACTGGCTGCCGCCCGAAATCGACCGCGACGACAAAGGATTCATCAAAACCGGGACCAGCGTGGCCGCGGCGCCGGCCTGGCAGGCGAGTAAGCATCAACCCGGCCCGCTTGAAACAAGTCTGCCAGGAATTTTTGCTGCGGGCGACGTGCGCTCAGGGTCAGTGAAACGGTGGGCCGCTGCAGTGGGCGAAGGCGGCATGGCCGTTGCCGATGTCCAGAACAGGTTGGCTTCGTCTTCCTGAAGAGCGATCGCCAATTTTGCGAAACGCGGCGCAAGTTTTAAACCCGCCACAGAGATTAGCCACGAGCTACGGCATGCTTAAGCTGTTCCCCTTTGGGGACACCGCTCCGCGGCGATCCGCGCTTCGAGCAAATCGTCGCCTCCTTCGCGCCAAAAGAGGCCTCGTCGCCAGCGAGGTGAGATTCGGAGACTGAAGAACGTCTTCCATCACTCTACTGGCTTTGAGTAATTGCGGATGACAACTCGCGGCCAACTAACGAAAACTGTGCTGAAATTTGTGTCACCCTTTGTATCACCCGGACGCAAAAAATGGGCAGATTCGTGATTACGCGTGAGGAACGCAATAATTAGTCAACGACTTCAAATACAGCAAGTTGAGTGCTCCTGATGTCGTTAGGCGATTCCTGCAGAAATGCCGTTTTGCCCTTAGGAAACCTCCGTTCTATCCGTTGAACTACGGGGACAACGACATTTTCGATCCATTCGACTCGCTTTGCTCGCACAGGACAAGTTTTTAGATTTTCGATTGCCGATTGCAAACAATGGGCTATCGGCGCGTTCATGTTTGTTAAAGAAACCGATTTGTGACACTGTCGAATCACAAAGAATCCCGAACTTATGAATATCGGCACCGTTCCAATCATCGCATGCAGCTTCCTTCTGCCAACGTCGTCGCTGCTCGCCCAGTCCGAGTCCAAAGATTCGTATTCTGAACAGGCAAAATTCTATCCTTCCGAGAAAATCGAATGGAAGGATGGCCCGCCAGCACTCCCCAAGGGTGCGAAGGTAGCTGTGTTGGAGGGTGACCCCGCAAAAGAGGGAGCTTTCGTGATGCGATTGCTATTCCCCGGCGGTTACCACATTCCCGCGCATACGCATCCCAGGACCGAGCGGGTTACCGTGATTTCAGGCGCTCTTTACCTCGCCATGGGTGACAAACTCGATCGTTCGGCTGCGCAAAAGCTATCTCCGGGCACATACGGATTTTGGCCGGCTGGAATGAAACACGCTGCGTGGGCCGACGGCGAAACAGTGATTCAACTCCATGGCATAGGACCATGGGTAATCAACTATCTAAATCCTGCTGACGATCCGCGGAACGCAAACAAATCGCCCTAATGACGACAGCCGTCGCGAAGTGACACTGCGCGGGCGCTCCACAGAAATTTAGCCACGGATAAAGACGGATTTGCACAGATAAAGTCCGCAGGTAGCGAGTTAGGGGATGGCGTTTCACAGAATGGAGCCGGCGGGCGCCGAGCGACATAGACGGGAATCCCGAGAGGGTAAGTGAGCTGGCGCGAGCGAATCAAACGCCCTACAACGTTATCCGCGTAATCCGCGGTTAAGTCTGGCGCGGTGCGCGATTCAGCGCATCAGCGTCATAAGCCGGCTGCGGCTGGGGACTTCGAGTTTGCGGAAGACCGCGTGGAGGTGCTTTTTCACCATTGGCAAACTCAAGCAGGCGTCATCAGCGATCTCCTGGTTACTCCGCCCTTCACAGACAAGTCGCGCAACTTCTTGTTCTCGCCTGGTGAGTCGGACGAGATGTGGCAAACGGGCGCTCGCTGCCGACCCGGTGGATAGGGCAGCGTGACGGCGCAAATCCTCGCACTCGATAAGAAAATGCGGCTGCGCCACGCCGGCTGAACCGAGCTGTTTCAAATGGACGGTCGCTCGCAGATGCGGCGATCGCGGATGATGCACCCGCTCTTCTTTAAAACCTGTTTTGGGCGCAATGGGGCGTTGCGCGTCCGCCCATCGATGTTTGAGCAGACGGCATCGATCCAAAATCTCGGATGGAATCGGTGAGCTCGCATTCATCCGATGTGCCTCCTCGGGTCCTTTTTCCCAAACTGCGCAGAAGTCGCGCGCGGCCCGGTTTTGATAAATCGGGTTCAAGTTCCACCGCAAGAGAATCGTCGGCAATGGGAGCCGACTCAGGAAGTCTTCAAGATCCATTCGCAATGAGTGTTCCCGCTCGAGCGACCTGAGCCGGCAAAGGGCGGTGAGAAACTGCGGGTAAAGCTGCCGAATTAAATTCATCTCCGCCGGCGAGAAATCGCCTTGCGTCGCCGTGCGCATGATTGCAATCACACAAATGAGTCTCTGGCTTTTCCAAAAAAACAGGCAGACGCCATACGCACATTTTTGAGGCGCCATGTAACGGCGATAAAAGCCCGATTTCATCAAGCTGCTTCGATTTGAAAAGAGGTCGCTAATTCGCACGAACCTCTGGCGCTGTTGCGCAGCGATATAATTCTCGAGCGGCAACGCGGTGAAAAACCCATCAGGCATGGGCAATGTCCATCTCGTGATCATTGGTAAAATTGGATTGGGCTGAAGCATGAGGCCTATCAAGCGATTTGGGATCGCGGCGGCGAGCAACTGCTGGATGGCTTTCCAAAACGAACCGACGTTCATGGCTGCGTGCAGACTGAGCAACGTCTTTTCCAGTGACGGATCGATCACCGCCTCGCGCTTCATGCCAACCCTGGAGGTCCGCTTCATTTGCCTGCCCGCGCCGCATACTCGCGCCGCCGTGTTTCTTTGCCGTAGCCTTAGGCTGCGCTCATTCCCGGAACGCTCAACAATCGGGAAATGAAAAAGGCAACCTAAGTTACCTGGCGCTCATCCAGCATTGCGCGAGTGTCTAACCCATGCAAACGAAACTACCACTCAATGGGACAATCCAACATCCTGACTTGGCAGAGGCTTTGCGCGGAGACAGCGGCACATTCTTTTGCCAGCAAGGTGGCCAAGGCTACATTGTAACGGCAGCGGAAGGCTTCTCCATTAAATCATTGCGGCCAGTCGGTCGCAAGATTTTTGAAGCCAATGTGCTCATGCAGACTACTCCAGAACCCTGGGCGATTACCAAAATCTCCGAGGATGTTCTTGAGTTTAGTGCTGTACCACAACAAGCCCCCCGCCAACAGCGAGCCGCCTAAGGTCTACTGAAAGAGCGCCCCGCGTGTTTAGCGCACGCGGGGTGACTGGCGGCTGATAGATTCCGCTAAAGGAGAGAAAGTAAACCGGGGGAAAACAAAGCCTCAGTGAGCAATCTCACTGAGGCTTTTTGTTTTTTTATCCGGTGAACCGCACGGCGACATAGCGCCGTGGCTACAATTTGCGACGAATCCCCGCCGCCAGCTTACGCCTTTTTCCAGCCATTGCCGTTGCCATCTGGCGTCAGCGCTGGCGCGTACTCCGGAGTAAGATCGACATCTTCGGTGAGACCCTCCAATTCCGGGTCCATCAGAGATTTCTCGTGATGTTCCTTCGCGATGAGCATGTAGAGCGAAGGAACGATGAACAGCGTGAAGATTGTTCCAATCGTCATCCCGCCGACAAGCACGAGACCGATTGAGTTCCGCGCAGCGGCGCCGGCACCGCTCACCAGCGTAAGTGGAAAGTGACCGGCGACGGTCGCGACGCTCGTCATCATGATCGGGCGCAATCGAATCCGCGCCGCTTTGGCAACCGCGGCGAGTTTGTCGAGGCCTTCACGCTGCAGCTCATTCGCAAACTGGACGATCAGAATTCCATTTTTCGAAACCAGGCCAACCAGCGTGACCAGTCCTACTTGCGAGTAGATGTTGAATGAAGTCGTCCAACCGTCTGTGAAGAAGCTTCCGAACGGCATCTTTAGAAACATGAAGATCGCCGCACCGAACATGGCGAGCGGGACTGAGCCGAACAAGATGATGAACGGATCGCGAAAACTGT
>WNFO01007736.1_pt1 | contig 10263 bp, 9 predicted proteins | sample 5400251 | NCBI WGS metagenome assembly WNFO01 (sample SAMN13153354, study PRJNA577476) | soil metagenome | isolation source: 100 cm saprolite under Madrone tree | place: USA:California | collected 2016-06-14
CGACCATTATCGCGGCTCGGTCTTCATGCCGTTTCACAGCGGCCCGGTCAGCCCCAGCAAGCATCATCTCAGTTTGACCGATGGCGTTCTGTTGCGGAGCGGCGCTGTGCGTTTCCACGCGTATCTCGATGGCGGCACGCCGGCGGCGCCTTCGAATGTAATGACCGCGGCGCTGAAATCCGATGACGGCACCGTGCTGGAGCAATGGGACGGCACGACGCTCAGCCAGCTGCCGACCTCCGCGTTCACCAACGAATTCGCTTACAACCGCTTTGCGCCGGGTCCGTTCGGGCTACGGGCGCTGGTGGGAGCGATGGCGACGATCACCCTGCCCGCGACGGGCGCTGCTGAGATTGGCGGGGTCCATAGCGTCGCTACGTTTGAGCTGCGCACCGTCAACGGCAATATATTCAGCGTCGCCGTCAGACCGGGTTGAGGAAAGAGCGGGGCATGCAGCCCTCGCTCTTTGCAAGGGCCGCTCCGGCCGAACTTAGGAGAAGCCAATGGCCATGCTCGATTGGAATAACTATCGCCAGCAACTCACTGTCCGGATCGGCGAAGTTGCCAAGCTCAGCCCGGACACGATCAAACGCTATCAGGCGCTGACTGCTGCGGGCCAGAAGACCAATCTGCTCGGGCCGAAGATCCGTGAGCTGATCTCGCTCGCGGTCGCGGTCACCGTCCGGTGCGACGGTGTATCACAGTGCACGCCGAAGCGGCGGCGCGGCATGGCGCTTCGCGGGAAGAGATTGCTGAAGCGCTCGGCGTCGCGACAGCCGTCAATGCCGGTGCCGCCCTCGTCTACTCTACCCGTGCGCTGGACGCCTACGAGCAGGTGACTGCTGCGCGATGACCCTCCGACGATGGCGTCGGCGCATGAGGGGTTCGCGTTCGCTTATGCCGGAACCGGTATCTCGCACGCGTACGACATTTTCACGGCTGCCGTGAAATAGTCCGACCTCCACCTGTCCCCCAGCTGGCGTAAATTTGATGGCGTTATCGACGAGGTTGGCGACTGCCTCGATCAGCAAGTCGCGGTCGCCGTGCACGCTTAGTTCCTGCACCGAGTGGATGCGGAGAGCGATCCCTTTGTCCTCCGCTATCGGCTCGTACATGTCAGCCACTTCGCGGATGAGATTGGCAAGTGCGACTTTGCCAAAGCCTGTCAATCGCTGACTTCGCTCAATTTCCGTAAGTCGCAAAATAGCGTTGACGATCGAAAGCGACTGATCAAGCGCCTCTATCGTTTTGTCTACCACCGCCTGCAACTGCTCCACCGTTCGCGCGCTGCTGCGACCGCGCTCAAGCGTCAGCCGTGCGCGAGTGAGTGGCGTGCGCAGGTCATGAGCGATGTCGTTGCCGACACCTGCAAGGGACTGGATGAGGGTTTCCATCTCGTCGAGCATGCCGTTGACGATCATGGCAAGCTTGGAAAAGGGATCGTCGGCGTTCCGATGCGGGAGCCGTTCACGCAGGTTGCCGGCGACGATGCGTTGCACCCGCTCGTTGACCTCGAGGATACGCCTTCGAGCCCGGGCGCTCAGCGTCAAGCCGACCGCAAAGCAAAGAAGGACGGCGGGAAACAGGCCGCGCGCGAGCGCCCGGCCAACAACGCGTGCGATCTCCTCAACTTCGTCGGCATTTCGTCCGATCAGCAGTACGTTGCCATCGGGCAAACTTCGCGCGACCAGGCGGGCCGCCTGTTTCTCTCGCCCGCTTCCGTCTATCCGAACGATCACAGCATCTTGTGACATGCTTTCCATTTTGAGACCAGACGGCTCGCTTTCCACATTGCCCGCGATCCTGCCGCGATCTGGGCCAAACAATCCGACGAGCCGAACCCGAGCCAGATCCTGCCTTATGCCCTCGTTGATCGAGTCGAGCCTCTGGCCGGGTGGCAAGTCGGCAAGGACATCCATCTGCAGACCGATTGCACGGTCGAATCGCATCGTCAGGTCATGTTTCATTTTCAAGTAGACGAACCCGAGCAATGCAACGGTGAAAGCCGCAAATGCGCCGGCTACCAGAAAGGTCCAGCGGAACGTCGTTGAGCGCACGCACCAAGGGAGTTGCATGACCTAATCTACCGAGAGACACGGAAGCGCTCGACGTTTCTGCTCGCGCCGGGGATATTTGCGCGGCTTCGGCAACTCGCGGTCGACGCCCGGCGCGCAATCACGAGTGTTTCGGCCTTTAGCGAAAGGAAGGTGGACGTCTATTTTGCGCCCTTGAAGGCGGTCAAATAGTCGACGATCGTGCCGACGTCCTCCGGGGCCACCGGGGCTTTGTAGTTGTTGATCATCTTGTTGACTTCCGCCGTCCAGGCCTGCTTCGACAACGCCGGCTGATTCAGAACCATGCCAGCCGAGTGACAGGCGAGGCAGTTGTTATTGATCGCGTCCGAACCCGGACCCTCAGGGAACATCCTGTCGCTGTCGGGCAGATCGATCTTCACCGACTTCAGTTCGAACGTTGTGGCGGCGCGCGCTGCGAGAGGCGTTGACGCCACGCACAATACGACGAGGACCGGCAGCAAGTTGAGAAACATTGTTAATTCTCCGTCAAGCCGCAATGATATCGATCGATTCCACGACATTGCGCATGAAGCCGGCGGGATTCCAATTTGGTGTGTCGGGTTGCGCCACGCCATTGCTATTGGTGCAGCGGATCAACAAGCTGTACTTGCCGGGAGCGGGCAGCGCTAACTGCGTCTGCCATTGCCGAAATCCATATTTGCCCTCATCTTTTCCCAGTTGCGCTTGCCGCCAGCTCTGGCCGCGATCAATTGAGTAGTCGACGCCGGCCACGCCGCAATCGCCACCGAATGCAATGCCGCGTAACGTCGTCGGTGCAGCGGCGTTCACCTTGCTGCCTGACGCCATATTCGTGACAAAGGATCTGGGAACCATTCGGTTGATCGGAATCATCTTCACGCCTGTTTCGCCCGGCTTGATGCTGGCGTATGGCGTGTCGGGAATGGTGTACGCAACTTTTGTCCAGTAGTTGGTGTCCGGCTGATTCAGCACCTCGATATCATTCAGCATCTTGACCCAATAGGTCGCATACCAGCCGGGCACGATCAGCCGCAGCGGAAAGCCATTCAGCAAGGGAAGCTGCTCGCCGTTCATGGCGAAAGCGATCATCACTTCGCCGTCGCGAGCGTGATCGATGTCCAGCGACTTCACGAAATGCGGCGCGTCCGCTACGACGGGCTCTTCCAGTCCTTTGAATCGTACCTGCACGGCGCCCGGCTTTACGCCGGCCTTATCCAGCACGTCCTTGAGGCGGACCCCGGTCCACAGCGCGTTGCCCATGGCGCCGTTCGCCCATTCTCCGCCGGGCACGCGAGGCTGAAAGAAGCCGCGCGAATTGCCGGAGCACTGGTTCACTGCGGACAATTGGACGCTTGGCAGGCCGTGAAGTATATCATTCAGCGACAGCGACAATGTCTGATTGACGTGACCGCGGACGGTCAGGGCGAATTTGTCGGTATCAATATCGGTTGGGATGAGCGCCCAGTGCCAGCGCACATAAAACTGATTGTTGGGGGTGAATACGCCCTTGTCAAAGACCTCAAACGGTGTTTCCAGAAGCGGTGGACGAGTCCGTTGCAGGATCATCGGACCTTTCTGCGGAAAGCTGGTTGTAATCTGCCGCGCTCCGGGGCCGTCGGGCAGTGGAAGATCAATCATGCTTTGCGCCCATGCCGGCCTCGAGAGAGCTGCACCTGCCGCTGCCGCGCTTGCTGCGGCAAGCAATCGCCGTCGCGTCATCATGCGATGAAACACGCCATCGTCCGCCATCTCAGACCTCCAGCATTGGTCGCGCTCTAAAGACTATTGGCGCAGGGGAAATGAGTCTGTAGACCGGCTCGTTCACCATGCTGTCTCGACCCTAGTTCGCTCGAGATGAATTGCTCCATTGCTACCAAGCTCAGTCCGACTACCGAAAAGGTTGGGGGCCTCGATACCTTGGTTTAGCCGTGCAGCGGACTGCTTCGCAGGTCTGGGGCGAGGAGGATCTCAGTTGCCCGCTTCGCCGTCGTGCGTCTTCAGGGCGGCCTGGAGAAATCGAATAAGGCTGTCTCCGTCGAAGGGCTTAGTCAGGTAGCAAATCGCGCCGGCCGCAAGCGCCTGCGCGCGGATCTTCTCATCGGGAAACGCGGTGAAAAAAATGAACGGAACACGATAGCCCTGAGCGCGCAAGTGGTCTTGCAACTGGACGCCGCTCATACCGGGCATTTGGACATCCGCAATTACACAGGCGAATTCGTCAAGGCGGTTCGACCGCAAGAACTCTTCGGCAGATGCGAATGTATGTACCACGTATCCGAGCGACCTCACGAGGCTGTCGGTCGTCGCACGTACGGATTTATCATCGTCAACAATTGCGACAAGCGTAAGCTTTGACAAGGCGATCTTTCCTTGATGCGGAGACTGGGGCCAAAGCGTCGCCAGTGCCCTGACTTCAGATAGCATTACGGATTGAGATCGGAAAACGATACCTGAGTATAGACTCTAGCCTTTCGGGCGACGGATTCCCAGCAAGTCAGCCATCCCTACTAGATCAATCACCGACCGAGCCCTCATTTTTCGCATCATATTGACCCGATGGACCTTTACCGTAATCTCGGTGACCCCCAACATTGCCGCGGTTTGCTTGTTCATCAAACCATCGACAACGAGCGCTAGCACTTCCCGCTCGCGTGATGTCAGAGAGTCGTATCGGACTCGCAGCTCCGCAACGACCGTCTCGCTGTCGCGTCGCTTTTGGTCTCGGTCAAGCGCTTTGACAACGGCATCCAGCATTTCCTGGTCGCGAAACGGCTTGGTCAGGAAGTCAATGGCCCCAGCCTTCATCGCTTGGACTGACATCGGGATGTCGCCGTGACCCGTCATAAAGATGATCGGGATGCGAATATCGGCCTCGGCCAATTCGGTTTGAAAGTCGAGACCGCTGACCCCCGGCAACCTGATATCGAGCACGAGGCAGCTCGCAGCATCCGGAACCTTGAACTGCGCAAACTCGCGGGCCGAACCGAACAGCTGCACCCGCAAGCCTACAGATCGGAAAAGGCTGCTGAGCGTCTCGCGCATCGCCGCATCGTCGTCGACGACGAAGACGATTCGTTCCGCCGAAGCGGCGAGGTCGCGTTGCGATTTAGAGCTCCCGGTCACGCGGCTTCCTCCTGATACAAGGGCAATGTGAACTCAAACCTTGCGCCTGGTCCGGCATTGTTGGCGGCCGACAGCCGTCCCCCGTGAGCCTCGATGATCGAGCGGCAGATCGACAGTCCCATGCCCATTCCGCCGGATTTCGTGGTGAAGAAGGCATTGAACAAGTTGTCGGCACTGTCGGCGGATATTCCCACGCCCGAGTCCGCGACGTCGACCACCACCCGCTGTGCTTCATCCTGATAGGATCGAATGACCAGCTCATGCGGCCGATCCGCGATCGGTTGCATCGCTTCAACACCATTCACTACCAGATTGATGATCACCTGCTGCAGCTGGACCCGATCGGCCAGGACGATGGGCAGGGCTGGCGCCAGCTCGATCCGCCAGCGAACATGGCGCGTGGCCAGTTCGCGCTGAATCAGCGCTATGACCTCATCAATGATGCTGTTGATATCGAGCGGCTCTTTTTGCGGCTCGGCGTTCTTAGCCAGCGCGCGGACGCGTCGGATCACTTCGGCCGCCCTGTTGCCCTCCTTGATAATCCATTCCGCAGCCTGGCGTGCTTCGTCCAGATTTGGAGTGCTCCCATCGAGCCAGCGCAAGCAGGCTCCCGCGGCGTTGACGACCGCGGCGAGCGGCTGGTTCACTTCATGCGAGATCGAGGCTGTCATTTCTCCCAACATTGTCACCCGCGTGACATGGGCGAGTTCCGCTTGTGCCTTGCGCAATGCCCGCTCGGCGTCATCAGCGCGGATCGCCGCAGTGATATCGGTGCCGGTGCCCCGATAGCCGAGAAAATTTCCCTTTGCGTCGAAAAACGGCTTGCCGCTTGTCCGCACGTATACCGGAGATCCCATCACGTTGAGGGTGTACTCGAAATCTCGAAATGGCTGATGGGCGGCAAGCATCGCCCGATGCTGCCGCCATTTTTCGGGCTCCGATTCAACATCCGCTGCAATATCCCAGCGAAAAAGGCCGGCCAGGCCGGGGGGCTTGAATCCGACAGCACTAATGTGCTCCGATATGCTGATGACCCGGTGGTCCGACGTAGTCTCCCAGAGCCAATCGGAGCCCGTCTCAGCGTAATCACGAAAGCGCTGCTCGCTCTCGCGAAGTGCCTGCTCAGCCCGCTTGAGGTCCTCGATGTCGGTAGACGACCCATACCATTTGACAATCTTGCCCGACTCATCGCGCAGCGGCTCGGCTTGGAACAAAAACCAGCGATATTCACCATCGAAGCGCCGGAGCCGAGCTTCGAGCCCGCCTGGCATACCGGACTCCCGTATTGCGCTCCACTTCACCAACATGCCCTTCTTATCGTCAGGATGAAAAGCACGCGGCCAGGCAGTCGCGGCCTGGTCCAATGAGATGCCGGTATAGTCGAGGGCTGTTTCATTGAGGAAATCGGGGATCCCTTCCGGTCCAGCACGCCAGACCAGCGTCGGGATCGTGTCGATGACCAGTCGAAGGCGATCTTCGGATTTCTTGATTTCATCAAACGCCTTTTGCAGCGCCTCCTTGGCGAGGTGCTGCTCGGTGACATCGACGTGCGTGCCAACCAGTTCGATCACTTCACCGTCGCCACCGACGAGAGGATGTCCCACCGAATGTACGTATCTTGCTGGACCGTCCGGAAGATCAATGCGAAAATCGACTTCAAAGTCCTTTTTCTCTTGCACTGCCTGGTGCACCATTTCAACGAACTGGCCCCTGTCTTCGGGTAGAATACGCTCCTCGAAGGATTGCGGTGACAGAGGATCCTTTTCCGGATCGAACCCAAACAGGTGGTACACTTCGGGCGACCGATAAATGAATTCTTGAAGGCGCACATCCCAGGCCCAACTGCCCGTATGACTCAAACGCTGGGATTCGGCCAAATAGACCTCGCTACGTCGCAGCTTCCGTTCCGCCTCCCTCGCAACCGTCACATCCGTCACTGCCCCGACAAACTCGATGTTGCCTGACGTATCTCTTTCGGCCAGAGCAACGGCGTGGACATATTTCACCGAGCCATCCGGCATTAGCAAGCGATGTTCATGATCGAAATCCTTTCCGTCGCGGGACGCGCGGTCGATAGTCATTTGCACGGCAGCGCGATCCTCCGGGTGGGTGCGCTGGACAATACACTCCACGGTCGGCTTCGTCGCCCGGTCACATCCAAAGATTCGAAAGGTTTGGTCTGACCAGGCGATCTCCCCGCTGGCTATATTCCATCCAAAGCTTCCCGTGCCGCTCAATCTCTGCGCTCCGGTCAAGTACATTTCGCTTCGCAGCAGCGCGGCTTGAATTCGCTTTTGATCCTCCATCGCTACTTGCAGGTGATCGCCGGAACGCCGAAGCTCATCTGCTGCTTTCCTCTGCGCCGAGATCATGAATGCAACAATGAGAGATGTAAGGGAGAACAGAAACAGACGAGGCATCTCCGAAATACCTACAGCAAATAGCTCATGCTTCCAGACAAATGAATTGATTGGGGGCGCCAGGTAATAATGAAATGCCAAAAGGGCCAGCGTGATCGCCAACAGCGCAGGGCCGAAACCGCCAACCCATGCAGCGAAAATAACGGCGCAAAGCATCGACGATGCGATGGCTTCGGCATTCAGCAAACGTGTTATTACTTCAGCAGCAATGATCGCAACGGCAACCGACAAGATCGCCACTGCATAAGAAATCGTGGGCGACTTTGGCCACCGTTGAGGGAGATCAGGTATCATTCTGCTTGGTCGTCCCGCTTGAGGTGATGAGACAGCAATGTTGCCGGGAAAGAACGCCACGGCCGAATTTCTGGCAATCCGTGGTCTGGCCACCCATCATTCGTAGAACATTCCGACTTCCCGGCAAGCAAGATTAGAGCATTTTGAAGAAGTCCGGCAATTCGATTGCCACCCAACGGGGCCGCGGCTGCGGTTCCGCGAGGCCAAAATCGCCCCATACGTCACACAAGCCCGCGCAAAATCGAACCAAACGCCGCAATCCTGCGCAAGCAATTCAGCCTGCAAGAGCGCACTCTTATCGATTGGCCACGCACAAGCGACCTCGATCCGATGGTCGCTTGAACTAAGGACCCGAATGATGAAGATGAAATATCTGCTGGCTGCATCGCTGTTCGCGCTCGCGATGTCAGCTGCAGCCGAGGCGGAAACGATCGAACATACTGCTCCGCCACAAGGAAACGGAATAGAGGGGCGCGAGGTCGCCGCTCCTCCCTGGAGCGCGGCCTGCATGACCGACCATGGCCCGAGCCGATGCGACGAGCCGATGTGGGTTTATGGTAGCCCCGGCGCACTTGCACGATACAGGAATGCGTTCTGACTTCGACCGGATACTAAGGCGTTGCAGCGCCAATCCAACCGAACCTGAAGCTAATCCAGCTAAACCTCCGTTTAGTTGAAACGCCGGTTGGCTGAACCTAGTCTTGCATCGAGCAGCTCGGTCGCGTTTTTCTCTCTGGCGCGTACCGTATGTCTGCTGAGCGGATGGCTTCGCGCCGCCTCATCCCCCGTTCTCACTGAGGCTGGCGGGAAGCCGTCCGCCTCTTCGCCACACATCGCTGACCTTTCGGATTTTCCCCGCGCGTCCAATTGGCCCATGGCCGCCAAGCCGACCGCGCGATGCTGCCGAGCCAAAGCGGTGCGACCGACTCTATCCAGCCCTCACCGAGTGTAAATAGCGGCAATCGCAAGCCCATCGGCTTGCGCAGATGTTCGCCACTGCCATGCAAGAGGGCAAAACACCATAAACCTCCGTATAACTCTCTCGATGCTTTTCCGGTATCGGACTTTACCCACGCACGATTGAGGCAGGAGTCTCGTCCTCCTAGTCTAGCTGCCAATCGGACGAGCCGATTGCAGGTGACAGCATGCCCACGATCCCCGCCAAACAGATCGAGCATAACCGCAGTAAGCCTGGGGGGCGTTCCGAAGAGGTCCTTTGCCTGGGCGCGAAATGCGACGGCGAATACCGAGGCAAACTAACCACTGCCGAGGCAAGCCGGAGAGGAGGCAAAAATGCGCTGTAATTCTCAACATCTTCGTGACGGTGCGGCCAAGCGGTGCCCGATCTGCGACGGAAGATTTGGTCTCATACGGCACTATTCCTGGCGAACTGCGCTCTGTTCAAAAAGGTGTTTTGATCGGTTCAGGGCGCGTCAGGAAGCCGACCGCAAATGGTTATCCTGGCTTCGCGCCGCCTGACAGAGCTTGCATCGTCCACTGCTTCGCATTGGGAGGCGCCGCGTGAGATTCATCCTGGTTAATGGCAGGACGCCCCGCCCTCAACCAGTATGTGTGATGTGCGAGAAGCCGATCGCAGCAGGCTACCTGCGGGAAGTCGGGACGCACCTCACCTACTGCGATTATGATTGCTACGCAGATCACTGCAATAGCGCAATTCGGCTTCTCGAAAACCGGGCAAGGGCATCATGAAGGCTTGCCGGCTAAAGAAGCCGGGCAGCGGAAAGGACATCGGAATGAGAACTCGTAGCACGAGCTGCAACACACCCAACCGGGCGGAGCCGGCATTCGTCGGCGCTGAGTCAGGGATTTCGGAGCCGAGATCAACACATTTGCCAAATCCACCGACCAGACGCGGACGGCATCGGAGCCTTGTTTGGAGCACGCACCTCCCCCCAACGCCGCGGAATGAAGTCGCAGAGCTTCTGGCCGATATCGACGGCGTACCCGTGCTGGTTCGTTTCCTCGTGGAGGATGGACCCGAAGACCAATCCGATTTTGTCTCCCTTCATTCGCTGCTGTCGAGCACACTCGAGAAAGTGGTTGACAGGGTGCGCGGATCGTCGCTGCGAAGTGACGACCCATCAAAGCGGCCTCTCGCGACAGTTGAATTGATATCGAGCGCGGAACATTTGGCCCGGCTCCCAGTGCTGTCGAGTGACACTGTGCTGCGTGTGGGATCGCTGGAGCTCGATCTCCTGGATCGCACGGCGAAGCGTGGCGACCGCAAGATCGATCTGCGGCCGCGCGAGTTTCGGCTGCTCAAATACATGATGCAAAGGAGCGACAAGTTGCTAACGCGGGCAACCCTCTTGAAGGACGTATGGCACTATAAATTCGTTCCTGAAACGAAC
>WNFO01006587.1_pt1 | contig 10262 bp, 11 predicted proteins | sample 5400251 | NCBI WGS metagenome assembly WNFO01 (sample SAMN13153354, study PRJNA577476) | soil metagenome | isolation source: 100 cm saprolite under Madrone tree | place: USA:California | collected 2016-06-14
CTCGAACCGCCCGAGCTGATCGTTGTTCAAGGTCGTGAGGGAGTCCTCGGCGAACGGCCCGAGAATGAGGTCGCTTTCCTGCGTCCCGCGATGCCAGCACCGAAACAACAGGCGCTTGCGGCGGATATCCGGATGTTCGCGATCTGTGGCCTGGGCAAGGATGTTTCTCATCTCGAAGCAGGCTCCTTTTTCCCAAAGCTGACCAGCAACCGATTCGAAGTTCATCTTGCTGCTCAAAGCTCCTTCAAAATGAGAGCTGTCGTGTTCAGTTCGAACAGCTGTCAATGCGTGCCCACTATGCATTCTAATTGCGAGCCGCGATTGAACGCGGCTGCTCGATTGGGACCAATAATGCTCAAACTGTCGGATGGCGAGTTCGGAACGACGCGCGTCGCGATCGCACGATCAGGACATTGCAAGCACATTTCAACAAGCGCTCTACGCCGGCTTTTCCTAAAAAAAGATCATCGGCCGGATACCTGCAACGCTCCGCTCAGCAATTTCGAATATCGATGAGGTCTGTTGTGTTCGGCACATGCGTGGTGGGTAGCGAGTGCGACACTGCAATCAGCACCATCGGGCTGACAGCCATAACCGGCGTAGTTCAATCGTCGAAGCCCGAGTTTGAGCCGCCGACGCGCGAGCCAGCAATGGACACGATCACCTTCGGCGACGCTCTTGTTCGTTCACGGTCGGACAACGGAACGAACGATGTTGCCACGTCTGATATCGCGCAGATAGGCGGCGGCCACGGCGGGGTAAATCCTCTGTAAGCCGTCGCAAAATGGACAAGGATTGGGTAATGGCAGACGCATTCGACCAGACCGGACCGAGAGCTGATGCAAGTGCCATTGGCCGATGGAACTCGGCCCTCGCGAATGCGGCGAAGGCTGCTCCGCCACTGCTGTACGCACTTCGCCTCTGGGCGGCGATGTGCCTCGCTCTCTTCGTTGCGTTCTGGCTCGAACTCGACAATCCTTTTTGGGCGGGTACCTCCGCCGCGATTGTGTGCCAGCTGCAGCTCGGGGCTTCGCTGCGCAAGGGCTGGTTCCGGATGATCGGCACAGCGGTCGGCGCCACACTGATCGTGGTGCTGACCGCGTGCTTCCCGCAGGATCGCATTGCCTTTCTGGTGCTTCTTGCCTTCTGGTGCAGCATCTGTGCATTCGCCGCTACGGTGTTCCGCAACTTCGCATCCTACTCGGCCGCGCTCGCCGGCTATACTGCAGCGATCATTGCCGCCGATAATCTCGGCGCGACCGGTGGGGCGAGTTCGGATGTCTTCCTGCTGGCGGTCACGCGCGCTAGCGAGATCTGCATCGGGATCGCGTGCGCCGGCATTGTCCTCGCCGGCACTGATCTCGGCGGCGCCCAGCGGCGGCTCGCAGGATCATTTGCAAATCTCGCGGCCGAGATCATGGGTCGATTCATCCGGATGCTCGACCTGGCAGAGCCGCAACTGCCGGACACGAAAGCCGAGCGCCGCGAATTCGCCCGGCGCGTCATCGCACTTGACCCCGCCATTGATCAGGTGCTCGGAGAATCCAGCCACGTGCGCTACCACTCGTCGAAGCTGCAAACAGCTATGTACGGCTTGTTCGGGGCGCTGGACGGCTGGCGCGGAGTAGCGGCGCATCTCGGTCGCTTGCCCGAGGCCGCAAGGCGGCAGGGGGCCCACATCATCCTGCGAAGCCTCCCGTCCGAGCTTCGATCGGTACCGGAAGCGGCCTCGCCGGTGCTCTGGATCGCTGATCCTTTGGCCCTGCGCGGCGTTTGCGAGGAGGCGGTGCGGACGTTGATGGCCCTGCCCGCCGACACGCCATCGCTGCGGTTGCTCGCTGACGAAACAGCCAAGGTGCTGGCCGGCATGTTGCACGTGCTCGATGGGTTGGCGCTGCTTGTCGATACTCCCGACCAACCTTCCCCCCGCGCTCCCCGCGTCCGGCTAACCGAACCCGATTGGTTGCCTGCTCTACTCAATGCGGCACGCGCATTTCTCGCTATCGGTGCTGTCGAACTTTTCTGGGTCGCGACCGCCTGGCCAAACGGCGTCTCGGCGATCGTATTCGTAGCGGTCTTGGTTCTGTTGCTTTCGCCGAAAGGCGATCTTGCCTATGGCGGAGCTCTCGCATTCGCGCTGGGCACCGCTGGCGCCGTCGTTTGCGCGGCGGCCTTCAAATTCGCGATGTTGCCGGCGCTGCAAACGTTCCCGGCCTTTTGCGGCGCCTTGAGTCTCTTCCTCATACCAGCCGGCTTTGCAATAGCCGTGAGCCGGCAACCAATAGTGACCACCGTCCTGACCGCCATGACGTTCAACTTCAACCCTCTCCTCGCGCCCACCAACGTGATGAACTACGACACCATACAATTTTACAATTCCGCGCTTGCAATCGTCGTGGGCTGCGGCGTGGCACCGCTGGCATTTCGCCTGTTGCCTCCGTTGTCGCCGGCCTTTCGAGTGCGTCGCCTTCTCGCCTTGACCTCCCGTGACCTGCGCCGCCTCGCGATCGCTCCCTTGCTTCCGACACCGGATTATTGGGAGAGCCGCCTTTACAGCCGGCTCACAGCGTTGCCGGATCAGGCAACGCCATTGCAGCGCGCACAGCTGGTTGCCGCGCTTTCCATCGGCACCGAGATCATCGGCCTTCGCCAAATGGCTACGCACCTTGGAACGACCACAGAGCTGGACGCCGCACTCAACGACATCGCGCTTGGACACAGCACTGAAGCGATCGCGAAGCTGCGTCAATTCGACGGCCGACTCGCCTCTACGCGTGAAACCGGCACTCAGGCAACCATGGCCCTTCGAGGGCGCGGCCGTATCCTGGTTATCTCCGAGGCGCTTGCCGAGCACGGCGTTTACTTCGACGCAGGAGCGTCGGCATGAGGTTTACCGAAATCAACCTGTTCGGCGTCTACGTTGCGCCGATCTCGATCATGATGATCGAAGCCTGGCTCATTACCATCGTGCTGCGTCGGGTCGCTGACCGATGGGGCTTGCTGCGGTACGTCTGGCATCCCGCCTTGTTCGTGTTTGCAGTTTACATGATCGTTCTTTCGTCTTTCATCCTGACCCGAGTGAGCTCGTCATGACTGTGGCTGAAGTTACATCGAAGCGCGACAAGGCGGCGGATGATCTCGACAGAGACGCCCCCTCACGCCCGCCGGAATCCCGCACCGCTACCAAGCGCAGTATGGGGATACGTCCATTTTTGATCACGCTTGCAGCGGTTGCACTTGCCGGGCTGCTTGGATGGGCGATGTGGGGCGTCTACATGGGAGCACCGTGGACGCGCGACGCCACCGTGCGCGCCTATGTGGTCACGATGGCGCCGGAGGTCGCAGGGCGCATCGTCGAGCTAAATGTGGTCGACAACAAATACGTTCGCAAAGGTGACCTGCTGCTGGTGATCGATCCGACCAACTTCAGGATCGCGGTCAGCCAAGCCGAGGCGGCAGTGCAGCAGGCGCAGGCGAACGTGCAGAACATCGACGCTCAAATGAACGTCCAACAGGCACAGATCGATGCCAGCCAGGCTCAACTGCGGCTGGGGCACGCCGCGCTCGTATTTGCACAGCAACAGGCCGAACGCTATCAAAAGTTGGCAAAGGACGGCTGGGGCACCGTTCAGAATGCGCAGCAGTTTACATCCCAGCTACATCAGCAGGAAGCCACGGTGCAGTCTGCGCAGGAAAACCTCAATCAGACGCTGCGGCAGGTCGAGACACTGAAAGCGCAGCGCCTGAGTGCCGAGGCGGGTCTCGCGCAAGCCAAAGCTCAGTTGAACCAGGCGCAGGTGAACCTCGAACGCACGCGCATTCTCGCTCCGGTCGACGGTTATGTGACGAACTTGTTGGCGCAGCTCGGCGACTACATCAATATCGGCGTAAACACCATTTCTCTTGTCGACGCCGATTCATTCTGGGTCGATGGATATTTCGAGGAGACAAACCTTGCTCCCATCCGGGTGGGAGATCCGGCTCAAATCAAGCTGATGGGGCGCAATCAGATAGTGCGCGGTCACGTCGACAGCATCGCCCGCGCAATCAACGTTGCGAACGCGCAGCCCAACAATCAGGGAGTTGCTACCGTCAATCCCATCTTCACCTGGGTGCGCCTGGCCCAACGCATCCCGGTTCGCGTCCATATCGATGAGGTGCCTCCGGGCGTCATCCTTGCGGCAGGCATGACTGCCACGGTGGAGATCAACGATCGAGGTCGCTCGTCAGCCAAGTGAGACCAGCTAGCGCCGTCCAAAAGAGCACGCGCTTGTACCATGGATTCGGGCATCGACCACTTGGCTCAGTTGCAGAACGGTGGCCAAGGCGGGAGCTTCGGCCACTCGTCAGGGAAATAACAACTGTGAGCTCCATTTCCGTGCCGGATATGCTGACGGAGACCGGAACCGTAGGGACCAGGAATACTCCCGAACCTGATTTGGCTGCCAAGCCGCCGGCTCCCGTTCGCCTCGGCGGCGGCCGCGAGCACGCCTTGGACAAGCGTGGCTGCTGTCAAGATGGTTATCAATCGTCTCATCATCATACTTGCTTTCCGTAGCGGCAAAGCATTCGGTACTGCGCTGAAACTGAGCGGGCTCGTCAACGCGTGCATTCAATATACACGCCCACCCCGGCTGCGATTGAACGCGGCTGCTCGATTGCGACCAATAATGCCCAAAACTGTTAGGTGACGGTTTCGATAAGCAAGATTTATCCCGAACCGTTGCCTTGCGCCAAAAGCAGCAGTCCGTCGGATGCCCGCGACTCCTCGGACAGCTGAACCCGTGATTAAACCAACGCATAGTCGTACTTATCCCGATTCACGAGTCCGAGCCCACCTCAGTACGGTCACTTCATACTCGCGTGCGATGGCGTCAACCAAGTGCTCGGTGCTACCTATGAATGCGGAGTGCAAAGCAACGGAACCGCCCCGCGAGCCGGCAGTTGCAGGACAAGGTCGGCGGCGTAACGCCCGCCGGCCTTTTCTCTTGATCGAGCGGCGCGAGTAATTAGTGTCCACTGCCACAGTTGGCTGCAGAGAGTACGCCATGAAAAACATCGCCGATCTCCTACTGCGGGTTTGGCAAAGGAGCCAGCTCACGTCCAATACTCAGGTTGCGGTTATGGCCGAAAACCGGGATCGATCCAGCATGGCCGATTTTGTCCGCATCCTGCAGGCCTGCGATCAAGACCGGTACGGCAGGAGTTAGGGGCGACCACGTCACTAGCGCTTTTTGAGAACCTGATGCCGGCATCACGCGGGAGTCTCATCACCATGTGGTCGTCGATGTCTTCGATCTGGAGAACGAACTAAGAGCCACAAAGATCGGTCTTCATGATTGTCTGTTCATGCAATATCCTTAGCGATCAAGACGTCCGCGGTGCTGTCCGCGCATCGGAAGATCTGCCACGCAATGCCAAGCAGCTCTATGGCTGCTTGGCTGCAGCGCCGAATGCGGCCGATGCGCACGCACCATCAAGACTATCATCGATCAGGCTCTCGACCTGTGCGCGTCAACGAGCGTTCGATGACTCAGCCCGATACTCCGTCGCCAACCGACCTGCAGCAGTTCGTCTATCTGGCGAACAACCTGTTCGAGCTTCTTGAGACAGCGAAGCATGAGCTCGAGCGCGACCGCGAGGCGGCGAAGGCGTCGCTGGCCACGGCGTCATCTGTCCTGCAATCGGAAATCGAGCGCCGTTCGCGCGCCAAGGGTGCCAGACCCGGCGCATTAGCGGCCTGGCAGATAGCGCGCGTGCGCGCTTTCATCGACGAGAATCTGCACCGCACCATCCACGCCAAGGATCTCAGCGCCGTAGCGCAGCGAAGCACGGCACATTTCTCGCGGTCCTTCAAACAAGCCTTCGGAGAACCACCGCACGCCTACGTGGTGAGGAGACGGCTGGAGAGGACGTGTCATCTGATGATCACCAGCTCGGCATCGCTGCGCGAAATAGCCCGGAGCATCGGCTTTTCCGATCAAGCACATCTGTGCAGGCTCTTCAGGCAGGCATTTGGTCAAAGTCCATCCCGCTGGAGGCGCGACCTTGAGCCGGCACGGATGAGGAACATCCAATAATGGGCGATCAGAGCAGGAAAGTCACAGGAGGATATTGGTCTGCTGTGGATCGTTCGCGCCGTTTTGACGATGCGCCAATCACTTCGGGTCTGACCCGATAAGCAGACATTCTCAGCCGCTGTCGGCACGTCTCAAGGGTGCCAAAAGCAGACGTGCGCGCTCGCCGAGGCGACGCACTCCGGGGCAACTACGCGGTGGGCAAGGTGAACTGAAATATCGCGCCGCGAGGTTCATTCGCCTCTGCCCACAGCCGGCCCCCATGAGCGTCTACGATAGACCGGCAAATCGGCAGCCCCATCCCTGTTCCGCTGGGCTTTGTGGTGTAGAAGGAATTGAAAACGCGATCGAGATGTTCCGGATCGATGCCCGGCCCGGAATCGTGGACTGCCACAAGGACACCTGTGTGGTCTTGCTTGGTGCTGATCAATAGCTCCCGCGGCGCTGCCTCAACCGAGCCCATTGCTTCGACCGCGTTCAGGAGCAGGTTCAGCACCACCTGCTGCAATTGAACGCGATCGCCGTGAACCGGAAATAATCCCTCAGAAAGCCTGGTCTGGACCCAGACGCGATTTTTGGTGATGGCGCTTCGCCCCAGTACGATCACCTCATCGATTGCCGCATTGAGATCAAATCGCTCTTTTCGCGGAGGCGCCTTCCTGATCTGATCACGGATGCGGTCGATGATGTCTCCGGCTCGACCAGCATTGCCAACAATACCAGCGAGCGCTTCCCTGACCTCGCCCAGGTCCGGCGGCTGCATGTCGATAAAATTCTGGGCCGCGCGGGCGTAGATGCGCGCGCTGGCGATCGGTTGCGCGATTTCGTGAGACAGCGAGGCAACCAATTCTCCCATCACGCTCACGCGGTTCATGTGGGCGAAATCCGATTGCATCTGATCCAATTGCGCGAGCGCTCGTGTGCGATCCTCAATGTCCGTCAGTAGAACGTACCAGCGCGCGATGCGCCCGGAGTCATCGCGAATTGGAACGCCGCGGTTGTCAAACCACCGATATTCGCCGTCGAAGCGCCGCAGGCGTAGTTCGTGCTGGAAGGGACTCCCGGAGGCTATCCCTTTCTTAAAAAGTTCAAGAACACGAGGAAGGTCTTCAGGATGCACCGCATCGTTTGTTCCCCAGTTCTTTATCCATTCCAGCGATCGGCCAAAATACTCGAGGAGTTGGCGATTGGCGGTTTCGAGTTCACCGTTCGGGGCCAAGACCGAAACCAGACCGGCTATCCCGTCAATTGCTGAACGTGCACTTCGTTCGCTTTCCCGCAGCGCATCATCCACCCGCTTGCGCTCCGTCACGTCCATGCCCGTGGCGACAATCTCTAGAAGTTCTCCGCTTGCCGAGAACACGGGATCGTTAGTTGCTTCGACGTATTTGACCGTTCCGTCGGGCAGTATGGTTCTGAACTCATTCGCGAAGCTTCTCTTTTCGCGCACGCCGCGCTCGATGTTTTCGTTCACCCTGTCTACGTCGTCTGGATGGATCCGCTGCCACACCGCTTCGCGACTCGGAATGCCCTGCAGCGGATCAAAGCCAAAGATGCGGGAAGCCTCCTCGGACCAATGAAGAATTTCCGTCTCGTTGTAGACCGCGGAACCAGTGTGGCTCAGCCTCTGTGCTGCCGCTAGATAGGCTTCGCTGCGGCGTAGCCGGTCTTCAGCCTTCTTGGCTTCATCGATATCAACGGACAGGCCATACCACTGGATGATGCGTCCCTGTCGATCGCGCAGAGGCTCACCACGAACATGGTACCAACGAAACTCGCCGTCCGCCCGGCGCAGGCGGTGCACAGTCTGGTACGAAGTTCCTGTCTGAATTGCGTGATAGAAAGCACTTGCAGTTTCTGGAAAGTCGTCGGGGTGCACGAGTGCCTCCCAACCACCATGCAAATAGTCCTCAAATTGCATGCCACTATAGTCCAACGTGCGCTGATTGAGTTGGATCGGTTCGCCGTCGGGCGCCGTTGACCAAATAAGGCCAGGTACCGTTTCGATGATTTGACGGAGCTTGTATTCGCTTTCTCGAAGGGCGTCCTCGGCGCGTTTGAGCTCTTCAATATCGACATTCAACCCGACCCACTGCAGCAGGGTTCCATCGCTCGCCCGGAGCGGTTCGACGCGGCTGCGGAACCAGCGGTAGCCTCCTTGAGCGTCACGAACTCGAAAATTTTCTTCAGCGAACTCGCCCGTGCGCAGACAGGTTGACCAGGATTTGCGGGATTTTTCCTGGTCGTCGGGATGCAACAATGGGATATGGGCGTCCCACTGTGCACCAATGTCGATGCCGAAACGTAGGGGATGATCTTTCGGAAGACCGAGGTAATCCGCAGTTCGTTTATTCACAAAAGTGAGGCCGCCGGACGGAGCCGCGTACCAGGTATACGCCGGAATCACATTTAGACTGGCTTGCAGCTGTGCCAAGAATCTCGACTGTTCTTCGGCTTTCTTGCCTTCATCAACGTCGACAGTCATCTTCCGCCTGCGGGTTTTGTGCATCGACCGGGCGCCGTAGCGGCCCCTATGGCTAACTCTTTCGCTCTGGATACATTGCGTCAGGCAATCTTATCGCAAAAATTTCTTGAGAACCACGGTCCGAGTACGCGCCGTTCATCGAATGCGGCACCATCTGTCGGTGCCTGCGCCCGCTGATGGGCTGCCCCGCTCCGCCGCTAGTTCTCTACCGCAACTCTTCGGACAGCTGAACCTGTGATTAAACCAACGGTTAGTCGACTTATCCCGATTCACTAGTCCGAGCCTACCTCAGTCCGGTCACTTCATACTCGCGTGCAATGGCGTCAACCAAGTGCTCGGTGCTACCTATGAATGCGGAGTGCAAAGCAACGGAACCGCCCCGCGAGCCGGCAGTTGCAGGACAAGGGCGGCGGCGTAACGCCCACCGGCCTTTTCTCTTTTGATCGAGCGGCGCGTTGCCGCTCCAGTAATTAGTGTCCACTGCCATAATTGGCTGCAGAGTGTACGCCATGAAAAACATCGCCGATCTCCTACTGCGGGTTTGGCAAAGGAGCCAGCCCGCGTCCAATGCTCAGGTTGCGGTTATGGCCGAAAACCGGGATCGATCCAGCATGGCCGATTTTGTCCGTATCCTGCAGGCATGCGATCAAGACCGGTACGGCAGGAGTTAGGGGTGACCACGTCATCAGGGCTCCTTGAAAACCAGGATACCGGCATCACGCGGGAGTTCTTCTATAACAACGTGGTCGAGCTTCTTGAGACAGCGCAGCGTGAGCTTGAGCGCGACCGCGAGGCGGCGAAGGCGTCGCTCGCCATGGCGTCATCTATCCTGCAATCGGAAATCGAGCGCCGTTCGCGCACTAAGGGCAACAGACCCGGCGCATTAGCGGCCTGGCAGACAGCGCGCGTGTGCGCGTTCGTCGACGAGAATCTGCACCGCACCATCCGCGTCGAGGACCTCAGCGCCGTAGCGCAGCGAAGCACAGCACATTTCTCGCGGTCCTTCAAACAAGTCTTCGGAGAACCACCGAACACTTACGTGGTGAGGAGACGGCTGGAGGGGGCGTGTCATCTGATGATTACCAGCTCGGCATCGCTGAGCGAAATAGCCCTGAGCACCGGCTTTTCCGATTCAACACATCTGTGCAGGCTCTTCAGGCAGGCGTTTGGTCAAAGTCCATCCCGCTGGAGGCGCGACCTTGAGAGCCGTCGCGGATGAGGACCATTCAATAATGGGCGGTCAGAGCAGGAAAGTCACAGGAGGATGGTGCTCTGCTGTAGGTCATTAGCCGACTTCGGAAGGGCCACTTGTGACGCCGCTTTTCTCCCGATAGTGGACACCAATAAGCGACATCGATCACGGATGACGGCTCAGTCAGCGGGGACCGTAAACTGAAAAAGAGCACCCCGCGGCTCGCACCTGGTCGCCCACAGCCGCCCACCATGGGCTTCGATAATCGAGCGGCAGATAGATAGGCCCAAGCCCATGCCGTCGGGCTTCGTCGTGTAGAAGGGTTCAAAGAGACGCGGCAGGCTCTCCGGGCGCAGCCCATGGCCGGTGTCCCGCACCGCGACGCACACGCCCTCCGGCTCGATACTCACGGTGCTGATGTGTAATTCGCGGTTGCCGTCCTCAACGCCACTCATCGACTGGATGGCATTGACGATCAAGTTCAACATCACTTGTTGCAGTTGCACCC
>WNFO01029822.1_pt1 | contig 10262 bp, 5 predicted proteins | sample 5400251 | NCBI WGS metagenome assembly WNFO01 (sample SAMN13153354, study PRJNA577476) | soil metagenome | isolation source: 100 cm saprolite under Madrone tree | place: USA:California | collected 2016-06-14
GAAGCCTTGGGAAACTTGAACGGCACAGTGGTCGCGATCGAGCCGACCAGCGGCCGCATCCTGGCGATGGTCAACCAGAAGCTTGCACTCTCGAGCGGCGCGCAGCCCTGCTCGACAATCAAACTCTCGACCGCTCTCGCAGCGCTAAGCGAGGGACTGATCGACAAAGAGACCGAGATTCGTCTCGGCCGCCGCAGCCGCATGAATCTCACGTCGGCGCTGGCGCACTCCAACAATCCATACTTCGAAGCCGTAGGACGCAAGCTCGGATTCGACAAGATCAGCTATTACGCCCACCAGTTTGGCCTGGGCGAATTGGCCGGCTACGAAATTGATGGCGAGCAACTGGGCGCCTATCCGGAAGCCGAGATTCCCAACAAGCTCGGCGGCGTTGGCAAGATGTGCTCGTTCGGCGAGGGGATTTCCATGACCCCATTACAACTGGGCGCCATGGTGGCCTCCATAGCGAATGGCGGCACACTCTACTATCTGCAGCATCCCGCGACGCCCGAAGCAGTCGCCGACTTCCAGCCCCGCGTCAAGCGTCACCTCGATATCGCGAACGTCATTCCTGACCTGTCAGACGGAATGGCCGGCGCAGTCGAATACGGCACCGCCCGCAGCGTGCGCCTGAATTTCAGCGAGGAATCCATCCTCGGCAAGACCGGAACCTGCTCGCATGCCGGCACCCGCTTCGGATGGTTCGCCTCCTACGCCAAGACCGACATCGGACGCATAGTGACGGTAGTCTTCCTGCGCGGCGGACGTCCCACCTACGGTCCCAAGGCCGCGGAGATTGCCGGACGCATGTACCGCAATCTCTACGACCACAACTTCTTCGTAGCCCGGTCGCTCGCTACCCCGCCAACGCCCGACGCAACCATCGAGAAAGTCAGCGCCGCGCCCGCCCAACAGGAATAGCGCTCTGCGAAGTCTCGTCTCAGGCGGCGTACGGGCCCTTTAACGTTCGACACTGGACTACCAATCAACGCATGGGTAGCGCTTCGCGCGAAAGGTCGGCGCTGCCGATGCGGTCGCTGTGCGCATCGCGCACCACAATCCGAACGTGCCGGGTTTTGGGAGGTAAGTCAGAAACCAGATCGAAGACGGCCGGTTTATTCCACTGTTGCTCGAATCGTTTGCTGTCGACTACAGACTCCAACTCGATTACCTTGTGGCTGTAGATCTGATCTCCCGCGCCCACGCTGGCAATGACGACCGTGACTTCACACCTGCGCTTCCCATCCGGCAATGTTTCCCAGTAGAGGCCGTGCCGATCCACCTTGATCACAAAACGTCCCTTCGCCGCACCCCCTGATTTGGCCCTGGCCTCAACTTCTAGCGCCCGGTAGGGCAGCGGGTTCATCACTGCGCGCGAGAGCACTGTATCGACCTGATGATCGTTGAGTGGGTCTTCGGCGAGCGCGAAGTAGCCCTTCCGTGTCCGTGCCTGGAGGCCCTGGCCACGCACTGCGATCTCAATTCGGCGATACTTTCCGTTCCACCCGCGGTTAGTCGGATAGTACGCAAAGGAGTAGTAGGCGGAGCCATCATCGACGCTTTCCGAGATCGCTACGTCCACGTCGTTTCTGAGGCGGAAGATTCCGCCGCCCGTTTCAGGGGCGATACTTTCGAACAAGAGATCGCCGGTCATCTGATCTTGCGTTCCCGTCAGAAAGTTCCCACCGGCGAATGCACTGTACATGGTTGGAGAAACTTCGAGTCCGCGCGGGTTGATGGTATAGACCGAGACTCGTGCTCGCAACAAAAGGGTGGCGCTTTCGCTGATGGCTGTCCGAAAACGGGGTTGGTCCGCCAGATCCAGGGACCGGCCGTTGATCGCGGGGAAGCCGGGGCCAACCCAAATAACGTTCTTGCGTCCTGCAAAGTGGCTATTGGCTGCTGCAATTTGCTGAAGAGCCCACAATGTTTTGGAGAAGCGTTCTGCGGCGCCGCTGAATTCTGCTGCCAGCAGACCGAAGGGCAGCTCGGCATGGCGGCTATGCAGCGCGTCAGCCAAAGCGCCGGCGTCTTGCGTATAGTCACGCAGCAATTCGATGCGTTTTTGGCCCAAGAGCATCAGCGACGCGGGCTGCTCCAGACGCGGCCCGTGTTTCGCCAGGAATTTCTCGATCGCGTTTCGCCCATACGCTTGATCGAAGACCTCGCTGTTGAGTTCGTCCAGCACGAGGATCGTGAGCGCCTGGGGCGAAACTGGGGTGGAGGGTTTCGCCTCGCTATTATTTTTGCCCGTAGCGGCCGCAAGTGCAGGCTTACCCTTACTCGAGGCCGACTCGAAGGACGCGATCGTCTGGACCACGCCATCTTCCAGAACTGTGAAGTCATCCTTTGTGAGATTCGTAACCGGCTTACCGTCGCGGTCTTTGACAACCGCGTCCAGTACGACTAAGTTCGCAGCCGTCCGAAAAGTAACACCCGGCGGATTTGCCGGCTCCTGAGCGTGCGACCACGTGGCGAAAAGCAATGCCAGCAGCGGCAGGGCAAGACGCCTGCCCGTACGGATTCTTGCGTATCCAGTAGCATTCAGGTCAGAGCCTGACGGCATGGTGGTTCTCTCCTCGAATTCGAACTAACTCCGATTGCTTCTTATGATAGGGCGAGGGTGGCCTTATGTCCCGGATAACTAAAGGATTGTATAGAAGCAGATGTCAAGAGAAAAACACCTTTCCCCGCGCAGAGGGAGAGGGCGCCGGGTACGCCAGGTAAGAGGGGCACCCGGCGCGATAGGCATTCGTCAGGAGCTTTGTCGCCTCAGCGTGACCGCAACATCGGGTGCCCGGCTATCGGCCCATGCGGGAGCACGCGGCGTTACGATTCAGTTCACCGAGCGGACCGTACTCGGATCCAGTAGCACGAACGAACATCCCGTGTATTGATAACAGCCGAGAATTCCGCGTCGCACAAAGCGCGCCGGAATCTTATCCGGCGATGGAAAATTGAAGTTGATGGAAGTCAACAACTTGCCGGAATTCTTCATCTTTTCCGACCCACTGATAAATTTCACGTCCTGAACCTTGAACGCTCCGCTGCCCGGCTCCGCAGCCAGCAGTATGAAAAATTCAGCGCTAGCCGTTACTGGCACGAGCCGAGGCAATTTGAAAACGTTCATCCGATTGATTGCATCCGACGTCACAACCATGTTCTGAGATTTTGCAGATCCTGGACTGAGCCCTTGCAGATGTTCGAGACGTTTCCGGGTCTCTTCCATTTGGTTTGCCCCGGGAAACATCTCGGGGCCTCCCGTCAGCGGGATGCGATACAAGGCGAACTGGCACATCTGAGTTGCCGCTTGCGTTTTATGCAAACGCTCATAAACGTGGCAAAGGTGCGCCGCGATAACTCCGTGCTGGGACATTTTCCATCCAGCATCCAGGTATTTTTCCGCCTGGTCCAGCTGTGACATTTGGTTATACACCCAGCCGAGAGTGTCCCAGTAGGAAGCAAGTCGCTGGGTGTGCGCCAGATCTTCAACCTGTAGTTTAGCCAAATCGATTTTTGCCGACGCCTCCTCCTCCGATCGTACCGCCTTTCCTCCGTACTCCAGGGCCAGCGGCAATTGTTTGTCCGCCTCGGCCATTTCATACGCAGCATTATTCAGCATTTCCGGCCCGGGACTTGCCTCAATTGCCTTGCGGAACATAGCTGCTGCCTTGTCGTCATCACCGGCACGCAGATAGGCCGACGCCAGTTGCCACTGGAGTGAAGCCTGTTCGGGGTTCAGCTTCACGGCCAATTCCAGAGTGGAAGTTGCCTCGCCGTAGCGCTTCAAAAGAAAAAAGACAGTACCCAAGCCCATTGGCCCATCCGAATCCTGGGGAGCGATCTTGATGAGTTGCTGCCAGACTGGGATGGCATCTTCCAGTTTGCCCGCCGCCATGAGAGTGAAGCCGAGCGCCTTGTAACTGACGGGCTGATCGGGATCAATGTCGATCGCCTTCCGGTATGCCTCTAGCGCCAGGTCCCTCTGCCGCGTGAACTTGTAGATTTCCCCCAACCACAACCACGCGCGAATGAACTTTGGGTCGAGCGCGACGGCCCTCTTGAGCGCCTCGATCTCCCCCTGCGGATTTTTCTTTTCATATTCCTGCTTCGCTTCGTCATAGAGCCGCGCCGCTTCCGGGTTGTCGCTGTACGGCAGTTCCCACATTTCATCTTGATAGGTTGCGGTCGATTTACCTGCCTTCCCGGGCGAGAGAATCGTGTACGCGCTGTAATCGTCATCCACGGCTTTACGGAAGCTCTTGTATTCGCTGAATTGTGCGATGGGGATTTCGCGAAGCTTAATGACTAGGTGTCGCTCTGCGGTCAGCACTCCGGCTTTGACCGAGTAGGACGTATCAAAGTCGGCGAACTCCCTCTTTACATGAACTGCTCTAGGCATCTTGGGAACGTAGCCTTTAGGAAGCTCGAGCTGTGCATGAAATTCTATATCTCCCAGAGATCCCAGCCAGAGTGGAACCTCGTGCTTCGAGTCCTCATCGCCCAACGCAGGCAGAGTAAGCATCGGAAGCGGCGGAGTAATCCGGCGGTCCGACCAATTCGAATAGTCCTTGCGCTTGTAGCTATAGCACACATGAAATGCTTCCTCCGTTTTCTCCGGAGCGCTCACACTCACATCACTTACGTCTCCACTAAACCCCAACCCATACGAAAGCGCTTGCGCCAAGTCTTTCCACTGTTGCATCGGCGTACGCCGGAAGGCGGCACGAAAAAGCAATTCTGTATCGCCGCGGCTAGTTTGCGTCGCCTTACCCTCCAGCACCCCGCTGTCATTCAACTTTGCTTCGATTTCGAATTTCTGCAATGACGAGAACGCAGGGGAGGGACAAGATATCCAAACGGTCCCACCTCCGTGGTTGTGTCGAGCCAAACAACACCGCTCGCGCGGGGGACTACCGTGATGACATGGTTGAACTCAGATGGTGACGGCATGTCGGCATCCATCTCCCGATCAGTACTGATCAGCGCTGGATAGGCCTTGATCCCCGCTGCGTTCATCAATGACGCCAATAGGGTATGTTTATCCTTGCAATCGCCATACTGGTTCGACAGGACCTCCGAGGCGGAGTGCGGCTGATAGCGCCCAATCCCGAATGCCACGCCGATATAACGGAACTGCGTGCTCACATAGTTGTAGATGGCCCGCATTCTAACCTCATCGTCGGCGGCGCCCTTGGTGAGTTCGGCAGCTTTCGCACGGATTTCCGGGCTTGGCTTTACGCGCTCCTCCTGCAGACCGTTGTACCAGCGGCCGACCTCCTCCCAGTTCGGAAAACTGCTCACCATGACATCGGGCTGCGGAAGGCGTCCCCGCACCCGCTGCCATGTTAGTTTTGTTTGTTGCTGCTTCTCTTTCGCTTCGTCCGCGTGTTTGAGATTCGCAGTCGTCCAGGTGTAAGTGCGATGCGCCCCGGCATCGGTCACGGCAGGTTGGGAGTCTGGGCTCTTGATTTTGATGGCTCTTTCACGCGGAACAGTAACTTCCAGCCGCTCCTCTAGCAGAATCAGGCTCTTCGTAAAGGTGTAGTCAAGCCAGAATTGACCCGGTGCCAGCGGCTTGGTGACGCGTTCATGCATTGCGAACTCTAGTACGTCTCCAACTCCCAGGCCTTTCACGGCAATGTGTTTTTCGCGGAGGTCGCTATAGAACGGCGCCTCCCGCGTAATCTCTGCGGCCATATCCTGGATGTTTTCCGAAGGCGTCTCCACCACCGTTCCGTCCGCTTTGCGAACTCGAACGTAATCGATGTCAAAGCTTCCAGTGGCGCTTGCATAGGAAAACGTGAGAAGCCCGTAGCGCTGCACCCCGGCATCGGACTGAATCCGGACACGCGCACTATCCTCCCGCACAGACGTCCCGTCATTCTCCAGTTTGACCTTCCGGATAAACTGCTCCATCACGAAAGCTTCCTGGGAATAATCGGGCTTCTCTCCCGGCAGCTTGGTAGCGGGCTGCGCCTCAAGTAAAAGCGTTGTAGTCAGACTGAACAGAAACAACGACGCGGCGCGCACGTTCTTAATCATTAGTCCAGTGTATTTACCCGAGTGTTCCTTCGGAAGTAAAAACATGTAAGTACTTCGGCGGTTGCCTCAGTCATTTGCATACGTTGGCCGGTGGCCCAGGTAATCGCCGGGTGTCCCTCGACAAGAGCGAAGGCTCAGTGAAGGGCAATAACGTCCTTGACAGATCACACCATCCGGATAATCATTGTAGATAAGCTATAGCTCAGTGTGAATACTGTGGCGGCCGGTCGCTTCTTTCTCCGGCAAGCTCTTTGACATCAAGATTTTGGACGGAATCGGGCGATTCCCCCTCCCGCAGACCCGATTTAGGGCCTCTTTTCGCCTCTAAGTCCTTATTCCGGAATATTTTCCGTATAAGTCCTTTGCACGGAATATTTTGGCGTCGAAACAGGGCTAAATCATAGATTCCAAAAGACCCGGGGGAGGGGGGGTACCCCACTCCCAATGAGTGGACGAACAAGAAAAAAGCGGAGCGGGCGCCAGGAACAGCAAGGAATGCTCAGCATGATGACGATGCCGCTGGCGTGCACCCCGAGACTACCTGCGCACCCGAGTGCTCATCGAGCAGGCCGCCCTTATAATCCTTCTCCATGAAATTCTTCGGCAGCCACAAACCCGTCGAGCTGGTCACAAGCGGCCGTTTCGAACTGGAGCGGGATGGACAAGTTGCCTACCTCGAGTACACCCTGGCGGGAGATGTGCTCGCGCTTCTTCATACCGAAGTTCCCGAAGCGCTTCGCGGGACGGGCATGTCGTCATCCCTGGTACAAACGGCATTCGAATGGGCGCGAGAAAATCACAAGAAAGTTGATGTGGTCTGTCCGACGGTTGCTGGATACGTGAAGCATCATCCTGAATATTCGGATCTGCTCCTCCGCTAGAGAAGGTGCAAACAACAACGCCCGGCTTTCGCCGGGCGTTGTTGGAAAAGGTGTACTGGTTAGCGCTTCATTTCGTCCTTGGCGACAACGCCGTCCTTGATATTGACCACGCGATGCGCATACTCGGCGATGTCGTGCTCGTGCGTGACGAGCACGATGGTGTTGCCTTCAGCGTGCAGGCGATCGAGCACGGCCATGATTTCCGTGCCGGTCTGCGAGTCAAGGTTGCCGGTAGGTTCGTCGGCCAGGATGATCGACGGCTTATTCACCAAAGCTCGAGCGATAGCGACGCGCTGACGCTGTCCGCCGGAGAGTTCGTTGGGCTTATGATGCATGCGGCTTTCCATGCCTACAGCCGTCAACGCGGCTTTGGCGCGTTCAGCGCGCGCTTCAGCCGGAACGCCCGCATAGATTAGCGGCAGTTCCACGTTGTGCAGAGCGGTCGCGCGCGCCAGCAGATTGAAGGTCTGGAACACGAATCCGATTTCCTTGTTACGAATGCGCGCCAGTTCGTCGTCGTCGAGTTCGCTGACCAGTTGTCCATTCAGCCAGTACTGTCCTTTAGAAGGCGAGTCGAGGCAGCCGATCAAGTTCATCAACGTGGACTTGCCCGAGCCTGACGGACCCATGATCGCCACATACTCGTTGCGCTGAATACGGAGGTTGATTCCGCGCAAGGCGTGGACCTGCTGTTCCGAGCCCATGTCGTAGGTCTTCCACAGATCCTCGGTCGAAATCATTGAGGAGTTGGGCGCTGCCCAAGTGGCAGGTCGATCAATCGGAAGTACTTCCGCAGTCGCCATCTTTTTCTCCATTTCCGGCTCGGACACCCTTAGCTCCGTTCTTGCCGTATAACCTTGGACGTCCCAAACCGGCAGAGGTTAGGAAATCGCCCCGAGGCAAAAGCCCCAGTCTTTAAAGCTCGCTCGGGCGGGAACGGCTTTGAAGACGTGCCCTCCCGAATCCGCTCAATCCAGCACGGATGATACCTAGCTGCTCTCTTCTTCCTTCTTCGGCGCCGAATTGTCTATTTTGACGCTTGTCCCCGGTTTCAGCGTACGCAAAACCTTGTAACTGCCAGTAATAACTTCGTCACCTTCCTGGATTCCTTTGGTGATCTCTATATCGGTGGTGCCGCTGATACCTGTTTCCACCGGGACGAACTCGGCTTTCTTGTTGCGGATCACGAACACGCCCTGGATTTCTTCTTTCTGTTTCGCCGCGTCAACGGGCACACTGGCAGCTTTCACCGAGTCCTTCTCGGAAGCCTTTTCCAGATCGGCCCGGCTACGAATTGTCAAAGCCTGAATGGGAATGCTCAGCACACTGCTGCGGGCGGCAGTGGTGATCTTTGCAGTCGAGGACAGTCCGGGCCGCAGGTCGGGCGGTGGATCGGTCAAAGTCACGACTACCTTGAAATCCTTGGCTTCCTGGCTCGTCGAACTTTGTTGCGAAGTAGCAACGCCGGTCGAGCGCACGATGGCGTTGTTGCCGATTTCGGTGACGGTTCCATGGAAGATCTTGTGCGGAATGGCATCAATCGTCACGTCGGCGGACTGGCCCAGCTTCACGTTGACGATATCAGTCTCATCCACCTTCACTTCAGAAGTAATTACGGACATGTCCGCGAGCGTCATCAGTGTGCTGCCCGGCGAATTCTGGATTCCGATGACCACAGTCTCGCCTTCACGTACGGGAAGATTGGTAATGACCCCGTCAAAGGGCGCCTCGTACGTCGTCTTTCGTAGTACGTCGGAGACGCGCGTCAGGTTCGCGCTATTTTGCGTGATGCGCTTGTCCGACGAATCTTTCTGTGCCTTGCCTTGGGCGACACGAGCCAGAGCCTGGGCCACGCCGGCATCGGCGGACTCCCAGGCTGCTTTCTTGGCGTCGTATTCCTGTTTGGCAATTAACTGGTCGCGATAAAGTCCCTGTGCGCGTTCATAATCGAGCTTGGCGCGAGCTTCGTCGGACTTGGCACGGTTCAAGTCTGCCATCGCGGTTTTCATCCCGGCGTCAGCGGCGACGGAGTCGGTTTCGGAGGCCTGCAATGACGCGCGGGTCGCGTTGACATCAGCGGCTGACTGCACGTTCTCCAGTTGCGCCAGCAGTTGTCCCTTCTTGACTCGGTCGCCTTCTCTGACGTGCAGCTTCACGATCTTGCCAAAAGCATTCGCGCCGATGTTCACATAGGTCTTAGGCTTGATCTCACCCGATGCGCTCACCACCGAAGCCAGGTTCTGCTTCTGTGCCTTGCCCGTCTGCACGGTAACCAGGTTCTTATGGCTCTGGTAGACGGTGATGCTCACGATGATGACGAGCACCAGCGCGACGCCTATCCCAATCAATACTTTCTTCCAGGTCTTCATGAACCATCCTGCGGGAGCGGCTTCCGACGCCGGAGACGACGACTCTGCCTGCCCGCCCGTACCGGCTTATCCCTGGTCACAGAACGGCGAAGGCCGCGCTGCTTGCTACAAAAACAGTTACGCTCCTACCAGGGAGAAAGTTCCCGATGCAGGCCTTGGCTGTTGCGGCTTCGGTCCAGCGCCAGAGGGGAAACCTACCGAGCGAACATTATAGCCTGCCCCTCGGTCTGACGGACCGGACGTGAGTCAAGGTTCCACTCGGTCTGCAAGGCGCGGATTCTTAAGGGGGTTAGAAGGCCGGTTCTGCGCAGGAATTCTTTTATCGCAGGCCACTTTCCCTTGCCTTCATGTATCCAATGAACATAGAATCAAGCGATAGCAGTTCTCGCGAGGTAGGCCCTTCTATGCTTTCCGCAGGTTTTAGCAGGCGATTCCTGGGCGTTTTGGTGAGTGGCGCGTTATTGGGGTTAAGCGGAACATCCCCGGACGGCCAAACGGACCCGTTGAAACGGCCGGTGAGCCAAAAGCAGAAGAAGCAGAACGCCAAGTCACTCCGCCAAGAGTTAAGCCACAGAGATAAAGTGTGGCTCGACCAGGATGTCGCTTGGATCATCACGGATGAAGAACGAGCGGCCTTCAAGCAGCTTTCCAACGATGAAGAGCGCGAGAATTTCATCGAGTCCTTCTGGCAACGTCGCGATCCCACCCCCGATACCGCCGAGAACGAATTCAAAGAAGAACACTACCGGCGTATCGCCTACGCCAATGAACATTTCCCGGCCGGCATTCCCGGATGGAAGACCGACCGCGGCCGCATCTATATCGTTTTCGGCCCGGCGGATGAAATTGAGTCGCATCCCTCTGGCGGCACCTACGAACGTCCAATGGAAGAGGGCGGAGGTTCTACCTCCACTTTCCCCTTCGAGCAGTGGCGGTACCGCTACATTGAGGGAATCGGACAGGAAGT
>WNFO01052981.1_pt1 | contig 10262 bp, 4 predicted proteins | sample 5400251 | NCBI WGS metagenome assembly WNFO01 (sample SAMN13153354, study PRJNA577476) | soil metagenome | isolation source: 100 cm saprolite under Madrone tree | place: USA:California | collected 2016-06-14
TGCGGAGGCAAGACTGGCGTCGTTGTAGAAAGTGCCACCTGGAGTCGCAATCTGATTGAAAGTTGCACAGTTGGTTCCCTGGCATCGCTCGACTATGTACGTGGTGACACCCACATTGTCTGTGGAAGCAGTCCAGCCAAGGTTAATTTGACTGGAAGATACGGCAGTAGCGGTAAGGTTGGTGGGGGTTGAGGGAGGTGTGGTGTCGGGGGGAGCTGCCTGATCAGCCCACTCCAAAGCTGTCGTACCGCTCCACGATGGGTTATGCAGGATGCCCGTAACTTTCTTGTCGGTCACATCATTAGGCCGCGGATTGAGATTGAGATACCACATCAGGTTCTGGCCAGCCTGCGTGGACTTCGGAGCGGTAATCTCGGATTGAATGTCGGCCATCGAGAGCAACCCGGAGTAGATCTGGATGCCGCGGATGATGCCGTTGAATTCTTCCCACCCCGGATACCCGCCCCACGAGGCTCCGTTGTAATCCGGCGCTTGCCCCATCACAATCGCCGGTGTGGGTGGGTTTTTGTTCGCCCACTGCGGATCGACAACTGTCTGCGTAATGACTTTGCTCGTGTCCGGCCAGTCCCAGTAGAACTCGTGATGGGTGATTGAAGGCGACTCACGCCAGGCGCGGAAGGCCTGAGTGTACCAGCGGTCCCACTGGACCTCGGTTCCGGTGACATAATCGTTGCTATTGACCGAAATCTCCCACTGACCAGGTCCGGTGGGAGGAGGAATCGGATATGGATGCGCGCCGTAGTAGGTATTGGGACTGCCGCCGCTATCCCAGTCGAATCGCCCGTCGTTGCCCCAGAAGAACGTCGTGTAGTAACGGGACGTCCCAGTGGTCTTCTTACGTGGGTAGACTTTGAAAATGTACGTGGCATCGTAAATAGGGAACGGATTGTGCCAGTACAGCATGCGGCGCACGGCGCCGTCGCCTGGCCATTCGAGGCCATACGACAGTCCGGAAGCTGTCAGCGCATTGACGATACTGGAATATCCAGAGAGATTTCCTGCAGCATCCGCCGCTCTCACACGATAATTGTAGCTTCCCGCGACAACGGCTTGATCGCCGTAACTGGTCTGAGTTGGCGCGGCGATTTCTGCAAAGTTAGTGCATCCGCTGCCCTGGCAGCGCTCCACGCGGTAACCGGTCACTGCGATGTTGTCTGTCGAAGCTGTCCAGCTCAGATTGACCTGGCTCGTGCTGATTATTGTCGCAACCAGATTGGCAGGCGCTGCCGGTGGCGTCCTGTCCGGATTACTTACAATGACGGACACCGGAGAAGCCGTTGCGGTATTGCCTGCTGCATCTCGGGCAGTCGCAGTTATCGTGTGCGAGGATCCGTCAATTGCAGTTTTGGTATCCCAGGGAATTGAATACGGAACGGTTATATCCTCCATGCCATAGTTCACTCCGTCCAACTGAAATTGAACGCCCGCAACTCCGATGTTGTCTGACGCACTCGCAGTTATCGTTATCGTGTCGGATACGGTTGAATTGTTTGTGGGACTTGTTATCGAAATAGTCGGTGGAGAAACATCGGGATTACTCTTCACGATTCGTAAAACAACATCATATCCCTGCCAGGGGGCAACAAAAGTGAGTGATCCGCCTCCCTGCGCGGTTCCACCATTCTGCGCGACACCGTCATACGGCCGGTACCATTCAACCACAAAGTTACCAGACACCGACGTAAGGTCCATTGTCATACTGGCGATCCGCGTCTGATCGACATCTGCCGCTGCGCCTTCCGAAAAAGCGTTCGGATCGTAGACAAGAAATTCCTCGTTGCCGCGCCGCGCCAACTTCGGGCGCCAGGTATCTCCTGGCAGCATGGCCCATGCTGTTACCAGGCTGTCATTCGGTTGAAACAGGCTGAGATCAATGTTTCGGCTTTGAAAGTAAGGCCAGACATATGCGTTGGAATCAAGACCTCGAAGTTGTTGACCGGTCCAATTAATGCCGGATGACGAGTCCACATAGCGAAGATCAGTTCGTCCCGTTTGAGAATAGGGATGAATCGTCTCCCATCGGCCTCCATAGTTGTATGCTCCTCCAGACAGGATCCACGACCACTCGCCCCAGCGAAAATAAAAGCGAGGATCTGAATACGTCCTCGAAGACTCTTCGTAGATATCTTCTCCAAGCTCGATTTGGACGGGTACACTTTGCAGATTGAATTTCTGAATCTGTGTTGCGCCAGGTCCATCAGGATCCTGGATACTGACGTAATCCAGCCAGGTGAGATCGTCAGGACCCGTCAAAGGAAATCCTTGCGCCTTATGAAATTCGGTGGACAGAAGATGCTTCCAGGGTTCGTGGTCTTCAAAGTAATGCCCTACCTCCCTGTCAAAATTCAGCGTGGCGTTAAGTGACGCATCCTGGTCCTTACTGATAAGCCAGTAAAGATTCGGAAAGGCCGACCACCTGGCAATCATGTAGTCCATCGTGTTGTTGCGGACAGATTGCGAGTACCCTGACCAAGAAAACTGCTGATCCGTTCCCAAGAGCAGGGATTGCACAAACAAGTCTGGATAATTGTTAAAAATCCATATCAAGCGGCTCTCTGCGGTCTGAAATTTGGAAAGGTCGTAGCGAGTGAGATCGAGACTCGGTGTTGACTGCCACGGATCGTTGTTTCCATTAACAGGGCCTGCATCCGTTCCGGAGCTGCCGAGCATCCCGATGGGGCCCATAACATTGATGCCATGTGCTGCGTCGTCCTGTACAAATTGTTGCCAGTACTGGATCGACTCTGGATTCCGGCTGCCAAACAACATCCACGCAGCGTCACTGATCGGTACAAACCATTTCCCGGAATCCGTTCTCCATGCTCTTGCGTTCAGGGCATCTTTTTTTAGAATTCCAGGAAGGTTGGAATTCACGGCCGTGAAGCTGCCCGATCCCCCATTGAGCAGCAAGTCCATGGCGGAACTCGATGTCCAGTTCCACAACCCCGCCTCGGTCACATACACTCGAGCGCGCCACGTATTTCCACCATCGTAGAATGCGCGCACTGTTACAGAATTTGCACTCCCCGATGGTGGTGTGAAGGTTACGGTGGCCGATGTATCGAAGGGGTTCGCCACAGATCCATTCCCCACCAGAACAATTTCATGAGTGCCGAACTTTACTGCTGTTGTTCCAGAGGTGAAGGACTGGGCCAGCAAAGTGGAGGAAGACCAGAATTGGAGTATCGCCAACAGGAATGCAGCTCGAGTGATGTAAAAGTTAATTCTGCGCTCGCGACTTCCGGGCTATTACACAAATCTTTGCGGGAAAAACGTGATGCGAGAAACTGGTGAGGTCACTATTGCAGAGCTGCCTGAAGACGTCAAGCTCTTAGACGGACGAATACTCGACGAGCCGGAAACAACAAATCGTCTCGACGGTTCGCTAGAAGGCCAGACGCGCGGCAAGTTGTGCTGTTCGTCCCGGTCTCGCGCTTGTGACCACACCGAAATCGGCCGCCCCATACGTGAATCCCGGGACGTTGAAGTTCGCGTGATTCAGCAGATTGTAGAATTCGCCGCGCAGATCGAACTTAAAGCGTTCGGTCAGGGTAAAGGATTTTTCCAGAGTGACGTCCGTGGTCACGAGAGGCGCTCCTCGCAGGACCGATCGCGGTGAGTTGCCGAATGTGAATGGAGCGGGCGCTGAAAATGCCGTCGTGTCGAACCAGCGAGTGACAGTTCGCTCACCCGAAGGCAGCGACGCATCCCGCAACAGATTCGGGCGAAGCGCACCGGCCGGGAAGGCGTTCGTGGCATTGGCGGTCGTGATCACCGTAAACGGTCCGCCCGACATGTAAGTTTCGAGCAAGCCGAACTTCCATCCGCCGAGCACGGCATTCAGCGTCTGGTGTCCCTTGAACGCACGAATCTCGTAGAGAAGCGTCAGCACGACGTGATGCGGCACATCACTGCCGCTCAGAGCCTTATCGAGCTTCCGATTGTAGGCGTCCATGTAGCTGCCGGTCGCGCCGTACTCGTTGGAAGATTCCACATCATCAATAAACTTCGAGAACGTGTAGTGCGCCAGGAAGGAAAAACTGCCGCTGAAGCGCTTCTCGCCGCGGATGAACCCTCCGTGATACGTCGAATTGCCGACCGACGGATTGATCCACGTCACGTTGCTGAACTGCGGAAACGGCCGGCGTGCCTGCGCATCGCCGGGTCCCATGAGTTCGGGCGCCACCTGGTTGAGGCTGAGGTCATTCGCCGTTAGATGATGGCTCACGTTGCCCATGTAACCGGCCTCGAGCAGGACATTCGTTGTAATTTCACGCTGGATGTCGAGGTTGAACTGGTACGACGTGGGAGCAACCTGCTTCGGATTAAAGAAGCTCACGGAAGTGTTCGGTCTCTGCCCGGCCGGCACTGCGCCAAAGCCGGGCGTGAGCGCCGGGCGCGTCACAGCCGGAAATCCGTCACGCAGGCGGAACACGCTCTGCAGGTCCGCCTGGGAGACGACATAGTTCGCGGTCGTCGAGAAACCCAGTGAAGCGGTGTCGCCGATGGTATTGCTTACAGTCTGACCGTAGAACATTCCGGCGCCGCCACGAACCAGGGTGTCCCCATGGCCGGGCAGGCGGTAGGCGAAGCCGAATCGAGGTCCGAAATTGTTCGTGTCCGTTGCAAACGCTCGTTCCGGCGTTCCATTCACGCCGGCGAACGTGACCACTCCCGGCGTACCTGAGACCGGATTGACGGCCAGAGGATCGAAGGAATTCATCTTGTTTCCCACGACGCGGCGCGGCAACTCCGCCTCCCATCTCAAACCGTAATTAAGAGTCAGGTTGTTCGTCACGCGCCAGTCATCCTGCGCGTAGAAGGCCCAGTAGGAGGCTCGCGATGGAATCTTGTCCGATATCTGAACGCTTGCCGCATTCACTTCGCCAAGTAGAAAACTTGCCAGCGCGTTGCCGGTATTGGCCACTCCCGGCAGGCTCGTGATGAGCGGTGTCATGGTGAAGTTACCCGCGGAGCCGCGATCGCGAATTTCGTCATTGGCGCCGGCGCGAAATTCAGCGCCGAATCTCAGTGCGTGTTTTCCTCTGGTCCAGGTGACGGCATCCAGCACCTGCTGATCGACGATCGGCGTCTGGAAGCGAAACACTGCGGTGGGATTTCCAAGCGTCGCATAGCCGGGAATTGTGAAAGCGGGAAACGCCGCGTCGCTGACGCCGGTCAGGCCGATACCGGCAGCGAGGTTTTCTTTGTAGCCCGGCCGCTTGTCGATGAACTTGCGCCGCAGGTACGTATAGCGCAGTTCATTCAACACGCTGTTGCTGAACACATGGGTGTACGCTCCGAGCAGGCTTTGTACGCGAACGTCGGTGATGTCGGCGAGGGGATCCGCCACCGGAATTCCATATGTACCGGTAGCACTTGTCCCGCTGTCGTTGATGTAGTAGCGGGCGGTCACCAGGTCGCTCGGACGGATCTGATGATCCAGTCGCCCCACCACGATGTTGCGGTTCAACACACCGGTGCTGTTCCCGACATAGTTGCTCGCATTGGTAGCCGTTCCCTGACGATTCGGAAGCGGGTAGTAATTCAAAATGGCCCTGGCAACCGGGTCGATGCGGTCCAGCGGGATTCTGTTGCCCGGAAAAGCATTGCGATCGCGGCCAACCGTTGTTGCCGGATCGTAAATGATCACGCGCTGGCCGGCACCGTCCCGCAGGTCGGAGAAATCGCCGGCGCGATTGGCGAGCGTCGGCACGGTCGAGGTGACCGTGTCGCCGGTCTTCTGCCGGGTCTGTTCCCATGTAGCGAAGAAGTGCGTCCTGTCTTTGCGGATCGGTCCGCCTAACGCGCCGCCGAACTGATTGAGCCGGATCGGCGACTTCTTCGCAGCGAAGAAATTCCGCGCATCGAGTGCGTCGTTGCGCAACGATTCGAAAATGCTGCCATGAAATTCATTGGTGCCTGAGCGAGTGGACATGGTCACGACGCCACCGGTGGAATGTCCAAACTCTGCCGAATAGTTGTTTGCGATGACCTTGAACTCCTGCATCGCATCTACCGGCAGACTCGTCAACTGCTGCGGACGCGTCAAGCCGACCGCGTTGGTAGCGTTACCGCCGTCCAGGACAAACGTCTGGTTGCGGGCTCGGCCACCGGCTACGGAGAATACCGGATAGTTCTCCGCCGTTCCCGTTCCGGTATCGATCATGACCACGCCGGGCGCCAATGCGGCCAGGGAAGAGGCAGCCCGGTTGGGCAACGGCAGCGCTGCCAGCATCTGGCGCGTGACGGCCTGACCGATGTCGGAAGATTGAGACTCTATTAAAGGAGCCGATTCTGTGACGTCGACCGTTGTGCCGATCTGGCCGACCTGGAGCATCAGGTCGATCGCGACCGTCTGGCTGACTTGAAGCGTAATCGGACCGCGGGAGAGACGGTCGAAACCCGCCAGTTCCGCCTCAATCCTGTAGATTCCCGGAGGAAGGGAGGCGACCCGATACGCACCGGTCTCGTTGGTCAGGGTTTGAAAACGGGCGCCGGTTTCCTGGTTCGCCACCGTAATCTCTACTCCCGGCAGCGCTGCGCCTGTCAAATCTGTAACAGAGCCTGTGATTGAACTCGTTCCGGTCTGTGCCAGAACCAGGCCGGAAACCGCCGCTACCGTTATTACAACCTGAAACACCCGCCAAATCGTGTGCTGCATCAGCTTGTCCTTAAATATGATTACCGGGATTACTCTAGCAGCCCGTGGTAATTCGGGGACAGACGCATAAATCACCTAAATTCGTATTGAAAGCATTAGAAGAATTTAGGTGATTTATGCGTCTGTCCCCGAATTACCACGGGCTGCTAAAATTTTTTAGGTGCGGCTCATTTCGCCACGCCTCGCCATGTCTTCGAGAGTTGTTTTCTCCTCTTTCGCCAGACTCGCCAGCGCTCTAAGTCCATATTTAGCCTTCATCGACAGCATTCTATATATATCCTATCAACTTAGTCGAGTAGTGTACGGAGGGCATTCGGCGCAACGTTCGTAGGCCATTTGACTTACGCAGGGAAGAAGGGCCAGGGGACCGTCCAGGGCCCGAATCAGTTGTCCAACTGAAATCGTCGATGGGACCCTGCTGAGGTAGTAGCCTCCACCCTTGCCTTTTTTGCTCTGAAGAAAGCCTTTCTTTTTGAGATCCAGAAGGATGATCTCGAGAAACTTCTTCGGGATGCGTTCTCTGGATGAGATATCGCTAATCAGGAGCGGACCTTTTCCGTACTCTTTCGCCAGACTCGCCAGCGCTCTAAGTCCATATTTAGCCTTCATCGACAGCATTCTATATATATCCTATCAACTTAGTCGAGTAGTGTACGGAGGGGGGCGAGGGAGGTCAAGCGAAGAAGTCCGAATGAACCTGAAATTGAAACGAAAAACCGACGCTCACAGAGCGCCGCTACAGTTGCTCGATCTCTTCTACCAACGGAGGATAGCGAGCATGTTGGAGTAGTCGTCGGTCCAGGGGGCGACGCCGTCCGGTTTCATGACTGGCACCCAGTTCGCATCCTCAGCCAGCGCGCCCAGGTCTTCAACACGCCGGGCGGCGACCACGTAATCCGAGGTGCTTTTTCCGGTGGGCTCTTCATCGTCGTCGTATCGGACGCGAGCCTCCAGCGGCGCATCTGTCACGACTGCGGACACGAGGCTTTCCACATCCATATAACGATTCGAGACGTGAAAGAGAATGAGCCCATCCGGCTTGAGTTTCGAGAGATAAGTCTGGATGGCCTCGCGCGAGACCAGGTGAGCGGGGATGGAGTCGGAATTGAACGCATCCAACAGCAGGAGATCAAATTCCTTATCGGGCATTTTTTCAATCGACAGGCGGCCGTCGCCGATCCGGATATCGCACCTCTTATCGCAGCGCTTGAGAAAGGTGAAATAGTTGTGCGCTATCCCGTAGACTTGCGGATCGATGTCGAAGAACGTGATTTGCCGGTTGGGTGCCGTGTATCCGGCCATGCTGCCGGTGCCCAGTCCGACAACGCCGATGTGCTGGTTCGGCCGGGCACTCAGCATCTTCATGACGTCACCCACGGGCCCGGTTTCGTGATAGTAGGAAAGCGGTTGACCGGCAAGCATGGGATCCAGACTTTCGAGGCCGTGCATGGTGTCCCCGTGCAGCAGTTTTCTCATGTTCGAATCGGGGTCGAAAACCACCTTCTTGATGCCGAAGAAGTTTCGAGCCGTGTAGAGCTGCGGAGAATCATCTTCGAGCAGGGGAGGCAGGGCGATGGAGTAACCGGGCCGCCACCAGCCCGGCCAGATAAATTCCGTCTCTCAGGTCTACTTTTTCCTCTTTATTCGGTACGACACGGAAGAAAGCGATGACGGCGACGAGCAGCGGGTATTCGAGAACCGTTGTGAAAATGAATGGCGCGATGACCGCCGTAAAAATCCCGCCCAGCGCGCCGCCCAGCGCGATCCAGAAGTAGTACTCCGTAAGGTGCTGGGGATCCGGCCGCCGCGAGGCAAGCGCGGAATGGCAGAGCAAAGCGCCCGCAAGGAGCAGCACAACATGTCCCGCCATCAGCATCCAACTCCAGTGAACCGACGCTTTGTGAGCGGCCACGATCGGGAACATCAATAACAGGACGACAGGAGTTATTCGCGACATCAGCGTGACCGGAACGTGAATCTTCCGCGCAAATGCGATCATGAAAGTAATAAGGTAGACCGCCAGCGGAATGATCCATAGAAACGGAACCGAAGCCAGATTCAGCAGGATATGGTTCGTCACGGCCAGCATCAGGGCTGACGGTACGAATGCCGCTGCCATCCAGTACGCACGTGTTTTCCAATCGGGCGCCGCGGAAGGCTCACTCGTGACGCGCACCGTTTGAGTGTGAGATTTCCAGACCGTTGCCGCAGCCACCAACACCATGACCACGAGCGCTCCATAGCCCGCCAGCCACACCGAGCTCTGCATCCGAACCCCCAGGCGGGGTTCAATGAACAAGGGGTAGGCAAGCAGCGCGATCAGGCTTCCGGCATTGCTCACCGCATAGAGGAAATACGGATCACGTCCGGCAGCGGTGGAAGTTTTCGATAGCCAGTTCTGAAGCAGTGGCGCCGTCGTAGAGACCACACCGAAGGGAACTCCGACGGTTGCGATCAGGTGACTGAGGAGCCAGACGATGGGCTGGCTCGAAGCGGTCTCGTCCGGATGGGCGGAAAAATGGAGCGGAAGAAACGCGAGCGCAGCAAGCATCATCGCTGAATGCACAACAATCTGCAGCCGCACGGTCGCGAACCGTTCGAGCAGATGGGCGTACACATATCCCGCCAGCAACATCAGTTGAAAAAACAGCAGGCAGGTGATCCAGACCGAAGCTGCTCCGCCAAGCAGCGGCAACATCATTTTGCCGATCATCGGCTCGCAGCAGAACAGGAGGAAAGCGCTCAAAAAAAGCGTCGGACCGAATAACAGAGCGACGTACATGATGCGGCACAATACCAGAAAAATGGGGTCGTCGCCGCGGGGAAATTCGGGGTCAGACGTGTGAATTCCCTTTTTTCCGTTTGACGCAAACTTTACTTGGAAAAAAGGGAATTCACACGTCTGACCCCGAATTTCCCCGCGGCGACGACCCCATTTTTCACGCCCGCTCAGTGGCGGAGCGGGACATCGCCTTGCCGTGGCCGGCGCCGGCCGGCGATTCTTCGTATTCCGCAGAAAAGACGTAGGCGCTTTCGCTGTGCTGGCTGAGGTCGAGTCCCATACGTTCTTCGTCCTCGGTGACGCGCAAGCCCATGACGGCTTTCAGAATGAAAAGGATGATGGACGTTCCGACCACAGCAAAGACCACCGTCGCGACCACGGCAATCAATTGAGACTGGAAGAGCGCCCAGTTTCCGAAGATCAGACCATCGGCCCCCGCCGGATTGATTGCCTTGGAAGCGAAAACTCCTGTTGCCAAAGCCCCGAAGATTCCGCCGACTCCATGGACGCCAACGACGTCGAGGGAGTCGTCGTAACCAAACTTCGATTTGACCATCACGGCCGTGTAGCAGATGATACCGGCCGCCAGGCCGATGACGACTGCCGACAGCGGTGCAACGAAACCCGAAGCGGGCGTGATTGCAACCAGGCCGGCGACCGCCCCGGATGCGGCGCCAAGCATTGTCGGTTTACCGGACCTCACCCATTCCGCCAGCATCCAGCCCAACGCCGCCAGCGCCGCGGCAGTATGCGTCACAACAAATGCGCTCGTGGCCAGGGCGCCGGCTCCCAGAG
>WNFO01006589.1_pt1 | contig 10260 bp, 8 predicted proteins | sample 5400251 | NCBI WGS metagenome assembly WNFO01 (sample SAMN13153354, study PRJNA577476) | soil metagenome | isolation source: 100 cm saprolite under Madrone tree | place: USA:California | collected 2016-06-14
GTCCCGGCGGCGCCGGTCAACAACGTGGCCGAGATGGTCGCCGATCCTCAAGTAAGGGCCCGCCAGATGTTCGTGGAGCTCGACCATCCCATCTACGGACCCTTGAAAACGACCGGGACACCCCTCAAGCTCTCCGAGACGCCGGGCCGTGTCCGCTGGCTGGCTCCCCTACCCGGCGAGCACAACGACGAAGTCTACATGGGCCTCCTCGGCCACTCCAAAGACGACCTGGCGCGCTGGAGGTCCGAAGGCGTCATCTAGACTAGCGGCCCGAACCCTGGCGCTGTGCGACGGGGCGCCGGGCCGCCGGGGGCGTGGGGGAGGATCGACCGGATCCGTTCCCGCAACGCGGCAACGGACGCTCCGCGCCCGGATGGAGCCCAGCGGCATCGGGGCAGCGCACGCGTGCCGCGTGGTCCGGCGATCCCTCCCCCACGCCCCCGGCGGCCCGGCGCCCCGTCTCCGCAGCAGGCTTACGGGTCGTGATGCGTCAGCGGAGGGGCACGAAGATCGAGACGCGCGGCTCGGGGCCGACCTCGCGCGTCACGTGGCCCTGGCCGGTCAGATCCTCGGCGATCAAGATATCGCCGGGGCCGAGCCGCCGCACGGTGCCGTCACCGATCTCGATATCCACCGCGCCGGAGAGCGTGAACACGGCCGCGCGCCCGGGCGCATGGTGCCAGGGGTTGGATCGATTCGCGTCGAAGCGGCGGACGACGATGCCGCTTCCCGGAATCAGCTCCGCGCTCGCCGACTTGTCGCCGCGCGGCTCGAAGCGCGGCACGACATCCTCGAAGTGCGACTTGCCGTCGGGACCCGTATGGATGCGGATGATGGCCATGTGATCTCCGAGTCAGGGTGCGGGTTGAGGGATGTGCTCTCGTCACCGGGAGCTCACGGTCAGCTCGTGGAGCTCCTGAAGCTGCGCCGCATCGTGGTTCCCGGTGACGAGGACGATGTCGTCGAAGCCGAGCGCACGCAGGCGATGCAGCCGCTCGCGCGCCTGGTCCCGGGAGCACCTGAGGTCGCACGGATCGTCGGGGCCGTCGGGGCTCGGCGGGTCGCCGTCCAACTGCGCGACCACGTTGGTGACGACGGCGCGGCGACCGCCCAGGTCGCGGAACCGCGCGATTCCCTCGCGCAGCAATCGCCAGCTGCTCCGGGCGCCGGACCCCACCCAGCCGTCGAACTCGCGGGCTGCCCGCTCGATCCACCGCGAGCCCGCCCACGAGCCGATCAGCACGGGTGGGCCGCCCAGGGCCGCGGGCCAGACCGGCTCCAGCGACGCTCGCCCCACTCGCTCGCCCGCCCAGAGCCGCCGCATGATCGACAGCGACTCGTCGAGCCTACGGAAGCGCGAGGCGAAATCGAGGCCGAGCGCCTCGAAGTCCGCGGTGGTCGATCCGGCTCCCACGCCGAGCCGCAGCCGCCCGCCGGACACGAGGTGCGTGGTCAGCACCCTCTGGGCGAGCTCCACGGGGTTTCGCAACGGAACCTGCAGGACTCCCGTCCCCAGATCGACGTGGCGGGTCACGGTGGCCGCGACGGAAAGCGCAGTGAGCGGATCCGCGAGAAGGAACCCGCGGCTGATGGAGTCGAACGCCCAGATGCTCTCGAAGCCCGCCGCTTCGATCCGCCGGGCGGCGTCCGCGAGGCTCTGCGCTCCGAGCGCGGGCCCACGTCGTCCCCCTGAGGGGAGGCTGATTCCGAAACGCGTCACGGTTCTCTCGCGGCTCCGAGTGCAAGATATGCCAAAGCGGGGGGAAAGACGAGCCCAGTTGCGATAGTATGACCGGCGGAATCGAAACCAAAAAGGAGACGGACATGCGTTTCGGTCTCTTCACGAGCATGGGTGCCCAGACCTGGTCGGGCGTGCTGGATCTCTGGCGACACCTCGAGGCGACCAGGTGGGACATCGCCTGCGTCACCGACCACTTCATACCGAACACGAAGGAGCGCGAGGGCGCCATGCTCGAGTCGTGGAGCACGCTCGCTGCGCTGGCGGCCCTGGTGCCGCGCATCCGCGTCGGCACCATCGTGCTGGGGAACACGTATCGTCATCCGGCGGTGGTCGCGAAGATGGCCGCACAGGTCGACATCATCTCCGGCGGCCGCCTCCTCCTCGGGCTCGGCGCGGGCTGGCAGCAGAACGAGCACGAGGCCTACGGCATTCCCTTCTACACACTGCGCGAACGGCTCGAGCGGCTGGACGAGGCCTGTCAGGTGATCCGGTCGCTGTGGACCGAGCGGCGCGCCACTTTCAAGGGGCGTTATTACCAGCTCTCCGACGCCCCGCTCGATCCCAAGCCCGTCCAGACGCCGCACCCCGAGCTGATGATCGGCGGAGGGGGCGAGCGCGTCACCCTGCGTATCGTCGCCAAGCACGCCGACCACTGGAACGTCTGGGGCGGCCCGAGCGTCGCGACGCGGAAAGGCAAGATCCTCGACGAGCACTGCGCCGCGGTCGGCCGCGACTCGAAGACCATCAGGCGCTCGGTCAACATGGCGCTACTCATCACCGACAGGAAGGACGAGATCGAGCGGCTCGCCGACACCATCGCCAAGCGCATGGGCCGCCACGCAGCCGACGCCCGTGACACCTGCCTGGCCGGTACGCCGGATCAGATTCGCGACCAGCTCGATCAGCTCCGGACCGCCCGGGTGGACACGGTCTTCGTTCCGAGCATGTTCCGTCCCCTGGACGAGCTGCGTCGAGATCTCGACCGGTTCAGCGCCGAGATCGCGCCAGCGTTCCGGTAGGGAATGCCCGGACCGCTCGCCGGACAGGCCCAGACCGTGCTCGGCGCCGTGGCGCCGGACGCGGTCGGCGTCACGCTGCCGCACGAGCATCTCCTGATCGACTTCAAGGTGATGTTCGCGGAGCCGACGGCGGCGAGCGACAAGGGGCGCGCGTGGGAGCCGGTGAGCCTGTCGAACCTCGGCTGGATCCGCCAGAACTTCAATGCCAACCTCGACAACCTGCGGCTCCTCGACGAACAGGTGGCCCAGGACGAGATCCTCCTCTTCAAGCAGGCGGGCGGCCGCACCGTCGTCGATCCGACGCCGAAGACGCTCGGCCGCGATCCACAGGCGCTCGCCCGCATCGCCCGCGCCACCGGCCTCAACGTCATCATGGGCGCCGGCTACTACGTGGCCGCATCCCACCCGGCCGACATGAACCGTCGCACGGTCGACGAGCTAGCGCGCGAGATGATCGCCGACGTCACCGCGGGCGTGGGCGACACCGGCATTCGCTCGGGCCTCATCGGCGAGATCGGCACGACCTATCCCTGGACGGAGAACGAGAAGAAGGTCCTGCGCGCGGCCATCATCGCCCAGCGGGAGACGGGCGCGCCGCTCATGATCCACCCCGGACGTCACCCGGGCATGCCCATGGAGCTGGCGGAGTTCGTCCGGAAGGAAGGCGGCGATCTCCACCGCACGATCATGTGCCACCTCTGTCGCACGATCGCCGACGTACGGTCGGTGATCGACCTCGCCCAGACGGGCATCTGGCTCGAGTACGACCTCTTCGGGATGGAGAACTCGTTCTATCCGTACAATCCAAGCTTCGACATGCCCAACGACGGCGGGCGTATGGCTCACGTCCTCGCCCTCGTCGCCGCCGGCCACCGCGACCAGATCCTCATGTCGCACGATATCGCCTACAAGACCTCGCTCGTGAAGTACGGCGGCTACGGCTACCACCACCTGCTCGTGAACGTGGTGCCCCGCCTGCGCGCCAAGGGCGTGGACGCCGCGGGACTCACCCGGCTCCTCGTCGAGAACCCCGCCCGCGCCTTCGCCTTCGCATGACCTCGGGCCTCGGCCGAGGGACGGGCCACCGCTTCGGCTCGGGTTGGACCAGCGGCATCTTGGCGGTCACCTGCGGTGCCTTGGGGTACGGCGGCGTGTTGTGTCTCCTCTTCCCGGACTGGCTGACGACACCGTCGGCACGTGCGCTCTATCCGATGGACCTGGTCCGTTTCCTGATCTACATGATGCTCGTCCTCGGCTTCGGTCTCGGGGCGCTGAGCGTCGTTCTTCGGCGCCGCAAGGTCCTCGGCTTCACCGGCATCGCTCTGGCCACGGCCGGCACCCTGCTCGGAGGCTCGAGCGCCGAGATCGGGACGGTGCGAGGAACAACCGCGGTGGGGTTGGACTGGTTCCTGCTGAACCTGTTCGTCCTGGCGCTGCTCTTCGTCCCCGTCGAGCGCGTCATCCCTCGCCTGCCCGAGCAACCGATCTTCCGATCGGGCTGGACGACCGATCTCATGCACTTCGCCATGAGCCACCTCATGGTGCAGGTGACGGTCGTCCTGACGATGCTGCCGGCGGCGCTATTCTTCCGGTGGGCGACTCAGCCGTGGCTCCAGGACGCGGTGGCGGCGCAGCCGCTCCCCGTCCAGTTCGTGGCGATCGTGCTCGTCGCTGACTTCTCGCAGTACTGGGTACATCGTGCGTTCCACCGGGTGCCGTGGCTCTGGCATCTCCATGCCATCCACCACTCGTCACAGACTCTCGACTGGCTGGCCGGGTCGCGCCTGCACGTGATCGACATCGTCGTCACGCGCGGGCTCTCGTTCGTGCCGCTCTACGTCCTGGGCTTCGCCGCGCCGGCGATCTACACGTATCTCGTCTTCGTCTCCTTCCTCGCCGTGTTCATCCACGCCAACGTGCGAATCGATGTGCGACCACTGGACTGGGTGCTGGTCACGCCGCGCTTCCACCACTGGCACCACGCCGCGCACCCCGAAGCGGTCGACAAGAATTTCGCCGTGCACCTGCCGTGGATCGACCGGCTCTTCGGCACCGCGTACCTGCCTTCCGGGCGCTGGCCCGAGGCATACGGGATCGCCGGGCACCCGGTGCCCGAGGGATACTGGCGCCAGCTCGCCTGGCCGTTCCGCCGCTGAGCGGACCGCCGGTCAGCCGCGCACGCGGAGCGACTTCGGATCGTAGGGCGGCGCGAGCTGAGCGCGGGCGGGCATCCGCTCGCAGGCGATCTCGACCTCCCAGCGGCCGCTCGTCACGAAGGCGTCGGTGACGCCGTCGGCGCAAGCGATCCAGCCGAGCCCGACGGCGCGGCCCAGCGTGTGGCCGTACGCGCCGGACGCGATGCGCCCGACGAGCGTGCCGTCGCGCCAGATCGGCTCGTCGTGATGGAGGAGCGGCTCCCGGTCGTCGAGGACGAGCACCACGAGCCGCCGTGAGAGCGGCTTCTCACGCTGCGCCAGCAATGCATCGCGCCCGGCGAAGGGCGCGCGCTTGTCGAAGCGCACCGCGAATCCCAACCCGGCTTCCAGTGGGGTGTCCTCGCTGCCGAGATCGTGACCCCAGGCGCGATACGCCTTCTCCATACGCAGCGAGTCCATGGCGTGGTAACCGGCATGGCGGAGCCCGAGGTCCTCGCCCGCCGCCACGAGGGCGTCGTACACCCCGGCCGCCAGCTCCGTGGAGACGTACAGCTCCCAGCCCAGCTCGCCGACGTAGGTGACGCGCGCGGCGCGCACGGGCGCTGACGCCAGCCAGATGTCTCTCGACGCGAGGAACGGGAAGGCTGCGTTCGAGAGATCGGCGTCGGTGAGGCGGGCGAGGAGCGTACGCGACCGCGGACCCATCACGCCGAGGACGGCCTGGCCCGACGTCACGTCGGTGAGCACGGTCCGCGCGTCGCCGAGGTGGCGGCGGATCCAGTGGGTGTTGTGCGTGGCGGCGGCCGCCCCGGCGACGACGAGGAAGGCGTCGACGGAAAGCCTCGTCACGGTGAGGTCCGCCTCGATTCCACCGTGGGAGTTGAGCATCTGGGTGTAGACGAGCCGCCCGGGCGGCACGTCGACCTCGTTGGCGCAGAGACGCTGGAGCACGGTGAGGGCGTCGGGCCCCTCCAGGCGGAGCTTGCAGAACGAGGACTGGTCGAAGAGCCCCACCGCCTCGCGCACCGCCTGGTGCTCCGCCGCCGCGCACGGGAACCAGTTCTGCCGTGCGTAGCTGTAGCGGTAGACCGCTTCCATTCCCGGCGTCGCGTACCAGTTGGCGCGCTCCCAGCCCATCACCACGCCGAAGCAGGCGCCGCGGTCGGCGAGCCGATCGTGCAGCGCGCTCTTGCGTACGCCGCGCGCCGTCACCGGCTGGAGGTGCGGCCAGTGCATGGCGTAGAGCGCGCCTACCATCTCCACCGTGCGGTCGCGCAGGTAGCGCGGATTCGCCTGGAAGGCCGCCACGCGGCGGATGTCGACGTCCCAGAGATCCATCGGCGGCTCGCCGCCCACGATCCATTCCGCCACCGCTCGACCGGCGCCCGCCCCCGACGCGATGCCGATGGAGTTGAAGCCGGCCGCGACGTAGAAGTTGCCACACTCCGGCGCTTCGCCCAGGAGGAAGCGCCCGTCGGGAGTGAAGCTCTCGGGGCCGTTGACGTGGCGGCGCACCGGCGCGCTCTCGAGCGCGGGGATCCGGAGCACCGCCTGCTCCATGAGGACCTGAAAGTGCTCCCAGTCCTCGGGGAGAAGCGAAAAGGCGAAGTCGGCGGGGATGCCCTGCATGCCCCACGGCTTCGCCACCGGCTCGAAGCCGCCCATGAGCAGACCGCCGACTTCTTCGCGCACGTAGATGTAGCCGTCGGTGTCGCGCAGCACCGGCAGGTCCGACGTCACGCCGGCCATGGGCTCGGTGACGATGTAGAAGTGCTCGGAGGCGTGGAGCGGCACCGTGACGCCGGCCATTCGCCCGATCTCGCGCGCCCACATCCCGGCGCAGTTCACCACGAACTCGCACGCCACGTCGCCGCTGGGAGTCCTCACGCCCGCGACGCGCCCGTTCTCGACGCGGATCGCGCTCACGCCGGTGTTCTCGAAGATGGTCGCCCCGCCCTGCCGCGCGCCCCGGGCCAGGGCGAGCGTCGTGTCGATTGGATTAGTGCGCCCGTCGCGCGGCAGCCACAGGGCGCCCACGAGGTCGTCGATGCGTATGAGCGGCCAGCGGCGGCCCGCCTCCGCGGGCGTGACGACCTCCACCGCGACGTCGAAGCAGCGCGCCATGGACGCCAGGCGCTTCAGCTCGTGCATGCGCTCCCGTGTCCGCGCGAGGCTCAAGCTGCCGGGACGGCGGAAGCCCGTGGCCTGGCCCGTCTCTGCCTCGAGCCGCTCGTAGAGATCGGCGCCGTACTTCGCGAGTCGCGTGAGGTTCTGAGTCGCGCGCAGCTGGCCCACGAGCCCGGCCGCGTGCCAGGTCGTACCACAGGAAAGGTCGCGCCGCTCCAGCAGGAGCACGTCGCGCCAGCCGAGCTTCGTGAGGTGGTAGGCGACGCTGCAGCCGGCGATGCCGCCGCCGATCACCACGACCCGCGCGTGCGAAGGGAGCGCGCCCGCCACCGCGCGATCCGGTTACGGCCCCTCGTCCCGAGGCGTCGGCAGGGTGCGCGAGGGGAACTCCCGGTAGGCGTACCGGGCCAGTACGTCCTCCCGGAGCTCGACGCCGAGCCCCGGCGCCGTGGGCACCGTCAGGTAGCCGCGCTCGACCCGGAAGGGATTCACGGCAACTTCCGCGGCGCGCGGCTCGAAGTTCACGAAGTACTCGGTGATCAGGAAGTTCGGGATGGCGGCCGACACGTGCAGCGTCGCGGCGAGGCCGACGGTCGTGCTGTTGTAGTTGTGAGGCGAGACGACCACGTGATAGGCCTCGGCCATGGCCGCGATCTCGCGGAGCTCCTCGATGCCGCCCACGTTGCACACGTCGGGGTTGATGATGTCGGCGGCGCGGCGCTCGAACACCTCACGGAATTCGAAGCGCGTATAGAGCTCCTCCCCGGTGACGATCGGTATCCGGATCTCACGCCGGCACTCGGCCAGGGCGCCCAGGTCGCGCGCCGACACCGGCTCTTCGTACCAGAAGGGGTCGAAGGGCTCGAGCAGGCGCGCCACGCGAACCGCGTGCATCGGCGCCAGCCGGCGATGCACCTCGATCAGTAAATCCACCTTGGGTCCCACCGCCTCTCGCACGGCGCGGACGGTCTCCACCACCTGCTGCTCGGTGTCGCGCGAGATGTGGGTGCGCCACGGGCCGGGAAAGGGATCGAACTTGAGCGCGCTGAAGCCCCGGGCCACCGTCTCCGTCGCCTTTGCCGCATAGGCGTCCGGGGTCCTGGCGCCAGAGTACCAGCCGTTCGCGTAGACGCGGATCCGCTCGCGGCAGGGCCCGCCGAGCAGACTCACCACGGGCACGCCGAGGCGCTTACCGGCCAGGTCCCAGAGCGCCTGCTCGATCCCGCTCACGGCGCTCCAGAAGTCCATGGCGCCGCGCTTGGACGCGAAGTCGTGGTAGGCCCAGTGCGTGAAGTGACGGATGTGGCCGGCGTCGCGGCCAACGAGATACCGTCCGAGCTGCCGCAGGTGAGCGGCGATCGACTGGTCCCGATCCGCCTGCGTGTAGCACTCGCCCCAGCCGTGCAGCCCGTCGGAGGTCTCGACCTTCACGAAGAGCCAGTTCTTCCCGTACCCCGGATCGACAATGAACGGCGTGACGGCCGTCACCTTCATGAGCCGACCTCCTCAGCTTGGCGTACCCTCGTGCCATGATGGTAGTGCAAGCCGCAGCCGCAGGCGAGGCGAGCCTGTAAATCGTGGATCCTAAACTAAGAGTTTGGGTGGTGTTCGGCAAGCGCTTGAAGCTCGGCAGCGGCCGGGCGCACCTCCTCCGATCGATCGACAAGCATGGATCGCTTCGGCAGGCGGCGGCCGAGTTCGGCATGTCCTACCGTAACGCGTGGGGCTACTTGCAGGAGCTGGAACGGGCAGCCAATTTCAAATTTGTCGAACGCGCTCCCGGCGGCGGTCCTCGGAGCGGCATGCGTCTGACCCCCGCCGGCCGGGAGTTCCTGGCGTGCTACCAGAAGTTCAGCCGCGGACTCGAGGAGGCCGCCCGGCGCCACTTCGAGCGCTCCTTCAAGGGCAAGGAGTTCAGGTCGCGTTCGCGATCGCCAGAGCGATCCGCTCGGACGAGAGCGGTAGCTCGGTGAGCCGCACGCCGGTGGCGTCCTCGATGGCGTTGGCGATGGCGGCCGGCGCCGGCACGATCGGCGGCTCGCCGACGCCCCGCGCCCCGAAGGGGCCGTGCGGCGACGGCTTCTCCACGATGATCGTCTCGATGTTCGGCAGGTCCGCCGCGGTGAGCTTCCTGTAGTCGAGCAGGCTCGGGTTCGTCAACCGCGCCTTGTCGTCGTACACGAGCGCTTCGGTCAGCGCCATCCCGAGACTCTGGACGGCCCCGCCCTGCATCTGGCCCTCGATCGCGAGCGGGTTGATGGCCTTGCCGACGTCCTGGACGACGACGAAGTCGTGCAGCGTCACCTCGCCGGTCTCGGGATCGATTTCGATCTTCGCCAGCTGGGCGCAGAACGCCGGCGCCTGCACCGAGAAGGCCGGGTGACTGGTGCCGAGCACCGGCTCGACTTTGGACATGTAGAGGTTGCCCTTCTTGCCGATCTGCGCGAGCGTGATGCCCTTGTCCGGCACGCCGCGGACCACGACCTTCTCGTTGTCGATCTCGAGGTCGTGCACCGAGGCTTCCAGCTCCTTGGCCGCGATCTCGAGCGTCTGGTTGCGCGCGTCCTTGGCGGCTTCCATCACCGCCACGCCGACGGTGTAGATCGTCTTGCTGCCGGCGCTGAGACCGGTCATCGGCGCCACGTCCGTGTCGCCGGTCGTGATCCGCACCTTGTCGACGTCGATGCCGTAGGCCGTCGCGGCGATCTGCGCCAGCGCGATGTTGGTCCCGGCGATGTCCACCTGGCCCGTCAGCACCTGGACCGAGCCGTCGGGATTGAGCCGCACGGTGGCGCCGGTCGGCTGAAGGCCGCCGAGCCAGCCGCCGAGTGACAGCCCGGTCCCGCGCAGCCGGCCGGTCGGGCTGCTCGCCTTCCACTCGGCGCGCTTCTTCCAGAGCGGATGCTCGGCGATGCGGGTCAGCACCTCGACGCCGCCGTTGCTCAGCCAGGGCTGGCCGTTCGCCATCTTGTCGCCTTCGCGCTGCAGATGGCGGAGCCGGAACTCGACCGGGTCGACGCCGATCGCCTTCGCGAGCTGCTCCATCTGCGAGTCGATCGCGAAGATCGTCTGCGGCGCGACCGGCGCGCGGTAGGCGGCGATGCTCGGCTTGTGCGTGAGCACCTCGAATCCCTTGACGTCGAAGCTCGGCCAGCGATAGAGGCTCGCGAGGAAGACGCCGCTCACCGCCAGGACCGCGCCGGAGAAGGCGCCGGAT
>WNFO01006594.1_pt1 | contig 10257 bp, 8 predicted proteins | sample 5400251 | NCBI WGS metagenome assembly WNFO01 (sample SAMN13153354, study PRJNA577476) | soil metagenome | isolation source: 100 cm saprolite under Madrone tree | place: USA:California | collected 2016-06-14
CGTTCGCAGCGTACCAATGCGCCTCAGCTGCATCGGCGCCTGCGACAAGAGAATATTTATCCGAAGCAATCAAGGCGTAATAGGCGACCGTAATCACTCGCCCACGTGGGTCCCGCTTGGGATCTCCGAACGTATACAGCTGCTCCAAGAACACGTTCCGCACTCCCGTTTCTTCGTACAGTTCCCGTAGCGCCGCAGTTTCAAGCGATTCGTCTTCCCGAAGGAAACCTCCCGGGATGGCATACTGGCCTTCAAATGGCGGCACTCCGCGTCTTACCAAAAGCGCCTGGAGTGAGCCGTTGGTAACGGTGAAGATCACGATGTCCACAGTCACGCGCAAGTTTTCCATGGGTTACCCTACGACGAGCTGAGCGGTTTCCTCTGCTGCCTTAACGATGACGCTCGAACCTGAATTGAAGTGCAGGTAGTCCGCCTCGATACCATCGCTGAAGATGACGCCGCCCGATGGCATCAGCGATTCTAGCTCTAAGGCTTGCTGTTGCTCGAGAATCCCGGCGACGATATTTGCTCGTGAATGACGACTGACGAAGGGATCGCGAACTACAAAGAGCAGTCGCCGGTCCTCCCTGTCCAGACGTATCGGCTTAAGAGCATGGCCGCCGGATAGCAAGAATCGGATTCCTCCATTAGTGTCTTACGGACACTAATATAAGTGTGTCATAGACACTTTGTCAAGCGGTTTTTCTTGCGCTGATGAATCCCCGCGAAAGGCCGCTAAAAAGTGGCGTTCCATATTTATGGCATTCATGGGAGAATCGGTGTATGAAAGAGCAAGCCATTCGGACGACCGTCGATATCCCCGCTTCCCTCTACCGGAAGCTCAAGGAGCAGGCTGCCGCGCAAGGACGGTCGATCCGCGAATTGATCCTTTTGGGCGTGCGGGTCACTCTCATCGAGGGCAAGCGTCCGCGTTCCAAGAGGGTCAAGTTTCCCCTCATCGCGTCAGATGGGCCGAAAGTCGATTTGACCAACGAACAGATCTATGAACACATTGAATTTCCTTGACGCCAATGTTTGGCTGGCGCTGCTGTGGGGTCGACATATTCATTCCGAAAGAGCGCGGGAGTGGCTTGAGAAGTTCCCAGAGGAGAAGTTCTTTTTCTGCCGATTCACGCAGTTGACAGTTCTTCGGCTTCTCACATCGGCAGCTGTGATGGGAAACGACGTGAGAAAAATGCCTGAGGCCTGGGAACTATGGGACAAGGTTTGCGCGGACGACCGGGTCGCATACCTCTCAGAACCCGAGGCAATAGAGCCTGAATTCCGCCGTCAGTCTAGACTCGGTACTTCTTCGCCGAAAGTGTGGGCGGATTCCTATCTTCTGGCATTCGCAACCGTGGCGGGTTTGAAGCTTGTCACATTTGACCGGGCGCTTCGTTCACGAGGCTCCGAAGTGCTCATTCTTTAGATCATGCAGTTCGGCGTCGGGTACCTAGCTATAGCTAGATAGGCAAGCCATGACCTCGCAACTGCGAAGAAGCGTATGGCCGGAGCTCGTCAGGATGTCCTGAGGGGGATCTCCGAGGGCGCGTAAGTTTTCGATGCTAAGGACAGAAAAGAGTGCCATGCCCATTTGGCGTCGGAGAGAATGGTTTTCAATATATTACTATAATGTTATATTAGACAGCGACAATGGCGGAGAGGGGGGGATTATATTGCTCCTTTTTCCGCAACTCTCTTGTTTTCTGTCACTTCATTCGTAAAACCCGCATTTTCTGTCGTTTACGAACGAGTCTCAGCAGTCTCTTCCGTCTCAGCAGTGCCCTCCAGTCTCTCCAATGGACATCGAAAGTGCTCAAAAAAAGTAACATGAGTAACAAACCTGGATTTTCTTTTTCGCGGCTACTCTGGGCTTATTGGCCTATTGCCAACTGCCAACACAGCCTCGGGAGCGATTTTCAGCCGCTGTAGTCAGCGTCTTTCTAGGTGCACGGAGACTGCCTGAGATATTCAGCGATTGCTTCAGGTATATGCTCTTTCGCTAGGTAGGCGCGTCTGAGATGGAAGTGGGCTAGACTCGATGCTGCTGCCAATCGCCAGGTCAAATCCGGCGAAGCCGAAACCAATAAAACTGATACGATCCCAAGGTGAGCAAGTACGGCCGCTTCCCGAATCTGGGAAACCGATTCCCACCGGACATCTCGATCGGTATGTAGTTCTTATAGCGGTGCATATCGAGTTCTACGGCTTGCGCCGAGCTTGAAAGGTTATTCACAACGAGCACCGTTTCCTCGCCCAACTGGCGGACGTAGGCAAGAATCCGGTGATTCGAAGGGCGCAGGAACTCAATCGACCCCCGACTAAACACGCGAACCGAATTACGCATTCCAATCAAGGATTTCATCCAACAGAGGAGCGAGTGGTCAAACCTCCTTTGAGACTCCATGTTGACCGCCTGATAGCCATACACGGTGTTAGCAATGAGGGACGAGTACAACCGTTCTGGATCCGCGGATGAGAACCCTGCGTTGGTTCCGCCATTCCATTGCATCGGCGTGCGAACAGCATTCCGATCGCCAAGGTAGATGTTATCTCCCATTCCGATCTCGTCTCCGTAATATACGACCGGCGCCCCTGGCATGGACATCAGTAATCCATTCAGCAGTTCGATCCGCCTTCTGTCGTTGTCCATCATCGGGGCTAGACGCCGCCGAATGCCCAAATTGATCCGCATCATCTTGTCGATGGCGTAGTTGTCGTACATGAACGCGCGGTCAATATCAGTTACCATCTCCAGCGTAAGCTCATCATGGTTACGAAGAAAAAGGCACCACTGGCAGCTGTCGGGTATTGCCGGAGTCTGCTCCAGGATTTCGATGATCGGCTTACGATCCTCCTGCTTTACGGCTATGAACATCCTCGGCATGAGAGGAAAGTGAAACGCCGCGTGGAATTCATCACCATTCCCGAAATAGGGACAAACGTCGGCGGGCAATTGGTTGGCCTCAGCGAGAAGCATCCTGTCCGGATATGCTAAATCTAGACGTTTGCGGAGCACGCGAATGATCGCATGCGTCTCTGGTAGGTTTTCACAAGAAGTTCCCTCTCGTTCCACCAGATAGGGAACCGCGTCCAAGCGAAAACCGTCGACACCCAGATGTAACCAGAACGTCATGACCTCCCACATGGCTTCTAAAACCGCAGGATTGTCGAAATTCAAGTCCGGTTGATGACTGAAAAATCTGTGCCAGTAATAAGACTTAGAGATGGGATCCCAGGCCCAATTCGACAACTCTGTGTCGAGAAAGATGATTCGCGCGCCCTGATAACGTATATCTGTCTCGCTCCACACATACCAGTCGCGTTTAGGGTTGTCGCGGGAGCTTCGCGCTTCTTGAAACCAAGGATGCTGGTCCGAAGTATGATTTATGACCATTTCGATGATGATGCGTATTCCCCGCTCATGCGCAGCTTTCAGGAACGACTTGAAATCTTCGAGCGAACCGTAGCTTGCTTGAACCGAAGTATAGTCCGTGACGTCATAACCGTCGTCCCGCAATGGTGATGGGTAAAAAGGCAAAAGCCAGATAGCGGTAATTCCCAGTTCCTGTAGATAATCGAGTTTCTGCGTGAGCCCAGCGAAATCCCCTATGCCGTCAGCATTGCTGTCGTAGAAACTACGCACGTGAAGCTGATAAATGACAGCATCCTTGTACCACAGGCTATCCTTTTGAGCGCCAAACCTCACCTCGCCCTTCGCATCTGGAAAACTTTCAATTGGTGATCCTCCCGTAGTGCTCATCGTATTGGCCTCATTCAATGTCACAACGAGTAAAATTCAACTGGTGGTAACAACACCTTAGCTGTATAGCAAGCGCAGATTCGAGTTGCGCCACGGCGTTTCGTGCATAGCTAATGAAGTGGTGTCCGGAAAGCAGGATCGTAAATCCCAATGACAACTTCGGTGGGTTGAAGGACCAGCAAAGTCCTTCTGCTGTTCGAAGATGTCCTCGGTATCGGAATCGAAACCGAGGATGAAACCTCCACATACCCATAGCCCTTTGCTTTGGATGAAGCGAATACTCTGCAGCGAATCCTGCCGTAGATTTTGAAATTTCTTTGCTTCCTTCAAGGATTCTTTGCAGGGACTTTCGATCCCGATGAAGACAACGAAAAAGTTTGCCTTCACCATGGCTTCGATCAGCTCAGGCTTCCGAGCGAGATCAATCGATGCTTCGGTAAAAAACAGTAACGGATAATCACGCGCTTGCTGCCACGCTTCCATCTCCTGAACCAGTGCGAGGGCGAGTTTGTGGTTTCCGATGAAATTATCGTCGACGACAAAGACAGGCTTACGCCAGCCGAGGTCGACCGAGGCCTGCAGTTCCGCCACGAGTTGGTTGGGGCGCTTCGTTCTCGGTTTTCTCCCATAAAGCGTGATGATGTCACAGAATTCACATTGGAAAGGGCAACCGCGGGGAAACTGCACTGACATGAGAACGTAATTTTCGAGCTTTAGCAGGTCAAAGCGGGGAGCCGGAGTCTTGCTCACATCAGGTTTTTTATGGATCAAGTAGAGCCGTCGGGCGAGACCGGTCTCCAGATCAGTCGCAATTCTGTCGAACACCTCGTCTGGCTCACCAACAACCACATGATCGTCAAGAATGAGCAGGGCCTCCGGCTCACTGCTGGGTCCCCCGACCATCGTGCGTCTCCCGAGCCTCCGGGCGCGCGCGAGGATGTCGATGATATCGGTTTTCTGGACGTGCATCCCGCTGATCATCACCAGGTCGGCCCACAGGATGTCCGCATCGAGGAGTTCGTCAAAGGCTCGATCGCTGATCCGGATGGTCCAATTTTTCGGACACAAGGCGGCCACAGTAATCAGCCCAAGCGGAGGCATGGCGGTTTCGCGGGTACAAGAGTTATCATGCCTTGAAAGCCCCAAAATGAGGGCGGAAACCTCGGCCAAATCATCAAAACCTTTATTGCGGTGCCGAGAGGGGGGAAGCTACCTGGGTCATCGATAGGCGCGGGGAAGGATCGTGTCTGAGAGATGGTCAAATGAGACATCGGGAATTCCGACTTCAACTTTGCGTTTGCAAAAAACCATATGCTTGCTGCCCTCTGACGTCAAGCGCAGATCACCTTAGCCACGATTGGCTTGCCTACCGCTGGTAAATCCTGTGTCTCCGGAAACAATCCGAGGATTTGATCATGCGCGGTCCGTTTTAGCTCTAAACCTGAAGGAGCAGTCGAATTCTTTCGATTGCGCGCAATTTGGATGGTTGCAGGGGAGTATTACCGCGCATAGCATGGCTGGCCACGGATCGCCGCGAATGGACGGCCTTCTGAATCTGAGTGTAAGTTATGATTTCGATAAAAGACGATCTCTCCTCGACCAAACTTTTAGAATCAGCATCACTTTGAAGGGAATCGATGGAGTCCTTGAAATCATCGATGGTCTGATCGTTCTTTTTGGACCAGTCCCCGGGCGGTCAATTACGTGGTTGCGGCGCTCACTGAACACGAACTGTCCGAAGATCCTCGCGACTTTATCGCTGTGCATCGCGCTCTGCAGCCACGGCGATTCACTGACCAGCCGCTCTAGCAAATAAAATTCACCAATCCTTATCGGTCCACTCGGTGCGCACCGAGTAGGCCTTCCGTTTGAGGCTCCACACGAAGTTTCCATTTGAGAGTGGCGGTCAATCTTTTTATCGCCGTGAGACCGAACTCAATATACAGCGATATAGGATTCATTTTGCTTTGGTTGCATTTTAGGCTTTGTATTTCTAGCCCGTTGAAGAAACGCACAAGAGCAGACAATGGCCGAAACAATTTAAAGTTTAGCGGTTCTAAACGATTGTCATTTCATAAAAAGAATGCCAGCGCCATAAGGAGTTCAAAGGCAACAAAGTTTGTTTTGTTGTTGGCCTGTCTGCTTCAGCCAACAGTGCTGCCAGCGGAATCGGTGGTTGTCCGCCATCCTGAAGGCGTGTCCCACGGCTTCCTCGTGCTGCGGACGCTAAACGGCAAGCCCATCGCCGATGGCGAGTCAACGCAGGTCGCACAGGGTGACCGCGTCACAAACCGTATGTGGTTTAGATTTACGGACGGCTCGATTTACGATGAAACGACTGTATTCTCGCAGCGCGGCACATTCAAACTCTTGAGCGACCATGTTCTCCAGAAAGGCCCGGCATTCAGGCGCCCGCTGGAAACAACGATTGACGCCAATAGTGGCCAAGTCACGGTTCGCTACACGGACGATGCCAAGGAGAAGGTCCTGACCGAACGGCTCGAACTACCGCCCGATGTCGCCAACGGTATCCTGTTCGCGTTGCTAAAGAACGTACAACGGAGTGCCCCCAGAACGACGGTGTCCTATGTGGTAGCCACGCCAAAACCGCGGCTTGTCAATCTGGAGGTCATTCCGCAAGGCCAGGAGCCCTTCTCGATTGGCAGGCACACTCACAGAGCCATGCGCTACGTCGTGAAAGTGAAAATCGGCGGTGTAGCGGGCGCGATAGCATCTCTCTTGGGAAAACAGCCGCCGAACAACCAAGTTTCATGACACGAAATGTCACGCCCTCCCGTTGACCTGGTTATCGTCTGAGTGGTGCGGAGAAGGAAAACTTCGAACCCCCAAATATGAGAATCAGAAGTCCTGCTTTTTCCTATGTTTAGAGTTTCGCTTCAGTGAACAGAACGGTGAAATTCAGCCGGAAAAAGTAACACGGAAAATCGCCGGAAAAAAAGTCTGCATTATCAACCACTTATATTTTCTGGCGGAGAGGGGGGATTCGAACCCCGTTAGGGTGTTTAGTCCCTAAAACGGTCTAGCAAGCTCAGACGTCTCAGGCCCTGCTGTTCGGAATCAATAATCTACGGCGGATGGAAACCCCGTTTTCGGGCGAGATCGGCCTTGTTCGGGAGCAGTTGTTCCCCAGCTCTCTTCCGGTTTTTCCACATCTACCGACTTTTCCTCACATAGACGTTTAGTTTTCCCGGTGGGATTCGCCAGTCGTATCCGTTCCATTTAATAGATACCAAGAGTTTGATACAAGTCCCAGGGAACTGAAATTCAAAATCGAAGTCTCGTGCAATTTGTACCCAACCTAGGTACACTTGTACCTAAAATGGGTACACCCGTCGGAACGCTCTCTAACATCCTTTTCGGCCAAAGCCGAAGGTCGATTCTTGCATTGCTCTACGGCCATGCCGACGAGCAGTTCTATTTGCGCGAAATCGCGCGCCGGGCGGGAACGGGCATAGGAGCTACGCAACGCGAACTCGGACTACTAACTGACGCAGGGCTCATTCACAGAGTTCGCCGTGGCCATCAAGTCTACTACCAGGCGAATCATCAGAACCCGATCTTCGCAGAGCTGAAGAGCATACTTGCGAAAACGTCTGGAATACGAGACGTTCTGAATGAAGGGCTCGCTCCCCTCGCCGAGCGCATTAGACTTGCTTTTGTTTACGGCTCGATTGCACGTGGGGACGAGGACGCATCGAGTGACGTGGATCTGATGGTGATCGGCGAGGTAAGTTTCGCGGATGTGGTATCCGCCCTCAGCGACAGTGAATCGAAGCTCGGCCGGGAGATCAATCCAACCGTATACGGGCCACGAGAGTTTCGTGAAAAGCTCGCCGCCAAGAATCACTTTTTATCGACCGTAGCAAAGGAAAAGAAGCTCTTCCTGATTGGAGACGAGCATGAGTTTCGCCGACTGGGTAAGTAATGGTTGGCTGGTCGCGCATAAAAGCAGCAAGCAGGAGATCGGCAACCTGCTCGGAATCGTGGCACGCGACTTGAAGGATAGTGAAGCGAAAGACGTATCGGATGATTGGCGCTTCGCGATCGCTTACAACGCCGCACTGCAAGCGGCAACGGCCGCACTCGCGGCTGCCGGTTACCGCGCGTCCCGGGAGAGTCACCACTACCGCGTCATTCACTCGCTAGAATTGACCGTGGGAAAAGATGCAAAGTTCATTCGGGCGTGCGATGCGTTCCGCAAAAAGAGAAATGTAAGCAACTATGATATCGGCGGCGGCATATCTCATCGTGAAGTGGAAGAAATGATCGCAATCGCGAAGGCGTTACAGGAGGGCAGCAGTGGATACGGACTAATCACGGGACGCTTCTTTAGATGAACGCAATGCAGGTGTCATTCATTGGACCGACACTTCAGTTCTAGCCGTGGTGTTTCGAGGCTCTACATATCGGTCAAGTTTTAGTCCGTCGACAACACGCCGCTTCCCGAGCACGAAAGATGGAATTATTTTCTCCCGCAGTAAAGTCTCGACCTGCCAGGTGGTCGCGCTCAGGTACTTGGCCGCGTCCTGAATTCGCATCAGACGAGGAACAACGATCGCTGGCAAAGAACCGTCGGTATCACGGCAATCTGTTTTGTCCTTGATGTCATGGCCCACCTGCTCAAAATCCCTTGCTGCCGGCACCAGCCGAGATTTTATTGGTAAAATAGACTATGCCGGAGAGGGGGGATTGAAACCTCCGTTGGTGAGCGGTCGGTGAGGGGTTGGTGAGCGTTGGTATGTCTCTTGTTTTCAATGCCTGTTTTGATTTGCGCTAATCGCCGCATTCTATGCGGGCTCCAGATGACCTCAAATAGCTCCAAAGTAGTAGCAAAGTAGAGGCGAAGACTGGCTTTTTTCCAGAGTTCTCATTTCCCGCTAAGATTGATGCTGGTAAGCAAGGCGACTCGGTACCAACGGTTTTGTATGAAGGACTGGTAGCTCGAGCCAAGATCCAGCCAGGCGAAGCTGTGCTTGTGACGGGAGCCCAGGGCGGCGCCGGATCCGCAGTGTTGATGCTAGGGCAAGTTCTTGGCGCGAAACTGATAGCGGCCGGATCACGCACCCTTCGACGCTTCCGGGTTCGGGAATATAGAATTAGCGGCTAGCGCAGACTTTCGTGGCGCTGAAATTTGGAGCGTCTGTGTGCACGATCACGAAGTAAGGGCTGAGGTATTTCAAGACAGAAATCTTCCACCTGAAATCTGAGACAACACGAACTTGGTATCCCTTGTTGCAGGGCAGCCGCCAGAATGCCTAGGCTCTGGTTCGTTTACTCGAATAACGATGTAAATCGTTGACGAACACTTTATCTTTTCTCAACGCAATCCTGAGTATACTTCGGGCCTGGTGTGTAGGTGGACCTTGCCACAATCTTTAAGCCGTTTCCGGTCTTGCTGCGGAGTAAGACTTGGCATCCCGCAAGCTCAAAATAGCCACGGAGGGTCGGCTCTAAGCAACGATTTCTTGACATCTTGTTCTTTCGCGTATATGTACCGGGTTGCCGGCCCTTCCACGACTGAATACTTGCCTCGCGCCTAGGCGGGTCTAGAGGAGAAATAACTATGATGAATAGGAGACCTTTTGGAACAGTGGTGTGTCTCGTCGTGCTTATTTGGCTCACAATCTTTGCGTTTTCCAAAGAGGCCCTGGCTCAGCAACAAAGCGCGAGCAATCCGGCAGTGGTGGGTCCTCTCGTCCGCGTGCTTCATGCCAAAGGAATTCTCACGGATGAAGAAATGGCACAAATCAACCAAGCCTCGTCCGCAAGCGATGCAGAGCAGCGGCTATCAAAACTGCTCCTCATGAAGGGAGTAATCTCGCAGGCCGACTACGACCAGACTGTGGGCACGCCGAGCATGATAAATGCTTTCAATGCAGGAACGAGCGGTCCGAGTCAAATCGCAGCTGTCTACCGCGTGCCTGTCAACAACGGAGCGAATGCCGCTCTCCTGTCGAACACGGCACCACCCGCGAATCCACCTTCCGATCAAGCGGCTCCGGCCGCTCCGGCCGTCATCCCGGCCCTTACGCCAATCCGAACCCTCCCAGTAGGGCCACTCCCTCGAGAAGTGGGCACGCCTGCATTCAAAATTGGATCGGTTCGCGTCACCCCTTATGGCTTCGTGAAAGCCACTGTCGTCCACGATAGCTCCTCGCCTAACGGCGATGATTTCCCCCTTCCGGGATTTCTCGCGCCCGACACAGGCCCCAACGGCGCACCCGAGTTTCACGTGAAGGCTCGCGCTTCCCGCATCGGCACCAATATCGAATGGCTCGATCCGTCCTCCAAGTTCACCATTACTGGCAAATTCGAGGGCGACTTTGAAGGAAACTTCAGCCGCGTTGACAATAGGAATATCGGCACCATACGTGCCAGCATGTTCAGCATCCGCTTGGCCTACGGGCGGCTGGACTACAAGTTCAGCGACAAGAATAGCATTAACCTTCTTTTCGGCCAGGACTGGACGCCTT
>WNFO01007231.1_pt1 | contig 10257 bp, 9 predicted proteins | sample 5400251 | NCBI WGS metagenome assembly WNFO01 (sample SAMN13153354, study PRJNA577476) | soil metagenome | isolation source: 100 cm saprolite under Madrone tree | place: USA:California | collected 2016-06-14
CAGACGTTGCAAAGCGTCGTGGCTGCGCTGCAAACGGTCGCGGTCGGCAATCGCCTTGGCGAGATCGCCGGTAACGCGCGCGGAATCGTCGGAACGCCCGCCGGCGCTGGCGGCGCGGAAATCGTCCTGCGCTTTCAGAAGACGGCCGCGGGCCTCCGCGAGCAAAGCGGTCGCGTCCCTTACGTTCAATTCCAGGAGCAGCTGGCCTTTTTTTACTTGCTGGCCTTCCAGCACGGCTACTTTGTCAACGAATGTATGGAGTTGCGCGCGAATGATGGAAGGTGAAATGGGTTCGACTTTGCCATTGCTGCTGATGGACGAAACGATATTTTCGCGCGAGGGTTTCACCGCGGAGAGCTTCGCCACGGGTTGACGCCCGCTGAGAAGAAGCAGCACATACGCCAAAATACCAGCTGCCAGAAGAACGAGCAGGATACGATTGCGAAGTCTGCGATCCATTATTCTTTTGGCTCCCGGTCGCGGCGCACGTTTAGAGCAGCAACCGTTTGTGCAACAGAATCCTCGCGCCGTAATGTTCAGGTCTTTCTCGCCGTTCCGAGCTACTGCGCAAGCAGGCGAGCCGAAGAATATCATCTTAACAAGAGCGACAGAGGTTGCACCACCGGAAGGCCTTGCAGGGCGCCAGGAGAGAGATGTGCGAAAGGTCGCGGCGGATGCATTTTCTCGGGCTGCGTATACACTACGCGAGCCAGTAGCGAATTGGGGTAATCTTCTTGGCGGCACCGGCGGCAATTTTATGATGGCGGCGAAGAAAGCGAAGAGAGATTCCTCGCTTCGCTCGGAATGACGAATTTATGGCGTTGGAATGGCGAATTTGCGGCGTTGAATGACGAACTCACAGCCTGGGAATCACGAATATTCGTTAGACACGAATTTGCGGCGCAAAAGGCGGAACGGTGATTGAAGCGTTGAATTTATGCAAGAGGTTTCAGGACAAGAAACGGGGCGAGGTGCGCGCAGTGGATGGGGTGAGTTTCACCTGCCGGCCAGGGGAGGTTTACGGTTTGCTTGGCGCGAACGGCGCGGGCAAGACTACCACGCTTCGAATGCTGGCCACGATCCTGGAGCCGACGGAAGGAACGGCGCGGCTGTGCGGCCACGACATCGTGGAGCATCCGGAGAGAGTGCGCGCGAGTTGCGGATTTCTTTCCACGGCAACGGCGCTGTATCCGCGGCTGACGGCGCAGGAAATGGTGGAGTATTTCGGTAAGCTGAACGGGCTGGACTCCGCAGTGTTGAAAAAACGCGTGGATGAGATTTTTGACCGGCTAGAAATGAATGATTTCCGCGATCGCCGCTGCGACAAGCTTTCTACCGGAATGAAACAGAAAACATCGATTGCGCGAACGCTGGTGCACGATCCGCCGGTCATGATTTTCGATGAGCCGACACTGGGCCTGGACATCATGACCGCACGCACGATCATTGATTTTATTCGCGAATGCCGCGACCGCAAAAAAACAGTAATTTTCTCTACCCACGTGATGCGCGAAGTGGAAAAACTTTGCGACATCGTGGGAATCATTCAGGGCGGTAAATTGCTGGCCGAGGGAACGCTGGAGCAACTGCGCCAGCGACACGGAGAAAACGATCTGGAAGAGATTTTCGTGAAAATTGTTTCGCCGCACTATGGCGCTCAGGAGGCGATCTGAGATGAGCCTGCGCAATATTGGCATCGTTTACCGCAAGGAATTGACGGAAGCGTTGCGCGACAGACGCACGCTGATCACCACGTTTCTGGTTCCACTGCTGGTAATCCCGGTGATGGGCACGGGATTTACCGCGGTGATGTCGGCGGTAATCGGCAACGCCAAAAAAGAGAAACCGAAAGTAATGATCGTGGGTGGAACCGATTCCCCGGGCGTGCTCGCGGCGCTGCAGCAGGACCCGAAGATCCACGTAATTCCAACGACCGATGATTGGAAGCATAAGGTCGTCGAAAAGGAAATTCGTGCGGCGGTCGAAATTCCCGAGGGGTTCGAGAAAAACGTGAGCGATGGCCAAGGCGGCACGGTCAAAATCGATGTTTATGGAGGAGAGATTAAATCAGAATTTGCCGCGGGAAACATCGAAAGCTACCTGAAAGAGTACCGGGACGGCATCGTAGCCAAGCGGCTGGAAACAAATTCCTTGCCCGCAAATCTGCTAAGACCGTTTCAGGTAAAGAGAGAAAGTATCGCGTCTCCGGAGAAACAGGCGGGCGCGATTCTGGGCGGCATTATCGCCTACGCGCTGATCTTGATGTGCCTGAACGGCGCGATGAGTCCGGCGATTGATTTAACGGCGGGAGAAAAAGAGCGCGGCACGATGGAGACGATTCTGTCGAGCCCCGTCTCGCGCACGCACCTGGTGCTGGGAAAATTTCTGTTGGTGCTGACGGCTTCGTTGATCACTGCCATGCTGCTGATGGTTTCGGTGGAGATTTCGACCACCGCGCTGCAGCGATCTCATGCGCTGGATCAGATGTCGGAAGAGGGCGAGCCAGCTCCGCAATTAACGCTGGGTCCCGCGGCGATCGCTTCGGTGATCATCATGGCGGTTCCGCTGAGCGTTTTGTTTTCGGCGGGATTGATCACGATTGCGCTGTTCGCGAAGAGTCATAAAGAGGCGCAGAGTTACATCGCGCCACTGATGTTTTTGGTGGTGATCCCGGCGGTGGCTGCAATGTTGCCGGGGGTGGAGTTAACGCCGAAATTGGCAATCGTACCGTTATTGAATGTTAGTTTGCTGTGCAAGGAGCTGATGACCGGGGAATATCACTGGAATTATATTGCCCTCATTTTTGCTTCGACGTGTATTTATGCGGCGGGGGCGTTGTTTCTGGCGGTGAAGATGTTTCAGCGGGAGTCGGTGTTGTTTCGGTCTTGATGGCGGTTGGCGATTACGGGCGGTTGAACTGTGACTTGGCCCAGGCTTAGTGGTTCGTCAGAGGGCGGCCGCTACAAAGGCGAAACGGTGTTTGCAGGGCGTTGAAGTTTAGTGCACGGATCGATTGAAGAGAGATTCCTTGCTTCGCTCGTAATGACGGACACTGCTCCGGTTCACAATAGACCAGGCTCGTGCTTGGCGCAAAGAATGGCTTCGTCCTTCGTACCACCTACGCTATTTAGTCAGCAACATTTTACTTACTAAATTCGTATCTTATGCATGAGGCGAACGGTGCGAATCCTGCTGATTTTGTTGCTGTTTCCGGCTGTGCTTTCGGTGGTGGCGGGTTGGATGGGTGCGCCGGGATTTTTGCATCCGGAAAAGCGCGCGCTGACACCGGACATGGTGCGCGATGCTGATGTAACGTTTGCGCAGATTGGCGCGCACCGCGAAGAGTTTGACGTGCGCGCGCCGGATGGGGCGATACTGCGCGGATGGAAGGTGCGAGCGGCGAGACCGAATGGCGCGTGGGTGCTGGTGTTGCATGGCGTAGCCGACAACCGCTACGGGACGGAGGAGCACGCTCGGATGCTGCTGCAAAGCGGCTATGGCGTGGTGATGATGGATTCGCGGGCGCACGGCGCGAGCGGCGGGGAGATAGCGAGTTACGGATGGCTGGAACGCAAAGACGTGAGCGCCGCGATTGATGAACTGGAACGCACTGAGCATCCCGAGCATCTGTACGCGCTGGGAAATTCTATGGGAGCGGGCATTGCGCTGCAGGCAGCGGGAAGCGACGCGCGAATCGAAGCGGTTGCGGCGGAGGCTCCTTTTGCGAATCTGCAGGAAGCGGCTTACGACTATGCGGGACTGCAACGCTGGCCGCTGCTGGGGAAAACATTTTTCGCGCCGGGAGCATGGGTGCTGATTTACCGCGGGCAGCGGTTGGCAGGATTTCCGGCAAGCGAAGTTTCGCCTGAGAGAGCGGTGAAAGCGCGAGCTTTTCCGCTACTGCTGATTTGCGACGCAGCGGACGTGGTGCTTCCCTGCCGGCATTCGGAAACGATTCTGCGCGTGGCGACAGGGGCGAAAGAGTTGTGGCGAGTGCCGGGGGCGTTGCATACGGGAGCGATGGGAACGGCGCCGGCGGAGTATCGGCGGCGGGTGATTTCGTTTCTTGATTCGCAGAGAAAACGTGCCGACGTTGCATCTGCAGACAGGCAGAAGTGATTGGAACGAAAATGCCCGAGGCGGGTAAAGAACGGGCGGGATGGCCATCTGAAGATGGCCGCTACAACGGAGGGCACAGAGTTCGCGGGTGGCCTCTTCGTCATCCACGATGAGCAGATTCATCGGCCAGGCAGGACGGCGAGGAATGACTTCTTCGTAGAGACTTGGCTCTGTCATGCGGAACCCGAACCAGAACGAGAGCACGCACTGTTCCAAAAGCGAAACCCTGGCGAAACGTTAATAGATGGTGTAATTATCTACAGCATTACTACACGACTGTTTCGAAGTGGAATTTTTTGGACGATAGCTTCAAAGAAAACGGGCCAGGTTCCCAGAATGGGAGTAGATGAGGTTTATTTTGGGAATTTTGGTCGGGGTCTCGGGCTTCGAGAGATATGAAAGCAGGCTTTTCGAAATTTTAATCGCCGATCACTTCTCCTGCGGCGGCAAGAAATTCTTCACGTCGAACGAAAAACCTTCCAGCGTAGCTTGCGAATGTTGTTCGACAGCGCCCACGGCTGCGACCAGGCACGAGTAAAAGAAGGCGCGCAGGCCTTGCCTGAACTGTTCCGTTACCTGCTCGGTCGAACGCGCCAAATCCGCTTGGATCGAATTGCGACGAGCGTCACACGCGGCGCGATGTTCGGCATCGAGAGCGGCCAGGGCTGACGTGACCCTCTGCGTCGTATCGCTCGCGGTCACCGTAGCATGAAGCTCCGCCTGCCGCCGGAACTCGGCAAGCGCCTCGCCCGCCGATGTCTGGACGGTCGCGCGCGCTTCCGCCACATTCGCTTCGAGATGCGCCGTTGCTTCGCGCGTCAGCGATTGCGCCTCTTCGAGAAGAGTGGTCAGGTGACGGTGCGAAGCCTGCGCTACGCCGCGGTTGAATTCCTCGAGCGCGCTGGCTAGTGACTCCGCAATCACCGCCGAAATCCTTTGCTGGGTATCGCGCAGCGCTTGCTGGCTGGCTTCCCGGGCTTCGCCCAGATTTTTCTGCGATGCGCCAGCTTGTTTATCGATACGCTGGACAATCTCTTCCGCGCGAACGCGATATCCATCCAACTGCGCGTCCCACCGGGTGCGCACTTCATCCAGCCGGTCCTCAAGCCGGGCCAGCACTTCTTCGCGCGAAGCGTGCACCAGAGCGCTGCGCTGTTCCGCTGCGGCTTGGGAAATCTGTTGCACGGAGGCTTCGCGCGCCGCATCGATCGAATTCACAGCAGCGTGCAATGCCGGCGACAAGTGCTTCGAAACCGCCGTCAAAATCGCAGTCTCCGCGGCCTTCTCAATTTTTGGTTGGAGCGCGGCCAGCAGGCGTTCCGGCGTGATCGCTACGCGATTGGGCCGCGAATATGCCGCAGCGGCTTCCCGGGCCTCAGGGGTCGCGGCGGCAAACCCTCCGTTCAGTGGGGTCTCAGAGTTTGCACCTTCGGACTCCGCGTTCACCTTCGCAGTAGTTGGCAGCGCAGGTGAAGGCATGGTGATCGGGGGAGCTAATCCCGCCAGCACTTCCGAAAGATGTCTTCGGTCAATCTCGCCGTGGCCATTCGAAGTTGCAGGACTCTCAGCATTTGTCGCCGCGGACGGCCGCAGCGGGATGTCTTCGGCAGTGGGCGCGCGACCGGGGCCAGTGGCTGCGGCAGTCTGTTCTTTCGATGGCGGTAATTCCGCTTTAAGGCGCTCTGCCGCAGTCAGCCAGTCCGGCGGCGGCGTAGGAACGCGCCACACATTCGCAGGCGTCTCGAGCTCCACGCCCACGTGATACAGATCGCGCGGACTACGCGGAATCTGCACTGAACGGACTTGCGCCTTCACGGTGGTGACAATTTCGCCCAGCGGCGCTTCGCCGATCTGCAGCGTGATCCACGAACCAACATGTGTATCGTGTCGCGATGGGTACCGGCAGCCATGCAGATTCAGACTCACCGCCGACGTGCGTTCCAGAAATTCCTGACCGAGTCCGTCATGCCCGGTGATCAGCAATGGCACGGGACGTTCGATGCGCGTGCTTCTGCGCCCTTCCGGTCCCGAAAATCCGAATGTGGTGTCTGCAGCTGGGATAATGCTCACGCGTGGTCTCCGCGCAAATGGGGAGATAAAATCAAATATTGGCATCTTGCACCTGGCACACTGGAACGCTCACGGCCGAGAACGGGCTGACCTCCTCGCGCAACAGAGTAACCAGAGTCCCTGAGATGAATGGATTCTAACTGAAATTCAGAAGTGATTTCCAACAAACTGTGCCAGTCTAAGTAAAAAAGGGGCAGGACGGAGTCCTAGAACTGCTAGTTGCGAGCGCGATGAGCTAACCGAAGGCGTTGGCTGGCGCGTTCCAGAGCCGTCGCCACAACCATTAAGTAACGCTGCCGGCTAGTCTTGTGCGTTCCGGTCGCGCGTTCCACTCCGGGCCACAGTTCGGCGACTGTGATTGCAGCGATCTCAAATCGCTCCTTCGGGAGCGATTCAACCCAGTTCCGCAGGTCGAATGTGCCCTTCTCGCCGCGGATCAGCACATCGCCGTCCAGCATTATTCCCATTTGTTGACGGCGGGAGACTTCAAAAGTGTTCGAGCCGCCCGCAAGTCGCGGCCCCGGGCTCGTGCCTCGTTCGCGGGCAACTCCACCTTCGCCAGAGCATTCGCCAAATCCAGCCCGGAACAAATCTTTTGGCTTTCTGGGGCAAGCCGCGCCACCGGCTCCCCGTTCTTCAAAAGCACAAACGCAACGTTTTGATAGTGCGCACGATTCACGCAGTCCGCAAAATTCCGCGAAGCTTCGGTACCGTTATGCTCGTCTTCTTCATAATCTGATTTTCAGAATCTGATTTCGCACATTAAAGTCAAAACTAGAAATGAAGTTTTAAGCAATCGCGAGGGGAGCACGTATAATTAATCTTTAGCGACCTGAATAAAAAAAGACGGCGTATTGCGTTCGTGAACATTCGCAATACGCCGCCGGCAAAAAATCACAGGCAAACACCCGCGCTACCCACCTTATGAATTGGGCGAATCTGGTCCTGAGCCGATGATGATGCTATGTCCACCCGAGGTGGTGTCGCTGATGCCGTCATTGTCTGCTGCAGGCGCGTTATATGCCTCGATGTTATAGAAGCATTTCTGATTTTTCGAATTTGGGTCGTTGTCGCTAACCAGAATGGCTGAACCGCCTCCGGCCGCCAAATAAACAGCCGCAACCACATGCTTATCGTTAGTCTGCGTGAACAATTCCAGGGCGTAATCCTGACCTGCGATGTTGTTCACAAATTGCACTGAACCGCCGAATGGAATGGTTACTGGATCCTGGCTCGGTGTAGGAACGCCATCTGCCAGCGTAATAGTTACAATCTGGGACGGCGTGATGGATGTCGTCAATCTAGAGGCTGGTGTTGCCATACTTTATCTCCTTCGATCCTTGGCTTGTCTTTGCGTTACTTTCCGCTCGCACGGAAACTCGGGTCGGCCATAATCTGCTGCAACCCTGGCCGGTCTTTGAAATCCGCTATTTTCGCGCCACCCGCGACTGATTTATGAACGTACTCAACGGCTTTCGCTCGATCGCCCAGCGCAGCATACATCTCCACCGCGTCTTCTAAAACACTTATATCTGACGGAGCCATGGCCAACGCGGAATCGATGCGATTTTTCGCGCGACTGCCCTGATGGTCCAGAGCATAAAGTTTCGCCAGCAGCGATTGTGCCGCCGCGTCTTGAGCGTGTTGGCGAACGTAGTCTTCCAGCAACGCGATGGTCTTTTTTCGAGTAGGTTGTCCGTTCGTCTCATCGCCCAACCACTGGTATGCAATTCGCAGATTGTCCCAAACCAGGTAGTCTCTATCATTCAATTCAAGCGCCTTCCGCGTGATTGCCGCGGCATCCGCGAACCGCTTTTGCTCCATATATAAATTACCCAGGTTGGCGTAGGCTGCGTAGCCGGGCGCCAATTGAAGCGACTTTTTTAAGTCTTTCTCTGCTTCCGCAAAAACGGATGGATCGTCGAGATTAAGGTATGTGCCTGCCAGGTTACTGTAGGCCGTCGCATTGTCCGGTGTCAGCTCGATCACCCGTCGAAACTGCGCAATCGCGTCTTGTAACCTGTTTTGCCGCACATAAAATCTGCCAAGGCTGTTGATGTTGTCCCAGTTGTCCGGCTGCAAAGCTACAGCCCTCTTGAATTCGGCTTCGGCGTCAGCGGAACGTCCCGTTTGCTCATAATTTGCCGCAATCCCCTGGATCGCCTCAGAATCGCGCGGCCGTATCGCCAGTGCGCGTTGAAATTCGTTTTGCGCGAGATCGAACTTTTGCACCGCGGCATGCAGTTTGCCGAGAGATACGTATACCCCAGGGAGCCGGTTGTCCAATTGCAAACTTCGCTCCAGATACGCACTCGCCTGTTCAACGTACTTAGGATCAGGGCTTAATTGGTTCTTCAGTCGATAAGCTTCTCCGAGCGATGAGTATCCCAGAGCGAACTGGGGATCGGCCTTCACGGACTCGTTTAACGCGTTCACTGCTTGATCCAGGTTTCCCGGCTTGTCGTAACGCTGCATAAAACCAAGCGCCTTCAAGTACAGTTCATACGCTGCTGGCGAAGCTCGCCCGCCAGTTGCGCGCAAACTCTCCGAGGTCACATTGATGTTCATCAGCCGCGCCAACCGCGCTACCGCTTCATCCTGCAATCCCGCAAGATCTCCCGTCGCGTCGTCCAGTACCGCGGAGCCGACTTGCCGCAAATCTTTCGCATCGATCAGGTTCACTGTAAGCTGCACATTCTTTGCGTCGCGGCGGATGCTGCCTTTCACCACCAGGTTCGCTCCCAGATCTTTTCCCGCCGATGAAGGATCGGTTACTTTCCGGCTGCGCACCACGCTCGATGGCACCACCCACAGCGATTGCTGCTGGGCATCCAGATTGGAAAGTTTGCTGGTCAGCGAATCCATCAATCCTTCCGCCACCGCTTCATTCGCCGGATCGCTTCCGATGTTGTCGAACGGCAGCACCGCCACGTGTTTTTCGCCACCAGCTCCGGAAAGTATTGCGGCCGCACGTTGCCGAACCGGAGAAAAAAGTAGCGACCCGGCGGCAAGCACCATCACGGCAAGCCCTGCGAATAGATAGGGCGCTGCACGCTTCTCCTTGCGCTTGTTCGCCGCGGAAAGTGAAGACGATGAGGCTTGCCACCGCGGCGTCGAAGCGTGGGAAATTACATCCTTCAGCGCCGCCGAAGGAGTGGTCTGCGTGAGCGTCGGCTCGTCGAGCGCAATTCCTGACGAAGTAATTTGCGCGCGCGCCGAATCCAAATCCGTGAGCATCTCTTTCGCATCTGAATACCGATGCGCGACCTCCTTTGCCAATCCGTGCAGCGCGATCGGCTGCAGCAATGCCGGCAGCGAATCAATTGCCGCGGGCGGCTGATTCAAAATTGCGAACGTCATCGCGGTCGTGTTGTCGCGACCGAAGGGATGGCTTCCTGTCACCATCTGCACCAGCAGAATCGAGAGCGCCCACACATCGCAGCGCTGATCCACGGCTTCGCCCAGAATCTGCTCCGGCGACATGTAAGGCAGCGTGCCAGTAGTCCCGCCGGTCATGGTCGCGCTGGGACTCGCCACCACGCGCGCCAATCCGAAATCCACGATGCGCGCCGAATTATCTTTATTGATGATGATGTTCCCCGGCTTGATATCGCGATGCACAATATTGCGCGCGTGCGCCGCAGCAAGTCCCGCAGCGATCTGGTTGAGATGGTCGAGCGCCGAAGCCGAACGCGCTTCGCGCAAGAAGCGCTCGCGGTCCGTTTCACTCAATGCCAGATCTTGCGGAAGAAATTTCAGCGCAACAAATCGTTCGAGTTGCAGATCCTGCGCTTTATAGACAATGCCCATGCCACCGGCGCCGAGTTTGTCGGTAATCCGGTAGTGCGAAATGGTCTCGCCAATCATGGGTACTGGGGAGGCGATTCTAGGTGCTCAAACGGGGCAAGTCAACGAACTGTACGTGTTGCCTGCACTTCAGACATTGGGAGGGGCGAAAGCGCCTGGCCCCCAGCAAGCCAGCTCAGAGGGTGTCCTGAAGCGAGGAACTAATTCCGTTGGAGAGCGGGAGCCTCGGTCATCCGGATCCTCGTCGTAAGAAGGGATGCG
>WNFO01045326.1_pt1 | contig 10257 bp, 8 predicted proteins | sample 5400251 | NCBI WGS metagenome assembly WNFO01 (sample SAMN13153354, study PRJNA577476) | soil metagenome | isolation source: 100 cm saprolite under Madrone tree | place: USA:California | collected 2016-06-14
ATAACACACACTCTTGTGGAAAGGCGATGCGCGATGCGGCGAGCGCCTTGTTAACGGTGACGGGAGTGCCCTCAACCCAATAATAGTGCTATGACTCTGGCTGCGGCACCGCATTGGGAAGCATTACACCCAGCATGATGGCATGAGGCCTGTTAGGGGGGGTGCCATCCAAGTTGGTGTCCTGCCGTATTGGGCGCACACGGTGGGAATCTCAGGGACAAGGTCCACCAACCTGGCCTGGCCGACCCTTGCAGCTGATCGGCCACTTTGATACCGCGACGAGGCCCCTTACAGCAGTCCCAGGGGGGAATCGAGAGAAAAAAAAAAACAGGAGGATCTATGGCTGCCTTTATCGTGCAATGTGGAATGTTCCGCCATGTAGTAAGCCCCTTTGACGGCGCACCCGCGCCATGACATGTGAGAATGAAGAAGATTGGCTGTCTGTTAATGAATGATACTAGCTGTGCCAAACGCACGTTGCGGCGAATGAGCGCCCTATAAGTAGGGATCATAACGGTGGGAAGCACCGTAGCAACGTTTTATGAGGGCAGACACGATGATGACACGATTTTACCAACAACGCATCGAGAGCACAGCTCCGCTACGCCGCGTCCGCTGCGTACACACTGTACGAGTTATACCGTCTTGATATTAGGGGGTCCGACAGCGGCAATCCCTGATGATGTACGTATCTTGTTTTTATCTTGCTCATTCACGTTCAAATGGTGCCAACCTCATACTCCACTGTATGGTTCATTAATCTTCCATAGACTAGACGGTATCCTAACTAAGATAGCTACATTGCGATTATAAGTATGACATGGTATAATTGAATCCATCTATGAAGGCCGACTGAGTAAATATTATATACTTTATCGTTCACTGTCGTCTCGCTCAGAGGACGCGTCCCACGGGTCCTCTTCAATTGGTTCAGGCCCGGATTGCACGTCGTCCACCTCGCGCGCCAGATGGTCTGCGATGGAGAGGTAGAACGTCGCCGGATGGAACGCGATGTTGCGCCCACGAAACTTCGCCCAGCTGTACCGTGCAGCGTTGACCCACCCGACTAGGTCGAGGTGGCTTACGTCCTCGACCGTACCGAGATATGTTCCCTACGGGGAAGATAAAAAAGAATTGAGCAGGGCGCGCACATAACAAAAGGGAAACCCGTCAAGCTTACCCATTTCGCAGACTCTACAGAGACGAGGCCATCGTTGGGGCCTTCTTTTTCTAGAACCACCGAGTGTGGCCACCTACGGCGTAAAGGTATAAAGTCATGGTCAATACAACAGGGCTATGAGAAAAATCGAGATCGAAGAGACGGCATGACGTCCACTCACTTCCAGGTGTCAATCAACCCTGGGTTGTATACTGCACCCCAGCTAAAATATTTTACCTCGGGCACATTCGGTGTTTGCTCGTTAAACTTGCGCATGGCCGATAGGGTGAGGCACGAAAATGCCGAACCGTCACCTCCGCCATTGGGGAGCATGTCAAGGAGCGAGAGGAATGAGGGAAAGCGCTCGGGCCCGACAGCATCGAGAAAGTGATCCGCGAAAGAGGAACCGCGATGTGGGGTCGAGATTGTGGTGATTGAGAGGATGCGAAAGGTGTGGTCGTGCAGGTTTGATGCGAGGTACCGGCAGTCGAGGCCTCCCTGGACATCATTGTAAGCCAGGGTTGGCTATCAGCGACAGGGCGAAAGTAGAGGGCTCACCATACTATGCCCTGGATAAGTGTGAGCGCATGACCAGAATGTGACGGTGGAGACGTACCAAGAAGGTGGACTGATTGCCCTGGATACATTTCCTCAATCTTCTGTTCGAGTACTTTCGCACGTTGAACAGGGGAACTTGTTGCAGGGACGCGCGTCATGAGCACCTCGGTTCCATTCGCTTGCAGGACTTCCTTGACCCCTCGCCAATGTGTCACCTCGAGAGGTGCAATGGCGGGACCGATGGTAACCGAGTCAAAGCCAAGGAGACCGTGACAGAACACGATCGGATGTTCGGGTGAGATATCTACGCGGGGAAAAGGTAAGAAAGAATATACCGAGGGTAACGGAACACCACGAACATTTCTTATGAATTCGGGACCGCTCCTCCTCGACTGTCGGAGCTCGATCTTCCTCGCTGAGCAGACGATCGATGTTAACTTTGTTGTCATTTTGAAACCGCCACCACGAGGGTGTCGCGGACGTTGAGAACAGAGATGTTAATGATGGGTGTGATGTGCTTCTGCTGAGGCGGGCCGATGAAGCGCTCTCTCGGTTGCGGAGCGAACGGAGGGCCTCTATTGAGGAGCGTTCCGGGGGGGAATGTTGGAGAAATATTGGAGCTCCTGGAAACTGGCGGTCATCCGGAGGGTCAAATGGACGCGTGGCGGGAATGAGGTTAGAAAGGGATGCAGTGGGGAGTGTCACGCGAGAGAGACTACGGAGGAAAGATGGAGACCTTGATAGGGGAATGTTTGGAGGGACAGCCCTCGGGGGTCGTTTGATAGTAGGTACGGAGAGGGCAGGAAGAGGGGATGTGAGGGCGTCGAGCAAGTTTTCCACGGGGTCGGATGAGGGTGAAGGCGGCGTGGAGGAGGGGTTTGTGTGGCCGGCGGGAACGTTGTCTTCAAACGGTGCATGTCTCGAATCTGTTGCGCGGCCCGCCAACGAGGGTCTTACAAGAACGATGAGCACTGCACCTACGCGCCCCAAACTGCCCTCGGTGCTTCCTTCGCAGCCTGCGCTGCAGGATGGTATGTGTATTCGTTTGTCACTGGTAGATACACGTCACTATCGTATGCTAGTTTCAACGACTAAAGACCAGATAAACACGGGTGTGGCAAGGGCCACAAATCCGGTCGAGTGCGTCGAGCGTCTCCCAATAAAGCATTACTGACGATTGAGGCAGAACACCGATATTTATATGCGCATATGCGGGTGGGTGGCGTTGTTCGGGTGGCAGCAGGAAAGTGATGGGGTTTACAGATTGCAACCGACTGTTCCCATCTGCAGAGCGAGTGATGATGCACAGGAAGCGGGATCACGAGAGAGACGAGGGGGAGATAATTAGCTGGAATGAGTAGTCGTGGGAATCTATCCGCTTTGCACGATTGGATTGGCAGCCCCGTCCTCTCCACCTCGTCGCTCTCCCTCTCCACTTTGCCCTCTCGACAACTCCCCCAATCATACCGTCCATCAGATCAAGGAGAATGTCCTTCTTCTCGCGGAAGAAGAATGTCAGTTACATACCCTCCTCTACCGTTTCCACTTTCGCTTCCTTACCTTTCTTTTTCTTCTCTTCATCTCAACCAGGAGAAGCACCACCCACAGCCGGCCCCACAGCCCGCACACCTCCCTCGCGACACCGACATGTAAACCTCTTTCTTTCTCTGTATCCTTACCCCCGCCTAACCCCCATCATTCTCTCCAATTCTTAGCCATCCCACCCAGAACTTACCCGGCTCCTACAATCAATCATCGACCTCTCTTCGCCCCCCAACAAGCTCCAACTCCCCACCCTCCAACTCATCTTCCGCAAATGGTCTCGCTTCACAGTCCACCCAACAGCTGCCACCGCAACACCAACCGCCTCCCGCCCAATCGCAATCACCCCCTCCGCAACAACAACAACAGCCCCGGCCTGTCTATCCATGGACCGCGCGTCGCCTGAACCTTCTACCCCCGACTTTACTCAGCAAGAATGCTCCCTCATCCGGACCGTCGCCATCGCCATTTCCCCGGTATGGTCATGCACTTCCCGCCGTTGCCACACCCGCCGGCGAGTTGTTCCTTTTCGGAGGCCTTGTACACGACTCTGCACGCAATGATCTATATGTTTTCTCAACGCGGGATCTATCTGCAACTCTGTTGCAAACCAGCGGAGAGATTCCCAGCCCACGTGTCGGGCATGCCGGCGCCCTCGTTAGCAGCGTCCTTTTGATTTGGGGCGGTGACACCAATACCGGAGGCCAGGAGGCACCGAATGAGCCACAGGATGATTCCCTTTATCTTCTCAATCTTGGCACGTCGGTTCTTTTGATATTACTGGCTCCAGCTGATTCGGTGGTCAGGTCGACGGGGAGTTTTTGAATGATATGTGGGGGTTCGACTTGAACTCTCGTACGTTAGCCCATTGATATTGTTCGAAGCCATGTTGACTCGATATTCCACAGTAAAGTCGAACCCTTTTTGGGAGTCATATGAACCCGCACCCGGAAACGAGAAGCCCCCTCGGAGGACTGGCCATGCATCAGTAACCCATGGTGACCGTATCATCATGTTCGTCACCCCTTTGCCCACCGTCTTCCCCTTTTCTTACAACCCTTTGTAGTTTCGGTGGTACCGACGGCCGATATCATTATAACGACACTTGGTTGTTTGACGTTCCGACACGAAAGTGGACAGAGCTCCAATGTACTGGGTATATTCCGTCTCCCCGTGAAGGTCACGCTGCTGCCCTCGTCGATGATGTTATGTATGTCTTTGGTGGTCGTGGCGTCGACGGAACCGACCTGGGTGATTTGACGGCTTTCAAGTTGTCGAGTGAGTGATTTGGCCTGCTGAACCGCACGCGCTCCTAGTTCACACATATCCAGCTCAGCGATGGTTCATGTTTCAAAACATGGGACCAAGTCCAGGCGGAAGGTCGGGTCATGCCATGGCTTCTAACGGCACACGGGTCTTCGTGCTTGGAGGAGAATCAGCAGCAGGTGTACAGGCGGACGAAGCTGCACTTATTCACGTTCTCGACACAAGTTCGTATTTCCTTTTTGTCATTTTGTTGGACGGCTTACAGGTTTGTAAACACAGAGCACATCAAGTACCCTAAACTCGAACCCAATACTGTCAAGCCCGGTGAGAAGACTACCCAACTCGCGCGCAAGTCATCTGCGGGTCCTCCAACCCAGGAGCAACCACCACGTCCTTCTTCAGCGGGTGGCAATGCGACAAACAGCAATTCTCCTTTTCAACCGGCTGCTGACCCTGAAGAGTTGCGCCGCGCGGTATCTCCGCCGAATGCGCGTGGGCAACGTCCCGGTCCGAATGGTCTCCCATCGCAACCAGCCAGTGTAAATGGTAAGCCAAGACGAGTTATTGGAGGAGACGACGATGTCGAGAGTTCGACCGAGTCGGTAATTCGTGAACGTGCGTTATCTCCCGACCAAGTGCGCGCACTTAGTCCACCTGCACGCGGAGGAACACCTACTGGTCCTCTCAGTATCGAGAGCGTGGTCAAGTCAGTACAGCAACGACGTTCTGAGTCCCCTCAGGTCGAACGTGAGCGCGCCAAATCACCCGACACTCAGGACTACGGGCAACAGCAACCGAACCTCGCTTCGGTTAACGGCCTAGTAATCTCCACGCATCCCACGAAAACTGGCACCGCGGGCAATGTCACTACCGATTTGATTCGTGATGTCAAGGCCCGTGATGCAGAGCTAGAGAGGCTGCGCCGCCGTGAGGCTTGGATGAAGGCAGCCCTTTCTCAAGCCATGCACGCTGGATTCGTCTACGTAAACGCCACTCTTGGTGATGAAGACCGCGGTGTTGCAGATGAGCAACCGAAAATAGCCGAGGCGGTTATTACCCTGAAAAAACTCCATGGACGCATTCAGGTACGTAACTTAGTTGTTCTAGTGCGGCTCCGAGAGGTTGAACTACGTTGACCGTCGCCAGGCGAGTCTTACTGAACAGGCACGCAATGCGTCGCTGCGCATTAATGAGGCCGAACATCAGCGGGCTGGTGCGGTCCAGGAGGCTGCGTACTACCGAGCGAAGCTCGCAGCTCTAGAGGCCTCTTCAGAGGGAGAAGTTGCACGGTTGGAGCACGAACGTCTTGTGGAGCTCGAACGTCAACTATCGACAACCCTTGCTGCGCAGGCTGAGCGGGACCGACGCCTGGCACAGCTAAGCGACGAGCTCGCACTGAAGAGCACGCTTCTCGAACAGGCCGAGGCGAATGCCGCGGAGGCAACGAAGCGCGCGGGATTACTGGAGGAGGCGCATGTACACGTGCTTCGGGACCACACGGATCTTCAGGAGCGACACGCTGCTCTCGACGCCGAGCTACGAGAACAGGGAGATCGACTCCTCGCGCAGACATCGCTGGTAGAGCAGAAGGACGCAGAGTTTACGAATATGCAAGCGCAACTCGATGAGTTGTTGCTCTCTCGCGACCAGCACGTGCGCGCCCTTGAGCAGGCTCAGAGCGCACTGCAGAAGGCGACCTCCCGTGCCACTGAGGTCGACGAGCAGAGCCAACGTGCTCGCGAGCAGGTTGGACAGTACGAAGGGGAGCTTGCGGAGCTGCGCGGTGAGCTTGAGACGAGGACCGCCGAATTGGAAGCGGCCCGTTTACGACTCACGGATGCGGAGAATGCGTGGACCAAGAGCCGAGAAGAGGCAGATGCATTCCGTGCTCTCACCACCACGGGTCTTGGTGAACTTCTTGACGCACATCGCGACCTCAAAACTGAGGAGGACCGATTCACACGCAGACATGCCGAACGCGTGCAAGCTATGGAGGCTGAGGTGGCGTCACTACGGGTCATGTTAAAGGACGCGACAAAACGGGTTGAGGACTCGCATGGCGAGCTCGCGAATGAGCGTCGCAAAGCACGCGACAGCGAGACAGAGGCTCTCGGACTACAAACTCGGGTCGCCGGCCTACGTTCTCAGCTCAGTAATGCCCTGGCAGAGACTGGGCGTGCACGCCAGGATCTCGCTTTACGCGAATCGGAACTAAAGCAAAAGGCAAAGGACGCGGCGGATGCGGCCATGCGGTTGGATATGCTCCGGAACTACCTGGCGGAGAACGACATCGTGCTCAACAATGATGGTTTACCGGCAAAGACCGAGAGCGAGACAGCCTCCCGGGTTGCGGAACTTGAGACAAAATTGGCACAGTACGCGCGCCTGCAAGAACAGACCGAACGCGAGTTGCAGACTGTGTCACGCCAGAAGCAAGACGCGCTCGCACAGGTCAGCGCAATATCGACTCAGCTTGATCGTCTCCGCAATACGCAGAGTCCTGCCCTGGCTCGCAACGATCTGGACGATAGTAAGAGCGATGCCCGTGTCGTGGAGGCGGAGCGGCGCGCCGATGATGTAGAGCGGAGTTATAAGGCACGAATGCAGCAGCTCGAGGACGACTACCGTCTCGCGGTGCAGCTTGTGAAGTAGGTGTGATTCATGATAGAATGTGGGCGATCGGTCTAAACGTGGTTGGCTTACAATAGGGAAACCGAACGGTTGAATCGACGCATGAAGGACGAGCTAATGAAACAGAAGAACCTCAACACGAGTCTGTTGACCGAGGTTGACTCGCTGCGCGGGTCATCCGGTAGTACGGAATCAACCTCTCGCACACGTCCCAACGGCCGCGCTACACCCCTCTCGGACGATGGACGTTCAAGCGAATCACTCCGCAGTCAACTCATTGACATGCAACGGCAAGCACAACGTGCCATCAGCGAAAACAAGGATCTACGCTTACGCATCGAATCCCTCGAGAAGGACCTCGGAACGATGCGGAATAGCCTCATTGCGGCTCAGCGCGAGGCTGACGAACGTCTGTCACGCGTCGAAGAGCTGGAGCAGGAGGTCGAGCAACAGAGATCCGCGTTGGTGATCGCGCGTGGTGGACACGACGAGACATTGCTAGAGCGACTGAGCAGCGAAAACAATGTGCTCAAACGTGAGAACGAACAGCTCTCACACAAAATCGGCCTTCTCCTTGACGACGACGAGCCTGCTTTTGGTCGCGACCATCGCACGTCGGCAATGTCTATGTCGGACAGACCGGTCAGCGGCGCTAGCTCGGACGGTATTAACTATGGCTCCCGTATCTCGAATGGTGACTTTGATAGCTGGCAGCGCCAGTTTACGAGCACTCTTAGTACGCGACGGCCTCCTAGCGAGTACGAGTCACAAAGTTATAGCGCACACGGTCATGAACGCACACGTTCACGACCTTGACACCCTGACGCTCTGCAGTCTCCTTTTTCACTGACTTGCTTCATCAGTTTCGACTTGCTCTCCATGCTCCTCCTCCCTTATATTGGAGCAGTACACACAGACCCAGGCCTTCAAGCTATTTCTTGGAATGGCCCAATGCGAAGGACGGCATTGGCCGTTTTATGCCTCACTCATCCACCTTCTGTTTTGTTGTGTGTATTGCGGCGCGTCGGGTCCATTCGATGGCTTTTGCTTTGACAGTCTCAGCACCTGCCTCGTCTCCGATCCCTTTCTCAAGTGCAAGCCATTTCTTGAAGAAAGCCCTAAGAGCGTGCAGCGTCCAGATTAGAATGGGCGGTCACTTCATGATGAGGTATGAAAACCTACTTGGCCTTGTGGCTTGTCATCTTTTGAGTGAGCACACGGTCGAAGAGGTTTCTGAAGTGACAGGGCATAAGTCAACACGGTAGGGGAGAATCCGTGCTCGAGTAGCCAACCTCATGCTTTGGATGTCGTTCTGTCCAACTTCCATATCGATATAAATGGACCAGAGGTCCCATCGTTTGGGATGCGAATCGATAATACCCTCGAATAGCGTCTTGCCCCGCTCAGGTTCGCCCAATTTGTACTCTAGCTGTGCGAACTTGGAGATGGTCTTGAGGTCTGAGCGCGTCCATTTATACAGCATATGCATAGCATGAACTCGATACGACTTACGTTTTCGCTTCTCTAGACTTTGCAGACTTCTCGGAAGGAGCTTCCGCGCCTGTTCTACGTCTCCCCGCTTGAGGTAGTGTTCGCAGAACAAGGTCCAGACTTTGGAGCTTTGCCCGAACTTTTTGCAAGTCCGCTTATACTGGTCTTCCGCTTTCTACCTCTGCGATGAGCGAAAGACGTCCTTAGGAGAAAATGCTTTATTTACGTGCCTCGTTCTTGCTTGATTCTTCTAGGATGGAAGCGAGTCTCAGATGGACTGTCTTCGGCTCGCAATGCCGAGCGGCGTCCTTGAATACGCTGTCGAGAGACTCATCGCCGCCATAGACGTTTTCCAAGTTCATAAGCGCGATCCATACATTCAGCCTTTCCCTCTCCTCGCGAAAATTGATCGTGTTCAACGCACGCTTGGCGATCTCGCGCCCCTTGTCAATCTCTGACAGTTGAAGCTGGAACGACATATACTGTATCCAGAGGTAGGACGAATTGGGCGAACCGAGCAGTACGCGCTCAAAGTCGCTCGTCGACGATGGTGTCTTGGTGTGCATATCGGCCGTCAGGTCGACCTCAATCTGCTTTTTCTTTTTCTTCCGCTTCTTCTTACTTGATTGTTCTTCATCATCAGGGTCGCTATCCGAAGGTCCTGTGTCATCTTCGCCATCTTGTGGAATGTCGCCGGACCACTGGAACCCGCCTTGTATCTTGAGAACAGGTGCAGGGCGGACGCTATCAGAGATGGCAGGCGCATCAGCCTGTTTCGGATTGAGGCTTTGGATACCAGCGCCAACATCCACTTCCATGGACTCGACTTCGGAATCTTGGTCTTCGTCCTCTTCTGAGGTCGCGTTATGGTCAATATCAACACCGTCCTCCCCGACGCTTTCCGTCTCAACGTCTTCGACGACGCCCAATGGCTCCTGATTCTTCTCAGATGCATCATCCGCTTGCTGGAAATCTTCGTCTACAAAGTGAGACGGTTTCAGGCTGAATGATATACGTCGTTTATTGAGGTCGATTGAGATAATAAAGGCTTTTATTGGGTCCCCTTCCTGGAAACTGCGCAAAGCTAGGGTGGTATCCGCGTCCTTGTTGTCCGATAGCTGGGATGTCTTTCAGTAGAGTAAAGGACACGGAGGCACGATTGACACGCACCTCAGATTTATGGCACAGACCAGAAACCTTGGTGCCTTCGATTTCGATGAAAAGACCATAGTCTTCAATTTTCTTTACGCGGCCCTTGACCTTTTGACCTCCCTGGAAGTCCGACAGTGAGAGCGTGGATCGAGTCGACTTTGACAAATTTCCGGAACGGAAGGTGAGCTCGACCTTTTTGTTAATGGTATCGACACTAAATCATAAAGCTCAGCTACGGCGGGATTGATTTATGTAACAAATAAGCTCAACCTGAGAATTCGACCTTTGACGAGCTGGTTGACTTGAAAACGAGGCCGCCAATCTTTCACAAACTAGGTGACATAAGTATAGCCTTAATTGCGGATCAAAGCCAATGCTTCTACCTCGTCAAAAAGCTCTTTGATTTGGACTCGCGCATCGATCGAGCGACCAAGAGTGACAAATATGCCATGCTCCGG
>WNFO01006595.1_pt1 | contig 10253 bp, 12 predicted proteins | sample 5400251 | NCBI WGS metagenome assembly WNFO01 (sample SAMN13153354, study PRJNA577476) | soil metagenome | isolation source: 100 cm saprolite under Madrone tree | place: USA:California | collected 2016-06-14
GCCTTCAGTTGTAGTGATTCGTACTTCGGCGTGAGGCACCGGATAGCATCCAAAATAGGTAGCGACCGATTTGGAGGCAGCATTCACCCACTGGATCAAATCTTCGTAGGCGACGCCTCGTTTCTCACGCGGCGCGAACACGTCGATGCTCCCGCCTGGGACCATGATTGTCGTGGCTTTGCTGCCGTCGGTGTCGCCAGCGAATCCAAGCATAACGCTCAGCAGAACCAATTTCGAAAGAGTGCCGCGTATAGTTGAAGGAGACGGTCGAATTTTTTCCTCCGACATCGGCGATTGCCGCGATCAGAACGATAGAGCGGCCACCAAAACGCGCAATCAACGGGAAGCTCGAGTGGTGTCGCTCGTGTTTTTCTGACCTAGTAGTGCCCTTATCTGGGTCAGTAAGTCGTCCAGAGTCGTATGCTCGCGTACGTAGGCGCTCACATAAGGCAACTCCTCTGACGCCAAAAGGTTGTAGCCAGAGACCACAATGATTGGAGTACCGGCGCTGAACCGGCCAATCTCCGACAACTTGCAATCGATCATCCGGGGCAATCGATATCCCAACAGGATCAGGTCAAAGGAGCCATGTTGCATCCGTTCCAGCGCCTGCTGGGCGTCGCAGGCAGTGACCACCTTGTACCCACACCCAGACAGAACCGAGGTCAGCAGTCTCAACGCCTTGCAGTTATCGTCCACATAAAAGAGTGTGCGTTGGTTCCTGATCATCCTCTGACCGAGTTTGCGGTTAAGCTTCTGGAATAAGCGTTTGCTGAACCCAGCAGGTGGATCGAAACCCGCTGCGTGGCCCGCTAACCGGATTACGTTGCGAGTCCCTTCCAGCACTGCCGTACAATGCTTGCAACCCTTGAAATGCTTCTCCATCCGGGCGTGTAGCTCTGTACTGGTCTCCCCCTCAAGGTAGTTCGAGATCTCGCGCCAGACCCTTTTCGCAACTGATTTCCACCGCCACGCCCTCTCCACCTGGTGATCTGAGAGCTGTTGCTTCCCTCGACGCGAGAGCCCCCTCTAACCTCAATTGATGATTAAGCGCTTAGGCGGCCGTGACGGCGGACGTTCCACACAGACCCTCTGATTTTGGAGATCTTCTCTTGCGCAAGTAGCCGATCGCAAAATCCAACGAAAGCTTTCCGGGGCCAAAGATAAGAATTAGCAAAGAGGCAAACAAAAATGTGTAGGCGTCGGAAGCATAAAACTTACCGGGATCCGAGAAGATTGAAAACAGCGCCTCGCGATCTGCTGCTATGTATGCAACGAGCATGTCAATCGTGAGCGGCAGAGCGATGACCCTCGACCCGAGCCCGAGAAACAGTAACGCTCCACCTACACATTCAAGAGAGCTAACGAAGTAAGCATTGAACGCTGGGAAGGGTATCCCCAGACTTGTGAAGAACCCCACGACTTTGGGGATGTGCATGAGCTTGCCCAGTCCGGTTTGGAAGAACTGCCAGCCCCAGTAAAGGCGCACAGCGAGGAGAAAAGGCGATTGCAAACGAGAAAGCATGCGCTCAGAAGCGGAATAAACCTGCGTAGCCGTCTCGATGATCTTTTTCATGATTGGTTTCCTGTTGGCGAAATGAATTCCTGAGTTGCGGCGCTGGGTTGGCAAAACCATCCCAACGACGACCAACTCTCGAACCAGTTCTGTACCCTGCTAAGGAGGACAGTTTCGGGGATATCACGTCCCTGAAAAGCAAGAACGACTGCGCTGGACAGGCTCTGTCCCTTTCGCAGGGCGTGGAGAAACTTGAAAGCTTCTTGCTCGATTCGTTTGAAATACACCGAGTAGTCAATGCGATGAACCACTAAAAACACCGCCTGTGGTTTTTGGCGCGCGACTTTGCGCACTCGGGTTTGTTTCCGATGCTCGGAGACGGCGTTGCTTGCCATCCCACCATCGGGAGTATCTTTCCTGATGGCAACGAGCAGATCATCTACGGGGTAGCGCAAGCTAATGAGCTGAAGGTAGGGTTGCAATCGGAAATGCGGGTCCGGATCGGAAGCCAGCGCATCTCCGGGAAGCAAGACGGGTTCCGAGGCACCGTCGAAGGCCTCGATCTCAGCCCATTCTAAGCGAACCATATCCAGCGCTAGAGTTGCTCGCGGTTGGATATGCTCGGGATGGCTCCGTAACCACGTTTCGAGACCAGAGCCCAAGTTCCGCAGGCTAAATGACTGCGAAGGACAGTCAACCAGGTACGCTTTGCACAATGCCTCGAAACGTCGCTGACCGATGATTGCCCGAAGACCTGGAAAGTCCTCGTCCAGAGACGCCAATACGCGAAACCAGTATTGTCGATTGTAAATCTCCAGGCGCTCAAACGAGCTCAGGCGATCATTTGGCTTGATGAACTCCGCAGCCACTTCGTGCATGGACTTGCCGTCTCGACTGCGCGGCTGCATTCGTTCGTGGGAGGTAAGGGGCTGCATGACCGCCGCGAGCATTCGTTGTTGGATTTCAAGCAGGTTCATGATGCCACCGCCATTTCCGCGACGAACTGATTCGCTTTTAACGCCTCGTTATGAACCTCTTCAAAGGATGGAATGTTGTCGTCCCACTCGAGGAGCGTCGCGGTGCGGCCTGCGAGTTCGATGGCCCGCTGGTAGAGTTTCCAAACCGGATCGATCACCGGGTGGTCATGCGTATCCAGAATGTACTTTTCGAACTTGGAATGCCCTGCGATATGGATCTGCGCTACCCGTTCCGTGGGGACGCTATTGACGTAGTCGAGAGGATCGAAGCTGTGGTTTCTCGAAGATACATAAATGTTGTTGACGTCCAGCAGAATGCCACAGTCCGCTAATTCCACTACTTCGGTAAGAAACTGCCACTCCGTCATCTCGGAAACATGGAATTCGGCATAACTGCTGACGTTCTCAACCGCAACTGGTATCTCCAGGAAGTCTCGCACTTCACGAATTTTTTGCGCGGTATGGCGGGCTGCCTCAAATGTGTAGGGCATGGGCAGCAGGTCATGACTGTAGGTGCCATCGACACTGCCCCAGCATAGGTGGTCGGTGAGCCAAGGCGTCTTGGTGCGCTTAATTAGGGCTTTGAGTCTCTTCAAATGCTCGCGGTTCGGTGGCTCCGGAGAGCCAAAGTACATTGAAACGCCATGCTGAACGACTTGATACCGCTCAAGAATCTGATCGAGGACATGCAGTGGTCGCCCGCCATCAATCATGTAATTCTCGGAGATGATCTCGAACCAACTCACAACCGGTTTCTCGGAGAGAATGTGCTGATAGTGGGGCACGCGAAGGCCGATCCCAACTCCAAAGTCCGTGAATCCGTTGAAAGGCTTTGCTGGCATGTCAGTAGCTTTCGTAAACGAAAAAGAGGGTCGGGATTTTCAGCCCGACCCTTCGGGGTCGAGGTGCCTTAGTTCTGTTTGGGCTGATCGTCTGGCTTGGGCTGATCGTCTGGCTTGGACTGATCGTCTGGCATTTTTGATCCATCGGTTGCGCAACCGCCCTTGCCTTTGCACGAGTTCTTGCCTTTGCAGCCGTTGTCACTGGCCTTACAGCCGCCCTTGCCCTTGCAAGAGTTTTGGCCTTTACAGCCATGCTTTTCAGTCTTGTCTTTGTCCTTGTCCTTCTTGTCGCTTACAGCTTTAATTCCGGCGTTGCCTTGGCCCACTGTCTGGGCTTGAAGCTTGGCAGTTGTGCCCGTAAGTAGACCTGCCAGCGCGGCACCGGCTAACAAAGCTTTCATTGAGTTGCTCATCTAATCGCTCCTTTTACGAGTTGATTTGTGTGTTCGTGTGCAGCAACACTCGTTTTCAGGAGAAGCCCACACCTCTCTCTCGTCGAGGAGGATTAAGTGAACTGTCACACGGCGAGCCTTCCCCGGTTTGGGAGAGCTCTCGCTGTCTGCTCCGAGTCAGCCTGAATGTCGCTCGCTGCCATACGGATGAACAGCCCCTCAAAAAGTTACGTGCGAAGTAAAGAAAGTTGGGTCGAAGGCCGCGGTTTCAAACTTCTTGCCTCAACAACAATGTGGCGCGCGCCAAGTAAACGTGCGGTCCGGTCAATCATCCATCGACGGCTTCCGAGGAAACCCTTTGGCTGCATTTGCAGGAACGTAACTTCCGCTGATCGGTGAACATCCAACGGGTGATTCAAGAAAAAAGCGTTTCAGGGAACGCGCAGGCCCGTGTACAGCTGAAACGAAATTTCTCGCAAGAGAAGGCAGGAGTTGTGGCAAAGATAATCAAGTTTTACATAACGAACAGCTTCCGGAAAAAGGGGAAGCGGATCTCTTCCCCGCCGCACGGGAAGGTAATCGAGTTCGTCTTGAGAAGAGAAAAATCGGCGTGAGTTGAATAAGGTGTTACCGAGGCACCTCGCATGGGGGACACGAACCGGCGCGCTGGACAAGCCTTACTGCCAAGTGGCCTGTATTTTTCGAACAGAGCGCGCCAGGGCTGAACCGCAGAGGGCAGATCATCAAGTGAAGGCGACAATGTCTAAACAGAAGTTACTCACGATTTTCGGAACCGTCTCATTGTTCCTGGGTCTATTACCCTCTGCTTACTCGCAGAAAAAGAATGAAGTTGGATTAGTAACTGGCGCGACGACAACGCCGAGTCAGACCGTGTCCCGTCAGTCTTGCATTGGACCGACATGCGACTTGACATTCAATGAAAGCTTGGCTTTGGGAGCGGAATACGACCGGCACCTCGCCACTGCCGGGCGAGTGGCGATATACGGAGGTGTGGATTATCTAGCCTCTCCACTTGATGTCAAACTGAGTCAGCATCCTCCGGGTGTGCCCTCCGAGTACGCCTATGAATTTCTTACCCCGCATGTGCGGGTAAAATTCAGTCCCACTGGGCCAATTGCTCCTTGGTTATCTGTCGGTGGAGGATATGCGCGCTTTCTCGAAGCGGCACCTAGCAACAGCACGTCGTTCAACCGCGGGACCAACACCGGCACGTTCGAGTTTGGCGCTGGGATCGATACCCGCAATGTTGTTCGCGTCCTGAGGATACCGGTCGGGTTCCGATTGGAAGTGCGTGACTTCCTTTCCGGTTTGCCCAATTACAACCAGAAAATTGACGCCAGCCTGCAAAATAACGTTGCCTTTACCGGCGGTTTGTTGATCAGGTTCTAATCGAGCCTCGACAATGCGGGTCCGCGAAGCCGTTGAGCAGATGAAAAAAGAAATGAGCTGCGCGCGATTCCTGGCAGGGTTTCTTCTTGCTGCATCACCGTGGGTGGCTGTCGCCACCGACCGAACGATCGATACCGAACGCAGCACATTGAAGATTCACGTGGGAAAGGCCGGTTTGTTTTCCGCCGCAGGGCATGAGCATTGGGTAACCGCGCCACTTGCTGGAGGCAGCTTCAATGACGGCGATTCCCCGCAGGTGGCCTTTACCGTTGACGCCCGCAAACTGACGCTTGTCGAAGGCAACAAATTGAGCACGGAGCAGCAAGCCGAGGTCCAGCGCACCATGCAAGCCAAGGTCTTGCAGAGTGAAATCTATCCGCTGATCAGCTTTCATTCTACGAAGGTCGAAAAAAACGGAGTCAACCGGTGGATTGTCTCCGGCGAGTTGACGCTGCACGGTCAGAGCAGATCAATCCAGGCGGAAGTTCACGATAGCGCCGAAGGCTACACCGGCCATTCAAAAATCAAACAAACTGATTTTGGGATTAATCCGGTCAGCGTCGCAGGCGGGGTCGTCAAGGTCAAGGACGAATTGGAGATTCAGTTCGTGATCGTGCCAATCCGATAGGAAAGGGCTGCCGTTTACCCTGCGACCTGCAATCATAGAAGCCCATGACAAAGGGGGACTATGGGTTCACGACGTACGTTTATACAGACTGCGATTACTGCAGCCGCGGGACTGGTCGACGCGTCGCGGCTACTCGGTAAGGATCGACCGGACGCATCGGGTCGTCCCAACGCTTCGACACCGGTGCCGGTGATCACCCCTGACGTTAAGAACCTGCCACTCACAATGGACAATGGCGTGAAGGTGTTTCGGCTCATCGCCGAACCGGTGAAGCGAAAGATTGCGCCCTGGAAGACGATTGATTGCTGGGGCTTCAACGGCTCGTGCCCCGGTCCTACGATCCAGGTGAACCAAGGCGATCGTGTCCGCATCGTGCTCGAGAATCATCTGCCCGAATCCACCGCAATCCACTGGCACGGGCTCGAAATCCCCTATGCGATGGACGGCATGCCGTATCTTTCTCAGAAGCCGATTGCGCCCGGATCACATCTCGCGTACGAGTTCACCGTTCATCAGAACGGCACGTTCTTCTATCACTCCCATTCGCCCATGCAGCAGATGATGGGCATGCTCGGCCTCTTCATTTTGCATCCGACGCGAGCGCACGCTCCCGCGGTCGATCACGACTTCGGGATCGTGCTCCAGGAGTGGGCCGTACTGCCCAACAACACCGTACCGAACACCGCGAACATGGAGTGGAATTGGCTGACGTTCAACGGTGCAGTGAGTCCGATGACGACACCGCTGATCGTTAGGCTCGGCAGCCGTGTGCGCATTCGATTCGTCAACATCGGCATGGACCATCATCCTATCCATCTGCACGGCCACACCTTCGTTGTGACCGGCACAGAGGCCGGACGACAGCCTCAGACTATGTGGGGACCGGCTAATACTGTGCTGGTTGGTGTCGCGCAAGCGCGCGACATCGAATTCGTGGCGAACAATCCCGGAGAGTGGATGCTGCACTGCCATATGCCGCACCACAACATGAACGCTATGAGCGACCTTCTTGGTGATCGCATGATGATGACTGCGGACACGGAAGACGAGCGGACACTCAGCCAGATGCAGACTCTCGCCGACCGTACGGGTTTCGAACATGTCCATCACGCACCCATCGCGCCAAACGCGAACCAGGTGCCTGGCTTTCCGCAGGATGCCTTCATGGATATGGGCATGGATGAAGCGGTTGCCAAGCCCGAAAACAACGGTCTGCCGCGGAACTGGAGCGCCATGATGATGGGCATGATGACACTGCTACGAGTGCTGCCACCCGATCTGTATGAGCTTGTAATGCGCGATGTTCGCAGCGGGTATATCGCGCCCCTCCCCCCGGCTGCGGGACACTCGCACCACCACGAAGGAGGTGCGGAGTGAAGTTGCGATTTGTACTGTCAGTCTTTTTTTTGGGGTCGTTGCTGTTCGTGTCAACATCAACGTTGCCACAACGGCCGCCGAGCGACTCGTATCAGGAACACAAGTCAACAAGTTCTACGCAGCAGAAGCCCGAACAACAACCCTCAAACCCGGAACCGCAGGTGTTCTTTCCTATGGCTGACCAGCCGGAGATGGAAATGCATCATCACGGCGAGATTCCTGAGGTGATGCCGCAGTTTCCGCGCTTGGGAGACTCGCAGCGCGTTACTCCTGGCCCGGTGTACCAGCTCGAGGACCTGGAGCGCATGGCGGCGGCGCACAACCCTACCCTTGGTCAGGCACAACGCGCAGTGGAAGCGGCACGTGGCCGCGAGCGGCAGAGCGGGCTATATCCAAACCCGACTATTGGCTACGAGGGTGAAGAGATCCGGGGTGGAGTGTACCGCGGTGGCGAGCAGGGATTTTTTGTGGAGCAGCCGGTCGTTCTTGGCGGCAAACTGGGCCTTAATCGCAAAGTGGTTGCAGGAGAAGTAAAGGAGCGGGAGGCTGAGGCCGAAGCGCAGCGTCATCGCGTGGAGAATGATGTGCGCATGACCTACTACCATGTGCTCGCGGCCCAAGAGAGACTCGCGATTGAACGCGATTTGGTTGGCATCACCCGGAGCACGGTGCACATCGTTCGCCAGCTCGGCAATGTCGGGCAAGCAGACGAGACTGAGGTCCTGGAAGCGGAAGCAGAAGAGCAGCGCATGGAAATCGCCGCCGGCGTCGCCCAACATATGCTGCAGCGTCAATGGATGACACTCATTTCGGTGGTCGGCGTTCCGTCCTTACCCGACGGGAGCGTGGCCGGCCGCATCGACGCTGACTTACCTTCGCTAGACGAGCGCCAGTTGCTGACTTCGCTGCTCGCGGCCAGCCCTGCCGTGCATTCTGCACAGGCCGGAGTGGAGCGCGCAGAAGCTGCTCTGCGTCGAGCACAGCGCGAGCCCATCCCTGACCTGACTTTCAAGGGCGGATTGCAGCAAAACTACGAACCGCTTGACGTTGCCGGAGGCCATCGAGTTGGTCTCCAAGGCTTCGCCGAAATTGGCTTGCATCTTCGTCTCTGGGACCGCAATCAGGGTGGCATCGCGGCAGCGCGTGCCGACCTCGAAGCTGCACGGGACGAGGTCAGCCGTGTCGACCTCACGCTTCGCAAGCGCTCCGCGATCTACACCGAAGACTATCGCAGCGCACGTTTAACTGCGGACCGGTATCGAGTCGAAATCCTCCCTCGGCTGGAACGCGCTTATACCCTCATGACCGCGCGGTACGGTGAAATGACCGCATCGTTCATCCGCGTTCTCAATCTGCAACGTATGCTTTACGAAAATGAAACCGGCTACATCGATGCTCTGGAACATGCTTGGACGAGCAGCATCGCTCTGAGCGGATTTCTGTTGGAGGGCGGACTTACAGCTTCGGCTTCGACAGAGATGGATTTGCCAGCGGGCGGGATAGGAAGCATGCAACCGATGAATGGGGGCCCCAGAGTATTTGAAAAGCCCTCCACTCTGTCGCGCCCACAGGGTTTTGAATATTAGCAGGCTTAAACTGGCATGGAGCCAGTAGATCGGTTCCGTAACTTCTTATCAAGCCGTTGCATCTCAGTACGAGTGCTTCGTTTTTTTTCCTGGAGACCCGACTGTGGAAACGACAGAAACTCGGGAAGGTGAACTGCGTCAAGTCAGCAAAAACTCACCATTTCGGTTCTGGCAGGCCCAGCGGCTTCTCACCGTGGGATCGTTTGGTCTGGCCGTAGTCCAAGGTGTTTGTGCTGCTGCAGTATTCGTCAGCGGGATAAGTACGGCTCTCGGGTTCTCCACACTCGTTGCCGCCACCGCCGCCGGACCAGCCACGGGTTTCCACGCCAACAAGTTTCGGATTCCAATGCTGGCCATCGCCGGGGCCGGTGCACTGATCAACCTGTTCCTTTTTTGGAATGCAGAACGTATGCGCAGGAACCCGGCAGCTCGCTGGCGACAACGCCCTCTGACTCGAAAGGAACGCCTGGAGAAATGGATCCAGCTCAGTACATCTATCCTTACTCTGCTTCTGATCGCAGGGGAACTTCTCGCGCATCCGCTCTTTCACCATGAACTCTAGACATTGTTATCGGCTGGTTGGCTCTGACTTCTCAAGTTCACTTTCAAGCCACGTCCGCAACCGCTCGCTAAAACCGACCGGCAGAGTGAAGGTGCGCTCATCCGCGATCAGATAAAGGATATTGTGAGTCGAGTCCAAAATAGCTGCGCAATGGCGGCAGTGGGCCAGATGTTCTTCCATGCTGGCACGCACCGAGGGATCAATATCTCCGTCGATATAATTGGAGATTTCGCGCCACACGTGTTTGCAATCAAGCACCATAATCAGCCTCTCGTGTACCTCTTGCCTTGCGCTCGCAACTCAGGCGCCACGATTTTCTGCATCATCAAACGCGCCCGAAATAGCCTTGTCTTCACCATCCCTATGCTGATACCAAGCAATTGAGCGGTCTCCTGTATATTCAGCTCGCGCACGTCCCGCAAGATCAATACCTCGCGATATTTCTCCGGCAGTTCGTCGAGTCCGCATTGCAGAAGTGCCCGTAATTCTTTCCGGTCAAGTGCCTCTGAAGGAATCTCGCGCCAATCAGTCAGAACCGCCGGCGTGTAATCGCTATCACTGTCATCCACAAAATCTTCGAGCGAAACCTCGGACTCCGCACGTGAGCGGCGAAGCTTCATTCGTGCTTCATTCAGTGTGATCTTAACCAGCCAAGTGCTGAACTTCGCCTCCCCACGGAAGCTGCCAAGGGCTTTGTATGCCTTAAGGGCGGCTTCCTGCACAACCTCTTCGGCGTCTGCTTCGCTCTTCAGGACCGACAAAGCGGTAAGAAAGACTGCCCGCTCGCATGGTTTTATCAGATCATAGAACAGTTCGCGTTCACCTGCGATGATACGAGAAACCATCTCCGCTTCTGTGAGCGGCTGGGGGGCCGTCGTGGTCCACGATTGAGTCTGGTCGTGACTCAAGCGGTGACCCGCGCATCACAAGCCAAGCATCCCGCGGCGCATGGGACCGAGACAG
>WNFO01015493.1_pt1 | contig 10250 bp, 8 predicted proteins | sample 5400251 | NCBI WGS metagenome assembly WNFO01 (sample SAMN13153354, study PRJNA577476) | soil metagenome | isolation source: 100 cm saprolite under Madrone tree | place: USA:California | collected 2016-06-14
CGTTTTTTACGGTTGATTCGTTTTTCGCACACAATTTTTGCGCTCCCGTTTGCTCTCGGCGCGCTCGTCGTGGCCGCGAATGGTCTTCCGTCTTTGCGCACGTTTTTGCTGGTCGTCGTCTGCATGGTTTTCGCGCGGACGGCAGCAATGCTTTTCAATCGGTTGGTTGATTGGTCGCTTGATCAACGCAATCCGCGCACGGCTTCGCGTCACTTGCTCGTTTCGAAATCGGCGGCCCTCGTTTCGCTGGCGCTGAGTTCCGCCGGATTCATTTTGGCGGCGGCCGCAATCAATCGACTGACCTTTCTGCTGGCGCCGGTTGCTCTGGCGCTGATTTTTTTCTACTCGCTGACGAAGCGGTTCACCAGCGCGACGCACTTCTTTCTCGGGTTGGCGCTCGCCATCGCTCCGGTCGGCGCCTGGATCGCGCAGACGGGACGCATCGATCTTGCACCGCTGGTGCTCGGGGCAGGTGTGATTTGCTGGGTGGCGGGATTCGATCTGATTTACGCCACGCAGGATTACGATTTTGATCGGCGCGAAGGCATTCGATCCCTCGTCGTAAACCTCGGGATCGCGCGCACCCTGCGCCTGGCGCAAATACTGCACTTTGCCATGCTTACCATGCTCATCGCCTTCGGGATCCTGGCGCAGCTCGGGTTATTTTATTATGCGGGAATGTCCCTCGTCGTCGCCGCGCTTTTTTACGAACATAACACCGGGAAACTCGATCTGGCTGGGATCAACCGCGCGTTTTTCCAAAGCAATGCGTTTGTGAGTGCGGTGTTTTTGCTGGCTGTTTGCGTCGATCGATTGGCCAGATAGGGCCCTCAATCGCAAACTTAGAAGAGACTCAAGCCGCGCTGGAGGAACGCGCGCTACCATTGTGCCCCCCAGCGCGTTACACTTCGTGGCGATGCCCTTCTGAGTCGTAGTCGTAGGTCTTCCCGTCTTCCTCGTCCCTCGTCGTCTTGTGCGATCCGTCGCAGAACGGCTGGTTCTTGGATAGGCCGCACATGCATATCCAGACCGATTCCTGCTGGGGTTTGATTTCAAACGGCCGTTTGTCCGATTTCAAAACTCTGCGCATGGCAGAAGGTAGTCGGAGAAAAAAAGGCAAGCAAGCCCAGCGGAGACAACGAAAGTAGCGTGTGCTCTTAGATAGCAACAACGTCAGCGCCGAAAGCATTAGCGCGTAGTCCAGCGTGAGCGAATGTGAGCAGGGACTCATTGCGAGTTTTCCGGCCTCTCCCACTCGAATAGTTGGCCGAAAACAGACAGGCTTTTTAGCGTCGAAATGACTTGCGAGATTGTTTACAGTGGTGATCACGCCTACACACCGAGAAATGCCGGTTGTCATGCCATTCACTTCCGCCCGACGTAAGGCCTGGTTACGGATCATCATTCTAGCAGTTTTGCTGTCTGCAGTGGCCGGCTGCGGGAATCCCACCATTATCGGTAAATGGCGCATGTCGGGAGGTTCGAACGCCACGGTTTGGGAGTTTTCACAAAATGGCTCTCTCCTTATTGGGAACGTGCGCGGCAGATATAGGTTTGGCGACCAGGATAGAATCAAAATCGAAACGCCATTCGCCACGACAGTTTATCAGATCGAAATTTCCGGTGACCGGATGGTGTTGCGAGAACCCGGCGGTTCCAAGCTCGAGTTTACAAGGCTAAAGGAAACGCAGCGTTGATGTCTGCTTTCGGTAAATGCTCGTTGACGTGACGCGCGGTGAAGTTTTCGCGCTCGACTAGGTTCGATTCCGCGTTTTCTTGTTCGAGCGCCTGGTCGCCTTGTGCTCTTTTGCAACAGACGGGGAGGTTTTGTTCTTTTGTAAGTTGCCCGACGTTCCGGTAGCGATTGGTGGCGTGTGATGAAGTGCCAGCGCGCGGGCAAGATCTTTCTCATCGGTGAGATCGAGACGCAGCGGGGTGATTGAGACCCAGTTGTGCTCGACGGCCCAGCGATCCGTTCCTTCCTCGGCTCCCTGCAGCGGCCTAATCGTAAACCAGTAGATTGGCCGGCCCATCGGATCTTTGCTGGCCACGACTTTGCCGTCGTAATGCCGCACGGACTGGCGCGTCCAGCGAATGCCTCGCGGTTTTTGTGGGACATTCACGTTCACAAGAGGCATTGTTTTTTCTTCGAGCAATAAATCGAGTACCTTGGCGATATAGGGTTCAAGCGCGGAGAAATTCGGCTCCTCTTTGTCACTGACGGCTGTGCTGATGGCGATACCGCGCGAGCCGAGCAATGCAGCCTGTTTTGCGGCGGCAAGCGTTCCGGAGTGCCAGCAGGAATTACCGAGATTCAAACCAAGATTGATTCCAGACAGGACGAGATCGATACGCTGCCAGTGATGTGTGCCCAGCGCGACGCAATCCGCCGGCGTGCCGTTGACCCGATAAGCCTCAAAATCGTCCAATCGAATCCGCTTGTATCGAAGCGGCCGTGAAGCTGTGATGGCGTGACCCATTGAGGATTGCTCGACATCAGGCGCGACGATGCGAACCTCGCCAAAACGCGACGCCACCTTTGCCAGCGCGGTGATGCCCGGACTGTAGATGCCGTCATCGTTAGAAATCAGAATTCTTATTTTCACATTAATAAGAAACGTGCGTGAGATTGGTTTTGGCCGAATAGATTACGGATAAGGAGCACATGCGAATCACCTTGATGCATAATCCAAAGGCTGGCGACGCCGAGCATGGAAGGAAGCAATTGATGGCGGCCCTGGCTGAAGCTGGGCATCACGCCACCTATCAATCAACAAAAGAGCGCGGTTTCAAGAAAGCTCTCAAGCAGCCCACCGATCTCGTGCTTGCTGCCGGTGGTGACGGGACTGTTGCAAAGGTCGCCTGCCGGCTCGTCGATAGCGGCATTCCATTGAGCGTTCTTCCGCTCGGCACGGCCAACAATTTGGCGCGCGCCCTTGGCTTTGTCGCCTCTCCCGAGGAAATCATTACCAGGCTCGACGGCGGAAAGAAACGGACCGTTGACGTTGGACTCGCCTGCGGCCCGTGGGGCGAACGATATTTTTTTGAAGGTGCAGGCGGCGGATTGCTCGCAGATTACGTCCGTGCCGCAAGAAAAGAGCGAAAAGGCAACGGAAAAGTTGAAAAGCTTTCCAAAGAACAGGAGATGGCGCGGCATAGTGCGCTCTTACGCCGGATGCTGCATGACTATCCGGCGCGTCAATGGAAGATCAAGATCGATGGAAAAGATATTTCCGGCCGCTACGTTCTTTGGGAAGCGATGAATATTCGCTCGGTTGGTCCTGCGCTTCATCTGGCGCCACGCGCCGCGACCAAGGATGGACAATTCGATTTTGTTTGCGCACGTCAGCCCGACTACGCGCTTCTCCTGGAACATCTCGACGCACGCGTAGCTGGAAAGAAGAGCAAGTCTCCGCTGCCGGCGCGTAGATTCCGCGAATTACGGGTCGTTTGGAAGGGATCGACGCTCCATTTGGACACTGTGGCCGGAGAAGAAGCAGAGCGAGAAATCTTCCAACGAAATCAAAATCACAGTGAAGCCGTCAGCGCTGATCATTCTGCAGCCAGCTGCGGCCGTCAAAATCTAGGCCGCAAGCTCTCTGCACCTCAGAAGCGGCATTCCCGCGCAAGATCAGAATTCGGCGCTCCCAGGGGTTCTGGCGAAGGGAATGACATCGCGGATGTTCGACACGCCGGTGATGAACATGAGCATCCGCTCGAAACCGAGGCCGAAGCCAGAATGGGGCACGGTGCCGTAACGCCGAAGATCGAGATACCATTTGTAATCAGCGGGATCCATTTTGTGCCGGCGCATATTCTCCTCCAGCATATCGAGCCGCTCTTCACGCTGGCTTCCGCCGACGATTTCGCCGATTCCCGGCACCAGCAAATCCATTGCGGTCACTGTTTTTCCGTCGTCATTCAAACGCATGTAAAATGGTTTGATCTCCTTCGGATAATTGAAAACCGTCACCGGACACTTGAAATGTTTCTCGGTCAGCCACCGTTCGTGTTCCGACTGGAGATTCAATCCGTAGTCGATTGGGAACTCGAATTTTTCTCCGCTCTTGCTTAAAAGATCGACAGCATCGCTATAGCTGATCCGTTGAAATGCCCGCTCGACGACGAAATCGAGTCGGGCGAGCAACTCCTTGTCAACAAACTTGGCGAAGAGTTCCATTTCTTCGGGGCAATGTTTGCGTACGTCTACGATCAGATATTTCACGATCTCTTCGGCGAGATCCATGTTGCCGTTCAAATCGCAGAACGCCATCTCCGGCTCGATCATCCAGAACTCACTGGCGTGCCGGGATGTGTTGGAGTTCTCGGCGCGAAAAGTTGGACCGAATGTGTAAACCCTCGACAACGCCAGCGCGAATGCTTCCGCCTCGAGTTGGCCGCTCACCGTGAGATAAGTTTGCCGGGCAAAGAAATCCCTGGCGAAATCGATTTGCCCTTCATTCGTTCGCGGCGGGTTTTTGCAATCAATCGTTGTGACGCGAAACAATTCTCCGGCTCCTTCGCAATCGCTTCCAGTGATGATCGGCGTATGAACGTAAACAAAACCGCGCTCCTGAAAAAACTGGTGAATTGCGAATGCGAGCCGACTCCGCACTCGAAAGACACAACCGAACAGATTCGAGCGCGGACGAAGATGCGCGATCTCGCGCAGGAACTCAGGCGTGTGTCCCTTCTTTTGTAGCGGATAGGTGTCATCCGCGCCGCCGACGATGTCGATCTTATCGGCGACGACCTCCCACTTTTGCCCTTTGCCCTGCGAAGCCACGAGCACGCCGCGCACGCTGATGGAAGCGCCAGTGGTTAATCGTTGTAACGCCGCGTAATTGGGCAATGTGTTCTTCGCGATGATCTGAAGATTGCGCAGACACGACCCATCATTCAGCTCGATGAACGAAAAATCTTTCGAATCGCGCCGGGTTCGCACCCAACCCTGGAGCTGAATCGGCTCGATCGGTGTGGTGCTTTGTAAAGCATCTCTAATCGGAGTCGGAGAAAGAGGTTCATCCATACATTTGAAGCAAACGATCAACGTTCAACGCTCATCATTCAACGCTCAACTGTAGCCGTTTCGCTCTGCGAAACGCGGCGCTGAGGTGTTTGACACGCGCGAGCCGCGCCGCCCGAGAGGCCGGCGGCTACAGGGCTTAGCTCAACGGCACCCAATTGCTGGCTTGGGGCGGCGCTTTGGTGCCGTCAAGGGAAAGGTAAGTGTATTCCTGCAGGAGCCGCTCGTAGTCAGTGAGGAGTTTCATCGCCTCGTTCGGTTTCAGGCGATCGGTCTTGATCGCATCATCGACCTGCGACTTCAAGAGCCGCATCAGCTCGACTTTGTCCCACTGTGTCATCGACAAAACTTCGCCGATCGTGCTACCTTCGATTACTTCTTCGATATACCAGCCGGATTCTTCGTCGGGATCTAGAAAGACGTGCACTTCGGTGACGCGACCGAACAAATTATGCAGATCGCCCATGATGTCCTGGTAAGCACCCACCATGAAGACACCGAGATAGTAGATTTCTCCCGGCGTGATTCGATGCAGCGGCAGCGTTTCTTTCACGTCCTGGAGGTCGATGAATTTCGAGACTTTGCCGTCGGAATCGCAGGTAATATCGACGATCATGCCGTTGCGATCGGGCGGAGTGCTGAGGCGATGGATTGGCATGATCGGGAACAATTGCCCGAGCGCCCAGTGATCGAGCAGCGATTGGAACACGGAAAAGTTACAGATGTACTGGTCGGCGAGTGAGATCTCGAGCTCTTTCACTTCGTCGGGCACATAACGCAGGCCGCGATGCATATTGACGATTTGATGTGCGAGCTGCCAATAAACGGTGTCGATTTTCGCTTTCGATTCGAGATCGAGTAGACCGAGATCGAATGTTTGCTGAGCTTCCTCCTTGATCTGCTGGATGTCGTGCAGGCTCTCAATGCGATTCCCGCGTTTTAAGCGCTGTTTCACGTCGAGAATGTCGCTCACCAGTTTATGGTCCTTCTCGCTGGCTTCGACTTTAAGCTTTGGCGCAGTTTTCTCGATTGAGCCAAACGCTTCGATTACAAGCACAGAATGATGCGCGACAATTGCACGTCCGCTTTCGCTCACAATGATGGGATGCGCGACGCTCTCGGAATCACACACCTCCATGATATTCCAGACAACGTCATTGGCGTATTCCTGGAGTGAATAATTGGTGGAGCTGTCGAAATCGCTGCGTGAACCGTCGTAATCAACGCCAAGGCCACCGCCCACGTCGAGATATCTGAGATCAGGGTGTCCGAGTTTGCAAAGCTTCGCGTAATAGCGCGCCGCTTCGCGCACCGCGCGCTTGATCGTCGAGATGTCCGGCACCTGCGAACCGACATGGAAATGCAGGAGTTTGAGACAATGTGCCAGTCCGGCCTCTTTCAACATCTGACTGGCGGCAATGAGACTGGTTGTGTCGAGACCGAATTTAGCGTTTTCGCCCCCGCTCGGCGACCACTTGCCAGAGCCTTTGCTATACAAGCGGGCACGAATGCCGATGTACGGTTCCACGCCAACCTCGTTCGACGTCCGAATGGTTTGCTCGAGTTCTTCCAGCTTTTCTACAACGATGATGACCGACTTGCCAAGTTTGCGCCCGAGAAGTGCGATGCGAATGAAGGCGGGATCCTTGTAGCCATTGCAGATGATCAAACTCTCCGGGTCCTTGTGCATGGCCAGCGCGGCAACCAATTCCGGTTTGCTGCCCGCTTCGAGTCCAAAATGAAATTGCTGGCCTGCGTCGACGATTTCTTCAATGACTTCGCGCAACTGATTGACCTTGATCGGAAAGACGCCCCGATATTCGCTGCGATAACCGAACTCTGTCATCGCGGTTCGAAAGGCGCGATTAACCGATTCGACTCTGTGTCGCAACAAATCCTGAAACCGGATTACCAGCGGAAACCCAAGGCTCCGCGCGCGCGCTTCATTAACAACTTCGAGAAGATCGATGCAGCCGCCATTTTCCTTCAGCGGCTTCGCTTCGACGTTGCCCAAACTGTTGATGGTAAAGTAACCGTTGCCCCATCCTTCCACGTTGTAGGTGGCGATGGCGGACTCAACGTCCCACTCGGTTTTCATTTCGATTCGTCATGCGGCAGCAAGCCGCAAAGCGCACACTCAATCAGGGCGCCAAACATGCAAGCCTCTAGAAGCAAAATTTTCGCGAAATTTTCGCTTCACTCGATGCGATGAGATTTTGTGGCCTATGTCTCTTATGAGATGGATGCGACTTAAGGAGCGCAACGCTTGTTTTTCATGCCCGCGCGGGTAGCGTTCACCGTGATGAACAAAACGGTGATTGAGGTGCAAGTGCGGGCAGTATTGCCGACGAGCGGTGGGTGCGCGGTTTTTATCGGGAATAATGACAAGGTGTTCATCATTTACGTCGATCACACGGTCGGCAGCGCGATCACGATGTTCATGCGTCAGATCACCAAGGAGCGTCCCCTCACCCATGATCTGATGGGGCATTTAATGACGGCCCTTGGCGCAAGAGTCGACCGGGTAATTATCAATGATTTGAAAAATGCAACCTACTATGCCCGGGTGATCATTCGCGTCGAAAACGAATTGCAGCAGAAAAAGATCATCGAGCTCGACGGGCGGCCAAGCGACTGCATCGCGATGGCTACGCAGCAAAAGGCTCCTATTTACGTGAGTCAAGATGTCTGGGACGAAGTGGATGATATGAGCGATGTCTTGCGCAAGATGGAGGAAGAGGGGCTAAAGGCTGATCCGGAAACCGAAGAGTAGGCGCTCCGTTAAAAGGTTAAAAGCGTTACAAAGTTAAAACGGCAGATCATCAACGATTTAACATTGTAGCCATTTAACTTTTGAGTCCAAGGCTCTAGCCCAAAAGATCGCCGTAGCGCTTGTCCGCTAATTCCAGGCAACGCGCCAGAACCTCGGATGGCGTGTTGAGCTTGAGCACTTCCTCAACAAGCTCCTGACATTCAGGGATGGCAAGACTTTGCACCGCGCGTTTGACCCGCGGCACGAGCGTCGCGCTTGCGCTCAACTCGTCGACGCCGAAACCCAGCAAAAGCGGGATGAGCGCGACGTCTCCGGCCATCTCCCCGCAAACACCGACCCAGATATTGTTCGCATGCGCGGCATCGGCAACCATTTTGAGCAAACGCAGTATCGCAGGATGCGTTGGCTCGTAAAGGTGCGCGATCCTCTCGTTCACGCGATCAACCGCCAGCGTGTATTGAATTAAGTCATTCGTTCCGATACTGAAAAAATCGACTTGGCGGGCGAGCACGTTGGCGGACAGGGCGGCGGCTGGGATTTCGATCATCGCACCAACCTCGATTTTTTCACCGATATCGATCTTCAAGCTGAGCAACTCTTCCTTGCATTCGGCGAGTACGGCAATGGCGCGACGCAGTTCGTCTGAACCCGAGATCATCGGGAACATGATTTTTACATTTCCGGCAGCGCTGGCGCGAAGAATAGCGCGCAACTGCGTCTTAAAGATGTCTATGTTCTCCAGGCAAAAACGGATCGCGCGCCAGCCAAGGAATGGGTTTAACTCATCGGTGATGTCCACGGTGCCGGGAGCCAGTTTGTCGCCGCCGAGATCAAACGTTCGAATAATCAAGGGATCGGGCCGGACGCGCGCCGCAACCGTTCGATAAATCTCATATTGTTCATCTTCCGTCGGCAGAGTATTGCGATTCAAATAGAGGAACTCAGTGCGATAGAGTCCGATTCCCTCCGCGCCGTTGGCTTTAACTGCATCAACGTCCTCCGGAAGCTCGATATTAGCCGAGAGGACAATGTGGCGGCCATCGCGCGTGGTCGATCTTGTCTCGCGGAGCTCTCTGAGTCGCGCCACGACTCTGGCCCTTCTTGATTCGATCTCTGCGTATTGCGCAAGTGTCTCTGGCGTCGGATCGACAATGAGCAATCCATCCGTCCCGTCCAGGAGCACGTTCTGACCCGTCTCGAGTTTTGCGGTGATATCGTGCAAACCGACTATCGCCGGGATATTGAGCGAACGCGCCATGATCGCAGTATGCGATGTGCGACTGCCAAGATCAGTGGCGATCCCCAGCACCCGTTCGCGGTTCATGCTGGCAGTGTCTGAAGGAGTGAGATTGTGCGCGATGAGAATGTGCGGCTCACTCAAACCAAGAAATGTTTTGGGAGCTTTCCCCTGCAGGTTCCGGATTACTCGCTTGGTCACGTCCTGGATATCGAGCGCGCGCTCGCGCAAATAGGGATCATCGATTTTGGTCAGGGTCTCGGCGTAATGCGTGGCGACTTCCTGAAAAACCCACTCGACATTGCAAAGATCGGTCTCCAGTTTCCGTAGCACTTCGTCGATCAAAGTGCGATCCTCGACTACGAGCAGATGGGCATCGAAAATGGCGGCGTCTTTTGCCCCAATCGATTCTGCAATGCGTTGCTGCATCTCCAGAATCTGCATGCGCGTTTGAATGAGCGCATTTTCGAAACGCCCGATTTCATCCGGGACTTGCGAAGGCGAGATGCGGTACCGCGAGACATCATCGAGGTCATCGCGCACGACATGAATCTTTCCGAAGGCGCTTCCCGGGGAGACGCCTGCTCCTTGAAACCGAATTTCCTGCCGTGCCTTGTCGCTCATGCCAATGACTAGAGTAATGGCGATGTCAACTCGCGAAAACTTTGTAGCACAAGCTGTCAGCTTTTCTCAGGAAGGCAGCGCGTTCCCCTACGCAATCAATCGAGTCAATCCTCGTTGAAGCGCGCGTTGATTAATTCCTCGAGCTCCTCCATAGCCTGGTCGGCATCCGGTCCTTCGCAGCGAATGCGCAGCTTCGATCCCTGTCCAGCCGCCAGCATCATCAAGCCCATAATGCTTTTGCCATTGACCTCTTCGCCTTCCTTCGACACCCAAATTTCCGAACGATAACGGCTCGCGATGCGCACAAACATCGCCGCTGGACGCGCATGGAGACCGAGTCGATTCACGATCGCAATTTCCTTCTCGATCTTCTCGCCGGGCGCTGCGCGGCTTGCTTTTCGATACAACAAGCCCATTACGTCACTCCTTCTGCTCCATCAAACTGATCAGTTTAGTGTTGAAGTCGACGGCGGTGTTCTGACCGAGGCCCTTTAACTTTTGATCCATCGCCGCGACTTCGATCAGACGCGCCATGTCGCGACCTGGCCGCACCGGAATTGTCACATGCGGCACCTGAAGCCCAAGAATTT
>WNFO01006600.1_pt1 | contig 10249 bp, 6 predicted proteins | sample 5400251 | NCBI WGS metagenome assembly WNFO01 (sample SAMN13153354, study PRJNA577476) | soil metagenome | isolation source: 100 cm saprolite under Madrone tree | place: USA:California | collected 2016-06-14
CCAAGCCCATAAGTGTAGATCTGACGGCCAAGAGGCTCGAGAAAACGCAAGGCTGCGGCACGGTCGTTATAGAGACGGAAATGTGCTAGGGCAAAAGGCCCGAGGAGCCAGCCCCAGGCGGTACCCTGATGATAAGCGGCATCGCGCTCGCGCGGCCCGCCGTTGTAGTGGCCCTGGTACGGGGGTTCCCCGGGAGCAAGGCTGCGCAGACCGTAGGAAGTGAGCAGGCGCTGCGCGCAGATGTTGACGACGGATTTCTGCTGCTCTGCTGTGAGCGGGGTGACGGGCAAAGAGACAGCAAAAATTTGATTCGGGCGGAGCGAAGCGTCATTGCCGATTCCGGGCGAATCAATGACGTCGAAGCAGCAACCACGATCCGAATTCCAGAATTTCTGAAAGCCTTGCTTGGCTTGCGCGGCGAGGTTCTCGTAGTCCCCGCTGGGTTTCTGGAGAAGCCGGGCGAACCCCGCCAGCGTCTCCAGCGCGTTGATCCACAGCGCGTTGATCTCCACCGGTTTGCCAGTACGCGGCGTGACGACCCAGTCTCCGACCTTGGCGTCCATCCAAGTGAGCTGCACTCCGGGCCCGCCCGCGTAAAGAAGCCCGTCCGCCGCGTCCACGTGAATGTTGTAGCGCGTGCCTTTCACATGCGCGCCGACTATCTCGGCCAGCACGGGAAAAAGTTTCTGGAGCGTGCCAGTGTCTTGCGATGCGGCGAAGTACTGCCGCGACGCTTCAAAAAACCACAATGCCGCATCGACGGTGTTGTATTCGGGTTTGCCTCCGGCGTCGGGAAAGTTGTTAGGAAGCATGCCGCCATCCACGTAGTGCGCGAATGCGAGAAGTATCTGGCGCGCAATTTCCGGGCGGCCAGTTACGAGAGTAAGGCCGGGGAGGGCGATCATGGTGTCGCGGCCCCAATCGCCGAACCAGTGATAGCCTGCAATGATGCTGCGGCCGTCAGGCTGATTCGGAAGACTCCGCTTCACGATGAATTGATCGGCCGCGAAGACGAGCTGGCTCAACCATGCCGGCGCAAGATCCGGGGACTTCGTGTCCTTGGACCACCACGCGCGCAGCAACTTTGCTTCGTGGCCTGCGCGCTCGGTGCGCGCGCGGCCCCCATCGAGGGAGGCGTTGGTCTCGGTCGTCATGACGATTGTCAGGCTCGCCCCTACTTCCAGTTTGGCGCGGAATAGGGTGGCGAAAAGATGGTCTTCGTGGTCATCAAGCCCGCGTTCCTTTTCCCTTGGCTGGAAACAGTCGCGGTACCACTCATGGCGTGGCTCGCACTGGGCGCCGCTCCTTAGATAAAACGGAGTAGCGCCATCAAAAGCAGAAATCTTCACGCCATCTTGAACCGGCTCGATTTTCATGCGCCAGTCGCCCGCGTGCGTGGAGGAATGAAAGTCGCGGTAGTTCACCAAAGCCTTCAGGTCCATCTCCACCGGACCGCTCCCCCGGACGAGAACATATTGAACAAACGTGGTGTTTTCGCCTTGGCGCATCCAGATGCGTTTTTCGATCAGCGCATCGGCCAAAGCGTAGATCCATACTGGTGTGGCGCCCTCAAGATGGAAGCTCTCGATGTAGCGGAAGCCCGAAGGATCTATCGCGCCGCTGGCCCAGTGTTGCGTAGTCAGGGCGTAATCAGAGCCGGCATAGCGGAGCGTTTCATCCAGCGTCGCGACAAGTTGCGTGCGTCCGAGCGGGGGCTGCAAAGCGGCTATCAGTAATCCGTGATACCGCCGTGTCAGGCTCCCTGCTACCGTGCCCGAGGCGAATCCGCCGATGCCGTTGGTGACGAGCCATTCGCGGGCTTCTGCGGTATTGAGTTCGCCGCAAACTTCCCGCCCAAATTCCACTTCCGCGCGCCGGGTCACTGCCGCATTCCTCATTAACCAGCTTTTGCCTTTTGCTTGAACAGCCGCTTCGCCATGAGGCGGCGCTCGTGATCTTCGTAGCCGCCGCCGCGATAGAGCTCCAGGGCAGGATCATTCCCCTGGTCGACCTCTTTCGTCGCGAGGTGGAAAGTTACTTGGGACACGCTATTCACCGCTCTGCTCCAGGAGCTTGGCGACAAGGCCCGTCCATCCAGTCTGATGGCTCGCGCCGAGGCCGGTGCCATTGTCGCCATGAAAATACTCGTGAAACAAAACCAAGTCCCTCCAATGTGGATCGTTCTGAAAACATTCGATTGTTCCAGCGACTGGGCGGCGGCCATCTTTGCCGCGAAGGAAAATATGCACCAGGCGGCGGGATATTTCCGCCGAGACTTCCCAAAGGTCCGATTCCCTGCCGGAGTGCGCTGGACATTCGATTTTGAAATCTTCGCCGTAATAGTGATGAAATTTCTGGAGCGATTCGACGAGGAGATAGTTCAGTGGAAACCACACAGGGCCACGCCAGTTGGAATTGCCGCCAAAGAGGCCGCTGGTGGACTCCGCGGGCTCGTAATCCACGCGATTCACCTGGCCGTTCACGTGAACTTCATAGGGATGATCCAGGTGATAACGAGAGAGCGCGCGGACCCCGTAAGGAGAGAGAAACTCCGTTTCGTCCAGCATGCGCGCGAGCACGCGCTTCAGTCGTTTGCGGTTCACCAGCGACAAGAGCCGGCGCGGGCCGCGTGCCGAGCGCTGCGTCATTTCGATGTGCTCTGGAAAATCTGGGTGATTGTCCATGAACCATTGCATGCGCCGCTTGAAGCCCGGCAAACGATCGACGATCTCGGGCTCGAGTGTCTCCACGGCATACAGCGGAATCAAGCCAACCATGGAGCGAACCTTGATGAAATGTTCTTCGCCGTTTGGCAGATGCAACACGTCATAGTAAAAACCGTCTTCGTCGTCCCAGAGGGCGCGTCCGCCTGCGCCGATATCGTTCATGGCGTGCGCGATGTGGACGAAATGCTCGAAGAATTTGCTCGCCACGTCCTCGTAGGCGATATCTTCTTTTGCCAGCTCCAGTGCGATGGCCAGCATATTGAGGCAATACATGCCCATCCAGCTTGTGCCGTCGGATTGTTCCAGGTTGCCGCCGGTGGGGAGCGGCGCGGAACGATCGAAGACTCCGATATTGTCAAGACCCAGAAAGCCGCCCTGGAAGATGTTCATTCCTTCCGGGTCTTTACGGTTGACCCACCAGGTGAAGTTGAGAAGCAACTTGTGGAAAACTCTTTCGAGAAAGGCGCGATCGGCAACCCCGCGCACGCGGCGATCAATTTTGTAAACGCGCCAGGCGGCCCAGGCATGCACGGGAGGATTCACATCGCTGAACGCCCACTCGTAGGCCGGCAGTTGCCCGTTCGGATGCATGTACCATTCGCGAAGAAGCAGAATGAGCTGATCCTTCGCAAAATCCGGATCCACCAGCGCCAGGGGAATACAGTGAAAGGCGAGATCCCACGCCGCGTACCACGGGTATTCCCATTTGTCCGGCATCGAGAGGATGTCCTCGTTGTAGAGGTGGGTCCAATCCTTGTTACGCCCCTTCCAGCGCTCCTTGGGCGGCGGTGGGCCCGCGGGGTCGCCTTCGAGCCAGGTGCGCACATCGTAGTGATAAAACTGCTTGGACCAGAGCATTCCCGAGAGGGACTGGCGCATCACGGCTTTGGCATCGCTCGATAATTCTTTGGGAGTGCGCGAGGCGTAGAATTCGTCCGCTTCCTTCTGGCGCAGCCCAAAGAGACCGTCGAAGCCGGTGCCGAAATCGTTGGTGCTGGGAACACCTTCAGCGCGTTCCGCGTGTCCCGGCGATGTGATGATGCCGACTAGGCCCAATTCTCTCTCCATGCCAGCGAGAGGCTCAACATCGGTCAATCGCAATTTGAGCGTAACACTCTGCCCCGGGCCGAGTTCCACGGGGTAATAAGCCGCCATCTTCGTGCCGGTCTTTTGCGGGTTCACGGCTGCTTTGTTCCCATGAATGATGTACTCGTGGAACGCATCTTTGACGTAAGGTGAGCGGTTTCTCTCGCCGAGTATCCTGGCGTTGTTCGTTTCATTCTCGGTGAAAAGCAATTCGGGCTGGCCCGCACAGATGAGCCAACGCTTGCCATATTGCCAGTGCTGCAACTCTGCGCAGACGCTTTCCGGAACGCTCGTAGCCACGCAGGCGTCGGGCCGGCGCAAATCCCTGCCCCACGACCAGGTATTGCGGAACCAGAATGAGGGGAGGAGATGAAGCGAAGCGGCCTCTGGCCCGCGATTCACAGCGGTGATTTTGATCAGAATATCTTCGACATCGGCTTTGGCGTATTCGGCATAAATATCGAAATAGCGGTTCTCAGCGAATATACCTGTGTCCAGGAGTTCAAATTCTGGCTGTTCGCGGCCACGGCGACGGTTCTCTTCCACCAGTTGCGCGTAGGGGAATTCCCTCTGCGGATACTTGTAGAGCATCCGCATGTAGCTGTACGTGGGCGTTGCATCCAGATAGAAATAATACTCCTTGACGTCCTCCCCGTGATTCCCCTCGTTTCCGGTGAGGCCAAACATTCTTTCTTTCAGAATGGGGTCGCGGCCGTTCCATAACGCCAGGCCAAAACACATCATCTGGTGTCGGTCGCTGACGCCGCCGATGCCGTCTTCACCCCAGCGGTAGGTGCGTGAACGCGCGTGGTCGTGCGGGAAAAATTCCCAAGCTGTCCCGCCCGGGCTGTAATCCTCGCGGACCGTGCCCCACTGGCGCTCGGAAAGGTAAGGACCCCATCGTTTCCAGTGTTTTTTGCGGGTGCGGGCTTCTTCAAGCCGGCGGTCTTCCGTCGTCACGATTCGTGGCATGAGATGGGAATCCTCACCAGGAAAATTCGGATTATTGTCGCATTCTTTACTGTTTTGGGCGGTAGAAACGCGTGAAAACGTGCTCGCCGCGACAGTTTACACCGCGCAACAGCCCCTTTGTGAGATGCGCCGAGAGGCGTTTGGTCGCAGATTCATTGAAAGTAATTACTGCATGAGACGAACGAGCCGGGAGGCCGCACGCCCGAAACCTCCGGTTCACAGAAACGTTGTACTCTAGGAATAAGCTGAGGAAGCCAGCGTGTACGCGCTGTCCCAGGAGGCACCCAACATGGCCGTGACCACGTCTTTCCGTCGCCCCGTTCCGCGCACACTTCTTATGGCACTCTGCCTCCCGCTGCTCCTCACTTCCGCATGCCCCCGCGCAATGGCACAGGAGCGGGCGACGGATGAGCTGCACAAGCTGAATGAATCGGTCGATGCACTAATCAAGAAGGTTTCGCCGAGCGTTGTGCAAATCCTAGTAACCGGCTACGGCCCTCTGGAAGACACCGAGCACGGCAATACCGGCGTGGTGATCGGCAGGCAGCGGGCTATCGGCTCCGGCTTCGTCATCGATTCCAGCGGATACATCATCACAAACGCCCATGTGGTCAGAGGCGCGCAGCGCGTGCAGGTGGTTCTGCAGGCCACGAATGCAGATGGATCGCTCGAGGCCGCTCTTTCTACCAGGACCAACAGCGTTCCCGCGCGAATCGTCGGCGTGACCAGCGAGATTGATCTGGCGCTTCTGAAAATCGAAGGCGGGAAACTCCCAGCTCTGCCGATTGCGTTGTACCGGAACCTCCGCCAGGGTGAAGCGGTATTTGCCTTTGGCAGCCCGGAGGGATTGCGGAATACTTTGACGCATGGCGTGGTCTCGGCCGTGGCGCGGCAAACCGATCCAGATTCGCCGATGATCTACATCCAGACGGATGCTCCGATCAATCCAGGAAACTCCGGCGGCCCGCTGGTTAACGTGAATGGCGAGGTGATCGGCGTGAATACGTTTATCCTGTCCCAGTCGGGCGGGAACGAAGGGCTTGGCTTTGCCATTCCGAGCGGCGTGTTAAAAGTCGCCTACCGGCAGTTGCGCAAGTTCGGCCACTTGCACCGCCCTGAAGTGGGTCTTGGGTTGCAGACCATCACACCTTCGCTAGCCGCTGCTCTTAATCTCCCGCGTAACTACGGATTAATCGTCTCCGACGTTAAGCCCGGCGGCCCTGCCGAAGCCGCAGGGCTGCGTATCGGGGATGTCCTGCTCTCCGCGGACGGCCGACCCGCGGACAGTCTTCCGATCGTCTCGTTTCACTTCCTTTCGCTTGATCAAGGTGAAAAGGTTCATCTCGAAGTTTTGCGCGGCAAGCTCCGCCTCGCCTTCGATGTGCCGGTCGTGGAACTACCGCACGATATGGACCAGGTTTCCTCGCATGCGGACCCGGAAAAGAATCTCGTCCTGCCGCTGGGAATTCTTGGCGTGGAAATCGACGACAGAATTGTTAGGATGATTCCCAGCCTGCGCGATCCGTTCGGCATCATCGTTGCCGCACGTGCCGCTGGCGCCGGCGCTGAAATTTCCCTTGCTGCCGGCGACGTGATTCGCACGCTCAACGGCGAACCAATGACCACGCTCGATCGTCTTCGCGGAGCGCTGAAGGCGCTGCCGCCGGGCTCCGCGGTTGCGCTGCAAATCCAGCGCGATGAGCGCCTGCTGTACATCTCGTTCACGCTCGACCAGCCATAGTGGTAGCCACGGTGCGAGTCGAGCCACTGTTTCCCAATACCTAGTCAAACGTTACACTGAGAATAGCCAGGCGGATTCGCAATCGCCTTGTGACTGCGTGGAAAGATTTGGCTGGGAGGCCTGGACTCGAACCAGGATAGCCAGATCCAGAGTCTGGAGTCCTACCGATTGGACGACCTCCCAGCAGTTGAAAAGGAAGAACTTATCTACGTTTCCCCCGAGGTGAAGGAAGCATTCTTTTCACCCATTGGACGCCAGACTTTTTCATTCTAGCATCCTTTATTGAAGCGCAACACACGCCATTGCTCCGGCCAAACCGCACACGAAGTTCTTCACGCAATGCGGATTCGAGCGGTGCCTGCGAATTATCGCTAGGAAGAATGCGGCTGTTTGCGAAGGAAGCCGAACGCGAACAGGAAAAGGCAAGCGATTTCAATGCCAGAGCCGGCAATGGCCACAGCTCGCGGACCTTCTCCGTGACTGAAGGTTTGCAGAAGAACACCCAGAGGAAAAAGCACGGCCCCCAGCAACGCTCCCCAAGCGACCAGCGTTTTCCACTTCGCACGGAATGAGGCGTGATCGATGCAAAAACCCATGATGATGAGCAGCATGGCCAAGCCGATCCAGTGGCTGTGCACGTCCACTTGCCGGTCGTAAACGTATTTCGCTTGCTTGTATTGCTGCAGCGAGGAATCGACGACGGCCTGATTTGCTTGCGCGGCACCGGTGAATGCGCCCGCGAGGGACGCGCCGATTCCGTTGAGAACCTGATGCTCCGCGAATACGGCATACCAGAGTCCGTAGGCCATGCCCCAAATCGCCAGCGCCATACCACCAAAAAGCAAAACGCGTCGAGCGGCGCTCACGACGCTCCTCCGCTCGCTTGCCGCGAGACGGCATCCACGGCTCCGCTGTGCCGCAAAATGCCGATCCATATGGCCAACAAGGCGATGATCACCAGCAACCCTCCTAGATCCGCGGCGGCCCCGGCTAAGAGGCCATACTTGAGCTCGAGCAATACGAAAACAGGAAGTGCGAGCGATCCCGCCAAGAGAGTCAGGGCCCAGCGATATTTCCATTTTTCTCGAAAACCAACATAGGGCTGGAAAAGCGCCAGCATCATCGCGAGCAAACCGAATTCAATCGCGTGGGCATGGGCCGCGATTTGCACCGCCTTTTCGCCTTGAAGCTGTCCGTAGTCCATGAGTGCCTTATCGACTGCACGGGCATTTCGCGCAGCCGCGGCACCAGCCATCCCCGAAAGATCGGCGACATCACGCGCTTCGTGCTTGTACAGTTCCACTCCGGCGTAGTAGGCGCCGCACAGGAAACCTAACAGGATCAGAACCACGCCTCCCGCGAGCAGCGCCCGCTGGGAGCGGCCGGCAGTGCAAGTGAGCAGCTCATCCGTGAACGCCGAACCGGATCGAAAATGCCGCCAGAGACCCGTCAGGCACCCCAGACTTGCAACCAGAACCAGAAGGCCGCCGAAATCCGCCGCCACACTAGCCCAGCCGATCGCTTCGAACGGGCTGTAAACCAGACCGACGTAGTGGATCAAGAAAACACCGACAGGAAGAAGGCCGGCGCCGGCCAGGAAGGCCCACGCGAGTGTGCGCTTGGCGCGCGGAGAAAGGGCAATCCACGGTTCGGCGACGGCGAGCAGCAGCGCCAGATAGCCGAAATCGATCATGTGCACGTGCGTATCAACTTTGGTGCCGCGATTTTCGAGAAAAGCGCCGACGCCTTGAAAGTATCTCTGGACGGCGCTTGCGTCTCCGAGTAGCGCTGCATGTGCCGCACCAGCCAGATTCGCTCCGACCCTTGCCGCGTTCTGATGTAGCACGAACACCGCAAAAATGTCCCCGAAAATCATTCCGATCAGTATCAGGCCCATGCCGCCCAGAACGAGGAGACGACGGGCGTTCAGCGGAGCAAACGTTTCGCTCCGATCAAATGTGGTGATTGGCTCACCAGTTGCCGCACTATGTGAAGAGCTCATCGCTTCCATTGGTTACTGGAGCGGAACGCATTCGGTTATGCGCTCGCGCCCGCTTGAGACGCAGCGGCGCTCCCTCGGAAGGCCGGCATCACGCGCTCGGCAAAGAGGTGCTGCGTCTTGATTGATTTCCAGTGTTCGAGTCCACCGAAATTTGAAACGATGGCCAGCTCTCCGATGCCGCCTTTCGCCTGCAAGTTCCGTATCTGGCGGATTACTTTTTCGGGAGTCCCAATGAAGCCAATCTCCTGGTCCACGATTTCATCGTAAGTTAACTTAGTGAGGGATTCGAGCGCCCCGCTGGTGTAGAAGCCGTAGCCCTTGGCGCGAAGTTCCGCCTTCTTCGCTTCGTCCTGCAAAGATTCAACCGGCGAGGCATTGAACGCCAGGAAATTGTGCAGCGCGCCCTCCACTTCTTTCCGAATCTGTTTTTCGTCTTCGTCCAAATAGACAGGCCTGATGTAGACGATGTTCGGCTGATGACCGTGCTGCGCGCAGGCTTTCTTATAGATGTCGAGCGGCTTCTCCAGCACACCCCAGGGGAGCAAGGGCGGCACGAAGATTCCCCATCCGCGCTCCCCGGCCATTTGATAGGTGATATCGCTCGTCCCGCCGGTGTAGAGCGGCGGATACGGTTTCTGCACAGGCTTGGGAACGACGGCAAGATCCTTCACCTTGTAGAACTGTCCTTCGTAGGACAGCTTATCTTTCGTCCACGCACCGATCAAAATGTCGATCGCTTCGTCGTAACGTGGACGGCTCTCCTCGAGGGGGACATTTGAAGGGCCGAAGAGCCAGGCGTGGCCGCGTCCTAACCCGCATTCAAGCCGCCCTCGAGTCAGGATGTCAGCTTCAGCGATTTGGCCTGCTAGCCGCATCGGGTTTTCGAGTGGGAGCGTGAACAAGGCCACGCGAAACCGAATCCGCTCCGTGCGCTGCGCGGCCGCCGTGAAAAGCGCCAGCGGATTGGCGGAAATGGAAAATTTCTGAAAGAAGTGATGGTCAATCACGGAGTAGACATCGAAACCAACTTGATCGGCGTGCTCGATCTGGCGCAGAATTTCCCAGGTCATATCCGCATGGGATTTTCCCGGCGCGGTCTGCATCTCCGCGTAGATGCCGAATCGCATGTTCGTGTGCTGGCTCCTTGGTTTCATTCGCCCGCGCGGAGCACTTTCTTTCCGCGCTGTAGATCCCGATCAGGTAAACATTAATCAGAGAATGGCGCGGTCGCTGCGCAAGCCACCCAGGCCGGACTACTCAGGCAAAATCTGACCCTTAAGAGCGCTCGGGGTCGAACCTCGCAGCCGACTGGGTCTTGCGGGGAATCAAAGGCGGCTCGCGCCGTTCGCAATTCGCCCACAACTACCAGCTATACCGCAGCGCCAGTTGAATCTGCCGCGGGTTGAACACCGCACGCGGTGTGCCGTAATTCGGGTTCGGCGAGCCTTCCGTGAAGAACGGTCCAGCGCCGCAGGCCCCTGGCACCGGCGTCACATTACAAAAGTCCGCCGAGCCGTACACCGTGTTGAAGTACTTGATATTTACATGGTTTGCGAGGTTGAAGGCTTCAGCGATCAACTGCAGCGACTGGTGCTCGCGGAGATGAAACGTGCGCGCGCCACGCAAATCAAACGTGTAGATGTTTCTCCCGCGAAACGTATCGCGGCCTTCGATCCCCACTCGGTCGTTATTCCCGAAGATGTCGCCGTTGGCATCGAACCC